>Ga0126338_10001142_pt1:0-12500 | contig 16640 bp, 9 predicted proteins | sample OrbCmetagenome_2_FD_92529 | JGI IMG/M metagenome (GOLD analysis project Ga0126338, IMG submission 92529) | Coral microbial communities from Petempiche,Puerto Morelos, Mexico - Orbicella C C metagenome | ecosystem: Host-associated > Invertebrates > Cnidaria > Coral | place... | reverse complement strand
TTCTTTCTCAGTAACAAGGGGATCTAAGAATGCAGATGAAGAAGGTGCATATTAACCATTTTAAAATGAAGCTTATATTTACTGTAGGAAATGGTAACCTAAAGTAAATCATCTACAGGTTAGGGCTTAACTGTACACTGCACAACACAGCAGGTGACCAGGAGGCTACTGTAGAGGTTTATCTTGAAAGTTAGTTGCCGACCTGAGTTACAAAATAGTTAGTTACTAAATAGTTAGTTAGTTCTCTCATGTCAAGAGGCAAGTTGCCAACCTGCTGCTTCAGTTAACCAATTGAGTAATTAGCATTTTCATTTACTTACTGGTAATATGATTTAAGCTTAACTTATAATATTTAGGCTTTTACTGGCATTAAATTTATAATCCTTCCAATTGTTTTTTAATAATGATCTATGATTTAGTACTCAATCTAGTGGATCAGCAGTCAAAAACAAATACAGTAATTAAAAATTACTTTTAAATGAAATATTTAGAAAAGCAACATTCCTATCATCAAGGGAATTGCAGTCCATAGATAAAGGAAACACAACAATGAGATGAATTTATCAAAAGCGTGAATTTCGCACTTGATAATAACCAGAATTGATAAAAAAGACACACAACCAAGAAGCTGTTGCATGACTTAAAAAAACCACGAAATCAAGAAGAAAGTAAGAAGCTAGAAGTAGATGTATATAAGTTCGAACTACAGAATGATATAACAGAGATTACCAAACTCAGATTAGAACTGTCCACATCAGAAGGACCAGGACCCAAAGGCATATCAACTAACAAGAATTGATGATGATCAGCAGAGTTCTTATTAGTCGCCTCAGATGACTACTCAGGAAGAAAACAAACACAAATGATAGTGTCAGAGTTACCACTGAGAAGAAGACAGAACAGTAAGATCAAACTGCCAGTCAGATCAAAAGAACTCAACCAGGTTATCAATAAAACTACATAATGAAGAACAAATAAAGAGAGGCACAATAAGACAAAGGAGAATTAACCTTACCAATTGAAATTAAACTAGCATCTGAATATCTAAAACGTGTTTACGTTTTTCATGTGTTACCAAGAACCAAATGAATTTGCTTTATCACCAAGACGTTATAAATTTAATTATTATTTCCCTACATGAAAACCCTTTTCAGTCATTGATAGTTTATGAGCATTATAATTGTGAATAAATTTATACAGGATTATAACATTGATGAATAAAACTTTAAAGTAGTTATTATTTTTATTGTTAAATATTGGATGTAATAATAAGTTAAGTGAATATTAAATTTATAAAGTGGCATGCATACAGTGGAATTTCACATTGCAGCCACCATACACCTTTATCTGCATGGAGGAAACCTTCACCCAGACTTTGATGTTCCCACAAAAGCAGCCGTAAATACCAGAATTCCACTGTATACATTTCATATACCTTGGCCATGTTGCTGTTTGTCTTTAATATGTCCCTTTTGTGTGTTTTAGATTCAAAGGAATTTTTATCAGAGAGTGAAGAAGAGTGAAGTTCGTGCGTAAGAATATCTGTCCACTCGTTTAGTTGCTGTATCCCGCTAACTCTCCTATGCAGAATCAAAGAGTGATAAAAGAGAAGTGAAAAGTGTTGTCATACTTGAAGGATTGTGTGTCATGCTGTGTTGTGCTGAGATTAAAGACTCAGGCAAATGTTAGGAAAAAAAACACTCTCCTCAATATATTATAATCTATAATTCCTTGATCTGGCCTTTCAATAACTTGTAAAATATTCAGCATCAAGTCAAGATATAAGCATTTGAACGACAACAATCTACAACAAAGAAGGGCAGCTCCTTTGATGAGGCAATTGAAAAATTTGTGTATACATGTAAGCTGTGAAATATTTTCCAAAAGCAAAGACCCCAAATTGAGTAACGTTACATACTAGTTATAAAGTGATGTTAATATCCTAAACACACAAAAAAAAACATTAACCCTGCTGAATCCTGTTAAAATAAACAATACAGACATGAAACAGTAAGCCAAAAAACACTCAAGATTTGCAAGAAGTACAGTCATTTGAGGAAGTAATTATTATTTGAGGAAGTGCTTATTTCTTCTTGCGTTTTTATGTTCCCATCACTTCCTCGATGCTCTAAACAGAATATTAAGCATTGTTATTAAATGTTCTTTCATTTTCTTTCTTCCAAACAAAAATCAAAATCAAGCACAGGAGCAAACCTTTCCAGTTCAGCAATCTCTACTGGCCAAACCTTAAAGTCCATGAAAAATATTAAAATTCAACCACTGTGTAAATTAAGCGATTGAATGCAATTCATTTTCATGCAAATGTAGCAGCTAGTCTCTATTCAAAGAAAGTACAAATATGCTTTTCATAATTGCTTTAAAATGTCTCTCATATCTCATTCGCACACATTTAATCTTGACTGTCTTCTGGACATCCTTTGTTTATCTAACTTCTCCAAAAAAAAATATCCACATATGTCTGCCCACAAATTGCTATTAGCACGATTACTCTATTGTGACTTTGGTTGATAAGATTGATCATTCTGAAGTTCAATTATGCTGAACACAGTAAAAACATTCACAAATCTTTTATCTGATTTTGATGTTGTCAACAAGCTTTGTCGAAGAATACACAAGTAACAATTGGGACTATTGTTGTACAGTTTTTACAGAGACTCACTCTTGTTGCAGAACAATGGGGTATTTCTAGAATTCTATTAAGCAGATAACATTGGCGTGACTTCTTTTGTTGTTTAATAAGAGATATTTTACCCTAGCCTCAATTATCTGTCTGAATCAATAATAAGAAATCAAGACCGTTTGTTGTTTCTTAGGAACAAGGGCAAAAGCACAGTTATCTGGACAAGCCTAAGACCTTTTTCTGAAATATGGCTTAATATAAGAAAAAGTGATAACTATACAATAGGGCATATGCATGGTTAAGTCTTAAAAACTTAAAGCTGATAGTAAATAAACAAAATGTTCTAAGCTTAGCGCATTTTTTTTCACTTTTTTCAAACACGGCACTACAAAGGCTGTTTGACAGTTAAGCTTATGTTTCTGCCAAAGATGTCATAAACATAATGAAAAGGAGCCAAATTAAGACTTAAAATACAAACTGGGAAATTCAAGATTTGAGGAAAATTTACGCTTACATGCGTTGCCAGGTGAAAAGGTATCATTGATTTCATCTGTATTAGCAAACTTTGATCCGATCTGTACTTACTCTCTTAGGCGAAAGGTCATCCATGAATGTTAATATCTCCGTAAATGCCCAAAAAGATCTCGTCAATTTGTCAAAAATACAATTTTCAAAGCGCTCATTTGACCAAAACGACTGCAACGAAACAAACAAACTGCCACATTATACTTCGTGTAAGCCCTCATAAAATATCTCGCGCTTTATGTCACGCGTAAAAAGCGAGGAGATCTGGGTCATGGTAGTAGTGAAACGTAAATATGGCGGCGTGGCGCGCCTCAGTGATAATGACACGTTTTATCATAGTATTTCTACATTTTCACTACGTCCTGGGAATGAAGGTAAGTATCACTGGAAGCAGCCACGTTTGTGTCTCAGGGTCACAAGTGGTACACGTTAATTTCGGAGCAAGTCCGATTCAACAATGTGGACTTCTCAACACCACGCCGCAAGCGTCAAAAGAAGCAAAAGACCAAGCGAAACATTCACCTTCTCAAGGTTTGTATCCGTGCGAGAATAAATAGCCTACGTGTATTACGCTTAGATCCGTGTGGAATATAACATGACAATTTTATAAGATTTGAACACAGAATTTTCACAACAAAAAGCCAAGAAGAGGCACGGAGCCGCCAGCGTCATGGGAGAATCATGTGAGAATATTTTTACTATCACTACAGTATCTAAGGGACGGTTTTCATGCGATTAATGCTTTCTAAGTCCTGGAATATTTCTGTTTATGCGCGCGTGTTTTCTATTATAATATTATTGTTTGCCATTTCATTATGAAACACCTAATGAATGTCCACTTAATTTTTCGCGCGTCCGATAATATTTAAGGTTTACTTATTAATTGTCAACATTATTTAATACGCGCGGGGGACCAGTACAGTGACAATATTACGCAATTAAATCAACAGTCATCTTGAGAGCCAAGAAACAGTGCTTTCGTATAAAAAGTGTTTAAAACTTAGTCTATAAGCCTTAATTAAGCTTACATTTCGATCGCGCGAATAACTTATTTTTGATACATTGATTTAGCGCTTCGATCGTTCGAAGGTCATTAATATTTCTCTCGGCGTCTGCCGGTGAGGAACTAATTGAATGGCGTGGTGTGGTCTAATAATTGAAAATGTTATGTTTGTAAGAATCGCAAATTATCACATTTAGTGGTAACTTGTATGTAAACTAAGCTCCAGTGATAGCTTCCAGGGACTGGTATATAAGAGAGATCGCCTCCACAAACCCTATACGACAGCAGAGGTTTCTTGCTAAAAAAAAAAAAATCAAAAGTTTACGAAATATACAAATGTAGATTGTGGTACACAATGGCCTCATTGTTTTGTTTATGTCTGCTGAAAATTACAAACCTTTACAAACGTGCTCTGTAATTTGAAACTTGAAGCTACAAAATTTAATGACTTTGAAAGTACAAGTAAACCCTATATGAATTATGGAAAACTAGATGCATGAAATTTGTTGCTTCTGTTCCATTGCAGTTGGTTTTTTGTTTGCTGACTGTATGAACTTACCATTAAAAATCTATTGATAATAACTATCCAAATTATCATAAATTATAATGACAAGAAAATGAGCAAATGACTTGACTGTACATGAAAAGTTCCTAAAACTAAAAAAATGTTGTCAAGTGATAATTTCTTAAACACAAGATTTTCAACTAGCATTAACCAGCTCTTTTTGTTTGAGCACACAGCATCATAATTTCCACCTGGATAATAATGAGTGACTGTATTTTATTATTTATTCCACCCTAGTAAATTATTAGTAACAAAAGAATTCTATGTGTTCCTGATTTGCTTAGGCAAGGTCCTAATCTTATCATGGATGGCCAATAGTGATAGTTTATATAAAGCAATCCTCATTTTTTTAGGGTTTACCTTTGACTTTAGGAATTTACTAATCTTGGATCATTAGTGCTCAGTACATGTAGAGAACTAACAAGCCTCACATAATATTGAGAGTCAATTAAGGTTATCTTATCTATCTATCTGTCTATTTTGTAAAATTGAGCCAATCAAATCTTTCAAATATTTATCATAAATTTTTTACACCATTGTTCAATTTTGGTTTATTGTCATCTCTCTCTGGTGTTTTTTCTTCCTAGTATACTATCTACTAGCCTGCAAACACAGACAGATTTCCAGCATTTGTTTCACACCGCAGAAATCCATCTGTATAATTTGGCAGGCTCTCTTGCTAAGGAATTATTTCAAAGTTTCCTTTGATTGGCACTGTGATCAGCTCAAGATGTGAAGAAATAACTTTTACGATTCTTTTGTGCCATTCCTTCACAGACTGTGGATACAAGCAGATATCTGATGCTGTTGATTCCAAACTGAAGCTACAGAAGTGTAACGATGATGGCATGAACCCTGCTGGTCCTTGTTTAAAACAACTCAATAACAAAAAGCATTTTATTATTCATACCCCAGAGCATGACAAGGTACTCCCGATCATGATCAGTTGTCAACTGAATTATTCTTGCTGCATTGTATTAAATACAAACTATTATAAATTTGGGAATTATATGTTAATAATAAGTCAAGTGGCTAAAAGTGTATATATTCAAAAATGTTTAGAAGTTTTTCATAATCCATGACAAACATCACAGTAATATATTTCAAAATTCACGGTAGAGTTGTTTTCATGGTTCATACACATGGCATCAAAAAATGATGCTACTGCTAGCATCATGCCGTGTAGTGTGATAACACTTATTAGATAACAAATTAATTTCACAGCTCACCTTGAGGTCTTTCTGTGTGTTTCATGTGAGTGCTCATATTCAATCATGATCAATGGCTGTCCCTTCTTGACTCATTAATCATGTTTTAGTTTTTCCCTGGCCTTGATCTATGGCCATTGTCTCTGCTTCCTTTCAAACTTATAAACGACAATGCAGCAAATTTCTTTTTGCTATTGACTGTAGTTTGTCAGATAGAATAAGGCAGGTGTTCGTAATTATTTTGTTTTGTTCTCCACCCATTTTGATCTTTATGCATCTGAGTGATTTAGTAACCTCTGACCTAGAACTGACAGTCTATTAAAAAGAAACATACCGGTGGCTCTGTTGAGCGATGCTCATTTCAAGAAAGCCTTTAAACCAATACCAGTATATTTATGACAAGTTTTCAATAGTTAATACTAATTACCGGTAACCAAATATTAGGTAATCTGGATAATTTTTTTCTCCCAAGACCCTCAATTTTCCCTGAGGCGAATCCACCTCAAACATCATTTACATTTTTTTCTATTCACAACCTTAATGCCATGTTCACTTGTTCACTTGATTGAGCACTGTGGTTCTGGTTTTGTTCCGGTTGCTGTACCTGCGGGATGCTTTGATTAAGTGCTGCATTGTTGTGAATGAATGTGGTGATAAGGGGCTCATATGCAGCGTTTAAGGTGACTCAAAACAGTTTCCAGCACTTTCCAAGACTTAGAATAGACCAGTTTCAATATATTAAAATTCAGCCTAACACAACAGACCTCAGCACAAGGCTCTGGGGAATAAACCCCACAAACTCTGTAGTTATTTCCCAGAGCCATGTACTGAAGTCTATTGTTTTAGCCTGAATTTTAATACATCGAAATTGGTCTATTTAATGGGCCATTATATCCACTCTTTATCTGTTGATGGTATAATCATGGTATCAAAGGACTGCCCAGTTATTGGTGGAAACATTATCACTTTTTAACACAAAATAGGTTACCATAGCAACAGTATTACCTGCTAAAAAGCACCCTTAATGTTAGCTTTAGTTGCTTAAAATTTAGAAACAGTATGATGAAACCCATGTTGTATTTATTTTGTTTAATTTTGATTAGCAGGATAAGATGCAACTTTTCACAAAGTTTGAAAATTCTGTACATGGGGTTCAGAGCCACCTTAATCTTTTTCAGAGTCTCCATCTTGTCATAGCACATGATGTAAAACAGGAAGTTGTTCTGACTGGAAATAATGAGATTGATAAACAAGTTGGTAAGAAAGATTTGCATCACTCTCATTCAATTACAAGCATGGTTACTTGGTAATAATTTACATCAACCCACCCCTCCCCTCCTTTGTACCCCTACACACATCCCCTGTGGTATCATTGGGTTGCTGAATAATTTGAGTAAAATTTATACATGTGCACAATTCCAGGGGTGGTTGATCCTCTCTTCGATTGGATTTGGAAAACATCTTCTTGAAGTGTGATGTAGTATGAATGGTCTGAGCAGGCCACAAACAGACTGAATGCTGACAAATGTGAATAAGCCATTAATTTCTGAGTTGCTCTTACCTCTGTTGCAAAACGAGTCTTGGTGCACATTTTTTCATATTGAAAATACTTTTTCTTGGATGTTCATTGTCTTGCAAATCAAGGTTGTGCACCAGGACCCATTTTGAAACAGAGGTAAGAAGCAACTCGGAAATGGCGTATTGTGTTGTTCCAGAGAATATTCACTCTACTTTGATGGCACAGTCTTTTGGTTTAGCCCTCCCTCCTTCCCTCAACCCAACCTCCGTCCCTCTGAAAATTATGTTTTTATTTGCCTCATACCTTCCTTATAACACTTATTATAAACCTTTCAATTTTTAAATGGCCTTTCTTGGACTGGGTACTAATGGCTTTCCTGATACCACAGTTCTAAGAGGTCCCATTAGCAGGGGAGGGGTGGAGGTCTAAGCATCCCACATCCTGCAAATTTTTGGCCTGAATGTTCTGCATTCCAGTCACAAAAATTGCCGATTTCCATACTTGATATCCCATTTTATCTGATCTTAATATTCCACATGCTATTAATTTCCCCCCAAAAAATCCTATATCCCGTTAATTTTTTACGCAAGAATCCCATGTCTCGAAAACCCCCAGCTAATGGGGCCTCATTGAATGAGACCATGATAGCTACATTTCTTCAGCAAATTTCCACCACTTTGTGATAAGTGGATAATCCTGGTACACTGTCAGACCCTCTTACTCTTTTGAATTTCAGTTACTCTATAATTTCTCAAAGTGAGAAACATTTGATACAATATCATGTACCTAACTTTCAGGTTATGCTATGCTCCTCATGAACACTGGGAAATTGGATCAAGCAATTGATCAATTTACTGATATCATCAAGGTAAATCTTATTCCATTATTTTATAGACTTAAAATAAGTTTCCATTATTTTATTCAACACTATTCATGTTTCATGCAAAGAAAGTCATGTCAGTTAGCCTGGGGCTAGGGGATTTTGCATTCGACTCTAGAGCGGATTCTGACCTTCCCTTGAGCAATAAGCAAGTGGCGTTTCTTGACAAAATTTTTGTGAACATTCAAATGACAGAAGTACTGTAAGTAGGAGATGAAATTTTGGGGGCTACTTAGAAATGGCTCTCAGGCCTGCAGATCATAGTTACAGCTTGCTCAAATGGCAATGTAAAAATTGATTTTCTTTGCACCCTGCTCTTAATTTTCCGGCATTTTAGCGTATTTTCCTGCTTATCAAATAATAGTAATGCAACAATGTTAAATGACGATGTTTGTTTTGATTAATTTAAATGTGATGCATTGTAGGAACACCCTTGGGTCACTGCGGCGTATTTTGGTCGTGGGACAGCTTATGTTCAAAAAGGCTTACAGGTATTTTAATAATGACTTATTAAATACATGAGAATGATGTTTTTACACATAAAGTTTCCAAAGTGCAGTTGAAATTTTGGATTCTATCAGGATGTTTAAACTTTTGTCCCTTCAGAACCTCGATTTAAAGGCTAAATGAGAAAATGAGGAGAGTGGTCAAGAGCTCAAACTCCTACACTTGTTTTCTGCTGTTTTCTGTTAGTTCCTTTTTTTTCTTGTGTAATGAAAATAGTGTTATTAAGATTTGATTTGATAAGATGATCTTGTACATGTATGCCTGGAAGTTCTTGCATGCTGTTATGGACTCTCCTCAATTCTCAGCTATTGCCATCAAATTTGTGATTAACATGTGTAAATACTTGTAATGGTTGGTGACCGTTAATTTGCTCCTGTGTTGCATACGTTTTGTCACCTCTGGTATACTGTATATTCATCCTCAATTGACTGTGACTGAATGACAGAGCTGTGCAGTGGGGGAGGTAGTGCTCAATAACCCTTTGTTTGAATTACAGTACTGCTGGGGTAGGGGGATAGTGCTCATTACCCCAGTCACTTCATGCACTGTCAGGGTGGGGTGCCACATCGCCTTTGAGTGGACATTGCCCCTTCCACAAACAATTTAATAATAATTTGGTATTTTCATTTCAGCACAAGGAAAATGCTGAGGCAGCAATACAAGATTTCTCATCAATTATCAGACTTAGCCCTGATAATCCTGATGGATGGATCAAGCGAGCAGAGGTATTAAATACGTGTCTTTCAAAGCAGTTTATTGCTTGATCAAAGCATGTTTTACCATTATTTAGGTTTACCACTAGGCAAGGCTTTTGACAGATGTGACAGAGTTTTGACATATTTATGGCAATGAAAAATGTACCCTGGTCACAGATTTCTGACATTTGAGAAGATGACTTCATACCTGCCAACTATCATGATTCTGCAAATTTTTCATCTTTTCATTGCCTCACAACAAGACCCCCAATCTCACGGTTTGCAGGAAAAAATCTGGAATTAATTTTTACCTTGTGCAATAAACATGGAAAATAAATTAATTGGGGACGCTAGAGCCACAAAGTGATAATTAAAACTAATAAAGGAGAACATTGTCCTTACCCACCCGATTACATTGAATTATTGTACCCCACTGTGCGATTAGTGCTTGTGTTTACCATTTTTTGAAGACAGAATTTTTCACCCTTTTATAGGTGTTTTCACCTCTGGGGAAGATCAAGGAGGCCTTGGCAGACATTAAAGTTGCATTGGACTTGAGACCAAGTGCTCAGTTGTTTGTCATGAGTGGAACACTGCTGTTCATGCAAGAGGTAAGGAAAGCATTAACAATACTTGCCTGAGCTATTTTCCAGGACAAAATGAACTTTTATGGGTTGTCTGTATCCAAAAATGAATATTAGACTACTAACATGCATTTCCTATTAGTGCATGATCAACAAGTCACAGCCAAGTTGACTATTACTCAATAGAAAACAAGCTTAAAAATAGATAGTCTAATTGTTTTAGTAGATGGTCAAAAGGATTACAGTCTAAAAGTTGCAATTTTGTTCATTCTTGTCAAACCAGAAATCAGCAGTAATTTTCTATTTTTAAGAGCAGTGCATGTACAGACCATCTTATATCAAGGAGTTAGGCAGTGATGGGAGAAGCAGTTGGTTACAGTATGTGGAGTTCCAATAGAACACTCTGAGTGTCTATTAAATATCAGAGCGGGTGTCAGCCAACCAGTTAAGCCTTCATTAATTTGTTTTCAAACTAGAGCAAATGGAAACTAAGGTAACACAGATCTTATATAAACAGTAAATAAATTGTACTTTCAGTGTAAAAACCCAGCTATTACCCTCCCCCCTCCCCCTCCTAGGGGGATCATGGATAAAAGTCAGACAATGCAAATACCTGTGTTGTCAAAAGTGGTCATAAGTAGTTTATACTATCAATGGTTTTTACTCAGGACTATGAGGCAGCTTCTGAAAGCTTTATGAAATGTCTGGCGATAGAGAAGAACCAGCCCACAGCCATGCTGTATCATGGATTATCACTGTACCACAGGGGAAGGGTGAAGGTAAATAAAGTTATGTATTACCTCTCTCCACATGAGGGTTGACAAGAGGCTAGTCTGTTGTGTTTATGTTGTGGTTCAATGTTGCCCTTGATATTATGGATCACCGTGTACTAAAGGCATCCCCGGTCGAGTGCCGACTGATACCCTTGATTGACCCTTGATTGACCCTTGATTGACACTTGATTGACACTTGATTGATACTCAATTGACATATCCTGATTGACACTCAGTCAATACTAGACTGACACTCCATCAGCATCTGAATCAACACTTGACTGACACTTGATCGACACGTGCTCAACAGTCTGTCAGTGTCAACAGACTCATTTGTAGTGATTGACACTCCCTGGTGTGTCTGCAAAAATTAGTCAACTCTCGACCGACTGTTGACTGAGATGTTGATTGAGTGTTGACCAAATATTGATCGAGATGTCAATCAAGTGTTGATCGAGATGTCGATTGAGCATCCATCGGGGGTATTCGACTGACACTTGTCTGCGGATGCGTTTAGTACACATGATCCAATATAATTTATTATTTTCCTTTGTTCTGGAGCATGGTAATGTATTATAATGCATATGATACAAAGGAAGGTACCAAGTTGTACCAATGGTGATATTGAACCACAACATAGACATTAATCAGGATGTGGCAAAAAAAGAGTGTATTGTTTGTGAATGGAGGTAGAGATAATTGGTTTTACACCTTTAGAACGTTCGCAAAGTTAGTTTTCCAGTATAGATTTATTGCATAAGGTTAGGACACCCCTCTTTTATTACTAATGAGCACCATGTGAGATTTACATTGGAGATCTATGCTTATATCTTAGGATTTAGGATACCCTCTGTATGCTCTAGCTAGCTTTGGTTTCAGACACAAGTTCTCTGGTGTAAATAAAGGCCTAAATCTATACTTGCTATGCATGAAGTATGTTTATCAAATCAATCAATTGCACAGTGTTATTGCTGTCCTGTCTGTGGCTTCACGAGAAGCCTGTTTCACTCTGATACCATGACACAAGATGAGACAGATCTCCAGTGACTACTGTGTGGAGTCACCTGCCTCTTTTTAATTCCCATGTCTTGTGATTTAGGTGTGGAGGCACGGTGGCCTCATGGTTAGTGTGCTCGTCTCTGGATCGAGCGGTCTGGGTTTGAGCCCTGGCTGGGGACATTGCGTTGTATTGTTGGGCAAGACTCTTTCCTCTCACAGTGCTTCTCCCCACCGAGATGTATAAATGGGTACCGCAAATTTAATGCTGGGGGTAACCCTGCAATGGACAAGCATCTTATCCAGGGAGGAGTAGAAATACTCCCAGTTGCTTTATGGTACAGAAATCAGGATAAGCCCCAGCCTGGTGAGCCACTTGGCTCATATGCAGACTTCACCTGCCTACCTTGTGACTTTTGTCAGAGAATTAAGTACATGTAGTAATTCAGGTTCAATCTGTGTCTTTTCTTCCTAAGGAATCCATAGAAATTTTTAAACAAGTTCTGCAAACAAATACAAACCAGGCAGAGTGTCACCGCAGCTTGGGCCATGCATATAGGTATGTCACATGATGGATTAGACAGACAGACAGACAGACAGACAG
>Ga0126338_10001141_pt1 | contig 16642 bp, 10 predicted proteins | sample OrbCmetagenome_2_FD_92529 | JGI IMG/M metagenome (GOLD analysis project Ga0126338, IMG submission 92529) | Coral microbial communities from Petempiche,Puerto Morelos, Mexico - Orbicella C C metagenome | ecosystem: Host-associated > Invertebrates > Cnidaria > Coral | place: Petempiche,Puerto... | reverse complement strand
GGAAAGCCGTATCGGTACGCGCGTCATGACGTCACCGGAAGCGATCTTCACTATCTGCCGCAGTATGACAGCCTAGCCGTACCATATCTTTAAGTCTCTAATAATTGAAGGCTCGACTGTAAAATGCACGCATTGAATGATTGCCGCCTTCTTAGTTTTCTACTTCTTTCCAGAGTTTCTCTGACTCAAACTGAATAGATTTTGCGAACCAATTTGAGAATATTCAGTTTACGAGTTCACATCCTCTTGTTCGCAGTCTGACAAACAGAGCTGGTGGATCACTAAAGAATTTCCAGCAAACACTGGCAAATGACAGGACTATGTCAATAACACCGCCAATGCTTTAAAACCTGTTCAGTTTAATACATGAGATAAGCTTGCTTTTTTCATGGCTGTAATAGCTCCTCTTTGATAGTTTTTACTTTAATCAGTGTACTAGTTAAACAAATTCAAGTCCATATTTTCTATTGGGTCTGTTTTTTACTTTAAACCGTTTTCTTCTATCGCAGCGAGTTTGACTGCGAAAGATTTAACCGTTGACAATTCGCTCGCGGGTAGTGTAAGCGATGTAAGAAAAATTGTGTTTGATTATAACTTAAAAGTCAGTCATTTACTACCATTCATTTTTAATTTGCCAACGAATTTTGCCCTGTGCGGAATATAATTCAACTTCGCCGTCCAACTGCGTGTAATCGTATCCAAAGAGTCGTCAATATTTGTGCGCGTAACAACTAAAAGTTGTGGGTTCGGAGATCAACATGTTCGTTCACTTTATTCAGCTCCCTCGATTCATTTGCTTTACAGGAGCTCGGTGTGTTTTAAATTTTTCCACGTGGCACCTGTTCCTAAAAATTAAACATTGTTCCTCTTAATGAGCCTGGCGCTTCCCTTGGTCACTATCTTCCGTGTTAAAATTGTACCAAGCTTTCGTGGTACGAATTGGCATTACGTATCGCACCGTATCACGTTCTAGTTTGAGTTCTTTTGAGACCTTCGCGTTTTATTCGAGTAGGGGATTGTAAGAATATTAACTATTGTTTTACGTTTGGTATCTTTTGTCTTGACAACCATGGCCTTGTTCTCCTGGTGCTCAATTTGTTTTTGATAGCCACGACTGACCTCGTACCACTGGTGTTCTAGAGAACAAAGGATTTCCTTGCGTTTGCCTTGTTCTCATACAAGACATTAGATTATAGACGTAATTATCTTTCTTTTTTCTATCTTGTTTCAGAATCCTCCCAGACCCACGAACCAAGCACTGATGAGACGTTAGCCACATCTGTAAGGTGGGTGTTGGACTCGGGTAATGGGCCTCCTACCTACATGTGCCGAAACAGCATCACTCGCCATCCGTGGTGAAATTTCGGTCTCAAAGCCAGGAACCAGTGTCAAATACGGGATTTTCGCGCGTTTGCAGGAATCAGCTGTTGACTCCTGTCGGGCGAGATTCCTAAATCACCAGTTTTGCATTTAGTTTCTTTCGGAGTGTCTCAGTGGTCATAGCCGAGGTCATTTGGTTTATCTCTACCTCTACTTGCCTCTACTCTACCTCTACTGATCAATCCTCCCCTGGGCTAACCTCTGGATTTAGAGAAGTTTTTCAAAGAAAACTGTTACACGGGTCATACCAGTATTCCATCATATTTTTGAGGACACACAGGTTTGAACATGAATTATAGCATTACCGGAACTTTACCTATATGCGCCGTTCTTTCCTTCCCTCCTTAGAATATGCAGTTTAGTTTTCATTTTCATCCTGATGGTTTCGAGCCCTGGGTGTCTGAAACCCGAATAGCGAATAGCGAATAGTCCCGAATAACGAATAGCGAATGGTCCCGAATAACGAATAGCGAATGGTACGAATAGTGCGAATAGTGGCGAACAGTGGCGAACAGTGGCGAATATTCGCGAATAGTGGCAAATAGGGGGAGATATAGTGACGAATGACAGGAATTTGGTACCCAGTAACTCGCAGTCAACCTCTCAGCAACGTGGGATGGGATTTTCCTGCTAAAAAGCATAGACGCTTCTAAGGACAAAAGGTGTTTCCAAACGTAATTTCTTTTGTTTTCACCGCTGCAAAAGCGTAAATACATCTTTATTAGGTTATCCTTGTGTTTTCTGTTTTCTTAATTTCGGCGATGGACAGCCCTAGCCTGAGTCCTGAGGAGAGAAGGTAATAAATTCAAGATATAGCTTAGATGATTTTGTAACCGGTTGTCAGAGCAGCTCGTTTGTGTCTTATCAGTTGATGAACTAATCACAGACCACTTGCCCCACATGTATTTTATTGTTTTTTCACAGAACGTGCTTGGTCGAATCTGTCAGCGTCCGCGGATAAACGCTCAGTTGCTCCACGTGCTCAATTTCAACGAATCCAAATCAGTGCTGCACTAAAGCGGTGACTATATTGACGACTATTCGCCACTATTCGCGACTATTCGCACTATTCGCGACTGTTCGCCACTATTCGAGACTATTCGCACTATTCGGGACTACTCGCTATTCGCGACTTTCCGCTATTCACTATTCGGGTTTTCCAAACATTCTTTTACCCCTCGCATTTAAGGGGCTACATCATGTGGCAATTGCCTTGGAATTAAATAATAGCTACTTCCCTTATAGAAGCGCTATAAACCATTACTTGTGGCCATTTTAGTCCAACAGTCAAATGATGCGAAAGTTTTCGCCTAGTAAATATAACGTAAGCAAGATAGCATTACTTAATTGTTGCACGAAGAAGGAGGGCATAGATTATAGATGTATATATCAGTACACGAATATATAGGTTATTTATGTCTTGCCACTGTTTACCTTTATAACAATAACTGTAGGTTTTAACGTCGAAAGGACGCGTTAATTGAGAGGAAAGGGACATTTTGTTAGTGGAACCCTCTAATCATCGTGGTCTGTTTTCATGAGATCAACGTTTTCAAATTGCTTTTTGCTTTAGTTCTTGTTCTTTTTACATGATTCTCGCCTGAAGTGCATCATGATACTGCCTTTCTTCAACGACTTGCATTTGTTTTACCCGTTAAAACGAAGTTCTTAAATGAGTTAAAAAGCATGTGTTGCGTTGGTTTAGTCTCCTTAGTTGATTGTTTGGATGTTATATTCATGATAAATCGCCAAGGAACATTATGGTCAGTATGAGTGATATAGTTTACAGAAAAAGAAATGAAAGTTTCAGAACATGCAGAACGTTTAGATGTACGTGTTCAATCAGAAAACAAAGCGGGAGCAGCTTTAGTGAGAACTATTACTAGTTTTGTAAATAAGTAACCAGTTCTTTGGGGTCCAGTACCATACAGAACAATAATTTGGCTTCAGATTTCAGGCTTTATTGCACCTCTGCTTTAAAATAATACTGATTTACTTCAAAGTCAATGGTTACAGTCCAGAGTAACAGTTGACCGTCTAATGTGATCGCCGGTTGTAGGTAGTCCTCAAAAGGACTAGAGACAGTTACGCTTTTGAACACCATCGCCTAACTAAGCTTAACTACCGCTGCATAGAATCAACTGAACTCTGGTAAATGTTACACAGCGTACAGCGTAATGCATAGAATAACAATACACGAATCGAAACTGATAACAGATGTTCAATAACTAACTCTATGCGAGTGTCACGGCCAATAACTTCAGGGCAAACCTGCCCAATTAGTTTTTGAGGACTAATCTACTGAGAAACATTCTGTCATTTGACTGTGATGATGACTTCCACGCAGGTCGTTGCGGAGCGAGCCACCAATAGTAGTCCCTTTCTCGAATAACCTCGCCCGGACGATCACAAAAGAGGAGGTAATGTTTAATTCTGCTCGTGAGTGCCACAGGCTAGCTTCTTTGATTGGCACTACCCTTCCTTTTTTTTCACTTAACTCTGATGTTTAATTCTGCTCATAGGCTAACTTCTTTATTAGGCACTACCCTTTATATCCTCGATAAAGTCCAACAAATTTTTCACGTTGGCGTACACTCCGGGTAACTTTGGTCTAGCGCATCCGATACCGTAACTTACCACTCCTGCCAGGTAAGCCTTCCCGTTCTGTGGGCACACCAAAGGGCCTCCACTATCCCCTTGACAAGAATCGATCTTTCCTTTATCGTATCCAGCGCATATCTTGAGATCTGAGATGGGCGACCTATAATACTCTGAACACTTCTGGTTGTCAACTAAGGGAACATCTGCTTTCATCAGTGTCGTGGTCTGTGGTCCTCCCTCTCTGATCGCCCCGAACCCAGTTACAGTACACATAGTGTTAGATCGGAATTTCATTCCTCGTGAAGGCAGACAGACTGGTTTCATGTTATCATTGAAGGACACTTCACTGTCTAGCTCCACAATCGCTATGTCGTTGTCCATTGAGTTCGAATTATATCGAGGGTGGTTGGTTACCTGTAGCAATGAATTAATCAGTCAATTAATCAGCAACAGATTTAACCTGTGTCTAAGGTGATTCATTCATCGAGTGAACCTTTCGTTAGAGTGATCACTGCTAGAACCACACTGATGCATCCCAGCTGAGACGTGAAACGGAAGTACCATTAAAACTACTTGATTCCACTGGAGACCTTAAGCTTACATTTAAATTTGCAGTTGCCTCGTTAACACAGTCCAGTAACGGGGCTAACTAAATACAGTCGAACCCCTATTAAGCGGTTAACCTCGGGGGAATGATAGGTGGCCGCTTAATTGGGGTTGGTCGCTAAATAGGGGTTGGTGTATATTGAACATTTTTTACCATCAGGTTAACTGCCTAAAGCATGGAATCACGTTCACATCAAGACAATCATGATAAAGGTCGATAAACGTGTGTTTGAATGCTTTTATCTGGCGTCCCTTTCTACTTGGGGCTCTTATCCGGTTATCGCCTTTTCCGTATTCACATTTTGGTGGCCGTTTAAAACGAGTAAACACAACAGAATAACCCTCGTCGGGACGACAAAAAGGTGGTCGCGGTCACGATAAAGGTGACCCGTTGACAGGGGTTTTGTTTGCAGTATATTACTCACAATTATTTCAGGACTTCGATAACTGACCGCTTAAGGTGATTCCCTAGATCAAAATAACACTTGACGTTAGATTTTTTTCAAATTTTTTGTAGTTGTTCCCCATAATACAGAGTTTCGAAATGTGCGGTAAAAAACATATGGTACGTTGCTCGTTTAAGAGTCATAACTCGTCAAAGGTGCGTCAAAAATCCGAGCAATGGTACCCATTAAGTGCGTTTTTCTTTTTCTGAATGCCGCTACGTTTCGGAGAATCTATGGCCAAACACATGGAGTTAATGTTAAAAAGTCTCAAAAGATGCATTGCATCGTCTGAAAGGAACAATTTGATATGTGCTTCTTGGCAAAAATGTACATCTTGGATCAGAGTTGACTAAACGTCTTTCTAGCGTGCGTCTTCTAGGGGTGTTAAGGTTCAGGTCACGAGTGAAAGGGTAAGTAAACATTTTTGGCAGTAAAGTTTTTACCTGACGTTAAATTTTTTTTCTTACTCATTCAGTGGAAAGGCAATGAATTATAGACTAATTTAATGCAATAAAAAAAGGTATCTTACGGTGCTTGTTTAATTGGAAACAAACATTTATTTTACTGTCGAGCTTAGCGTGATGGAAATCTCTTACGTTTTGTATGTGCACGCGATAATGTAGGGATGAGTAGTAGGGATGCGCAATGCAATACTGAGAAATCACCTCAATGAGGGTGGCCGCTTAATAGGGGTTTGACCTTATTTAAGAGATTGAAAGGGTAATAAAAGAATACAGATGTTTGAAACAACCCTACAGGTAAACACAATAGTTTAACCATCGTCGGGACGACCAAAAGGTGGCCGCGGCCACTCAACAAAGGTGAAATAGTTAAGTTTGGTGCTGAAAAGGCCTAGGTGTTCATACTAGCACGTAGCCTGCACTACGGGCGTATTTTGGCGAATGACTGCATTTTTATCAGGCGAGCGCCATCTTGGATTAACACTCGAAATAGGCTTCGGGAGAGACGAAAAGGCGTCCTGCGCGGTAGGAGGGGGAGGAGAAAGGAGGAAAGAGTTTTAGTGTTAATTTGTATTCGGGTCAAGCATTTGTCAGTGTTTTAGTAAAATTCAGTTATAACAGGACTTCGCGTGTGGTAAAGGATAATCAAATTGCATGTATTTCAAGAGACAACTATCAAACATCGTCTCTTGTGACGTGTATTCCCAGGGTGACTTGATTAACTTCTTAGTAATTTTTTTTGCAACTGTCTGATGGCTTCTGTTTCAACTGGCCAATCTAAATGCAAGAAGTTTGGGAGGCGGAGATAAAAATTGTTCAATATCGCATGAAGTTTCCTTGGAAGTTTTCGTTTGAATTCTCGATCTAACAGAACATAAAAACGAAATAAAACCGCTTAACCCTTCACGCCCGGTTACAGTTTTCCGTTGTGATACAACTAATATAATCTGACGTGTCTGATATTGGCTGCCAAATTCTCGTTGGATCATATGTTATGCAAATAAAAAAGACCAAAATAGGTTAAACCCGAAAGCAGATTTGATGGTGATGTGCGTTTTGAAAAGGCCCGATTTGTCTTGTTGCTATGTCTGTAGGTGTCATTTCGCGCATGCGTGATTTCAGCGAGATTTGCGTTGCATCTGCGAAAATTCGTTTGCCCTAAATGCGTTGATTCATACTTTGCACGAAATTTAGTTTGACTTGGCGAGATTTTTATGACATTGTGGCGCTAGCTTTCTTTATCATTCATCCGAGGAGAAAGTAAAACTAAATGTCGGCCACGTTTTGGGAGAAAAATGCTTTTGTACAGTGGTGTACACCTGGGTGTAGAGAGTTATATAAGAAAAGTACCGGCTCCGACAGGTTCGAACCCTAGCATATCGGCCCGTCATACCACCAAGACACAACATAAGGTACATAACGTAAATTAAACCTTTTCCGATACCTTTCTTGCGGCAATTACCACTTCATTTCCTTCTTCATTATTGACGTCAAATTCCCCAAGCACAATCTTGAGTTCGTTTATAGGTCGCCTCAAGTTTTGGAAACAATGAGCAGCCGACACCACCCATTTTTTATCGATAAGAGATCCACCACAGAAGATGTTAGTTCTACTGTTCCGCGTCTGCCATCTGAAGCCCACCTGCCAGGGAAACTCTGATGGCCTCGCTTGCTTTCCACCTACAATGCGAGACTTTTTGCCAACACCGCAGCTTAAGCTTCCGCCATAATTCCCTCCTTCCTGACTGCACCCTTGAGGATCACCATATTTGCACTTGAATCCTTGGCCATTCTTTACATTGAAATCTACAGTGGAGTTGAAAATTGATATGTACGTCAATATATTTAGTAATGAAATGAATGACGACCTCTTTGATCTACTATTGCCGAATCTTAAATCGCTCGCGATTTCTACCAAATCAGAGAAGACTATTTCCGCTTTTAAAAAAGCAGCAAAAGAATAATAGTAATTATCTTTTTTTTTAGATAGTAAGAGTTATTTTTTATTTCTTTTATGTTGAGTGTTAGAGTAAAGGGCCACACCCCCGCTTAGTTGAGCGGCAGCGAGGGTTTTGATCATGAATTAACTGAACATATTAAACTAAACGAAGACAGCTGAAGCAAGCGCTCTACAAAGCAAAAACCACTATTCAGCAAAACAGTTTGATCCCTTAAGAAATCAAAGTTATAAACTAACTTGTTACCGAGCTAATGTAACATTCGTGTACAATATATAGAATACAGGTAAACCGTGCGTAAACGCTAAAAATTAATAGTAGTAAGTTTTGACTATAGCAATATAGCTGCCTATAGCAAAGTACGTTTTCTATTACCTCCCTGAGAGAAGTTACTTAGCACAGAGCCTGAAAAAGAAATAGATTTTTTAAACAGTCATAAAGACAGATACTGCTGCATTTAATGTTGTATACATAAAGGCGTCTTCATACATACATACATACACGCATACATACTCAAGTCCTCATTTAAACACAGTGAAAGCTCCGTTAAGTTTAGAGCCTGTTTTTCTTCAGTAGTAATTACCGCGTGGGGATCCCACATACTAGGAATTTTGCTGATTTTTCGTTTTAACTGGTCTGTAGAGCTCAGGTTTCCGAATTTGTGGGGTACAATATTCTATAAAAGGGCCCTACTGTATCTGAAACTTTGCAATTGTTTTAATTACTTTGTTTTAATTTGTTTCTGCCGTAAAGGCGAGTTAACCTGCAACATTTCTAGGATCTTATTCTGTGACGCAGAATGACAAGCTGTTCAGTAAGTACATTTGGGGCAAGTTGGTGCATCGTTTTAAAGTTACATCATTAATGTTTTTTGCTTTTGCCCTCCGTCTGACTGTCTAGGGCGCTGGTACTGCCCTCCAGTCTCTCTTGGGCACCAATACTTGGGTTCATGCCCCTTTCGACAGACTCCGTTCTTTTAAACATACCTGTATTAGGAAGTATGTTTTTCTTAAAGTCGCTCGGGCCGCCCTCAGCTCCTCGGGGACTGTAACGAACGCAGATGATGTCACCATGAACCGTGGAACGAGCGGTCCCAGCTCCAATTTCAAATGTATCGTTCCAGACAACCTTTTATGAGAAAAGACAACACTTCCGGAACAACATGCACCACCGTAGTAGTTAAAAATCAAACGGTTGGGTTCAGTAAGCTATAATGATCATCATGCCAGTAAGCAGTCGTGACCGATTAAAGGGTAATTGAGAACGCTACAGTTTTAGATTAATTAAGATTACAGAAGTCACCCAGTATAAAAACAGCTCACGGGTGTAACGAGACTCCCATTGAACATTACGATCATAAATAGAAATAGGACTCGGACGAGGAGTGTTATAGACGGTGTGCGGCGTGAGATTGTTAAATTGCTGCTAGGTTTGCTGCTAGGTTTGCTAGGCTGACAGGTATTTGTAGTTTAATAGTAGATTCAAGTCAGTTCTTTGAATGTCACTACTTAGGACCTGTATTTATCAAAGAAAGTACGTATGTGACTAAACCATGAATACATAACTGCACCTGCGCAAAATGTTTGATTGGCATTCCAGGACCTTTAGGCAGTCCTGTCTGATAGTTGTAATTCCCTTCCTCCATGTACCACTTTTGAACAGCCAAGGTGCACTGTTCAGGAGTAGCACCTTCACTTTTGGGATCAGCCACAGCCATAGCCGCAAGATTTTCCCCTTGGTTTTCTGTGTCCATGGTCTTGTTGTCGTGTGCGAGGACGTCTTTTAAAGCCAGTTCTTCACACCACTTTTGCGCCCCGTCACCAAGCTCTTCCGACCATGCAACAGACTGGGCACCATGAAGCTTTCTCAATTTGTTGTGGGCTACCACACATGCTTTGTGAAACTCGTCGTACGCGGTAACTCCTTCACAAACGTAAAAAGGCTGATGTCAAGATCGTTTGGAGAAAATGACTCACGTCTTTCTTTTCCCATGATCAAAAACGTCCTTCTTTTGAGACTTAACTTCAGTATTTACTTGGCCTTTCATTAACGTAAATATATTTTCATGTTCAACAAACTCTTTTCTTTTCAGGTTTAACCTTACCTGCATAAAGCAGAGAAGTATACAGTATAAAAACGCCAAACCGTGATGAATTCATTTTCATTGTCAATCACTTCAGTTGGCAGTACTACTGTGTTTCTTTCTTCTTCAAGTTGATTCAGCAATAAACTCAAGCATTAAGTCTGCTCTTGTATAGATGAGCAAATATTATCATCCATGATTCAGTTCTGTAGTTGTCATTCTGACCGGTTTTACTTAGAAAGATTATACACCTTTCAGTTTGAGGCACACCCCTTTTTATTAATAGTTAAAAACAGTAAAGTCAAAAATCATTAAGACAAGTAAAAAAAATTTACCGAAATGTAAAATACCTAAATTTGAACCTATTTTAAAAATTTGTCACAGAGCACTACTTGCCACTTCACCGCCTGTTTCATAGATGACAGTAATATTTGCAAGCTAAGATGACTACCGATCAGTCTGACCAATTCAGTTTTGTTTTCAGTCTGCTCCTAAAAAATAAACTGGTAAGCAAGGGGTGTTCCAGCCACAAGCAAATATTCCCCTCCTTTGCAAAAATATAAATCAAAAACTTACTATTACGTTCTACGAAGAATGAATCGAACTTCGTTCTTTAATCATTTCAGTCCCAGAGTAACAAGCATTAGGTCATTAAGTGTAGCTCTACCTCTCTCTAAGTCAGAGTTATCATGAACAAAACTAGATTTAATGGTCTCACAGCACCGGCGAAAAACAAAAACAGTTTAGTCATGGAATTCAGCCGAAAGAAATCATTAAAAAAGATACTAAACGATTATAAAATCGCGCGGCTAATCACGTCTAAGCTATTCTCATTTCTGTCTCTTTCAGTTAAGATACAGTTGTACGTAAAGCGAACAAATTTAAGTTTGCATCGGCTAACAGTGACGGACGTTTCTGTCGAAAAATGTCTTTAAGACTCAAAATCGTTGTCGTTTTTCTAAGTTGAAACTCTCATAAATGACCAACCTGAACACAAAATTGATGGCCCGTTTTCGAGAGTTTTTAGGATAATAACTTCGCCGTTGAAAGTCAGGTTTCAGACAGTAAGTGTATAGATCGACGCGTGGGCGGAAATGAAAAACCTGGCCCCTGGTAGCTAGTGCCAGAGTCGCCCTTAGAAAATAGCCTTCCATGGATAAAGAATTTTCCAGTTTCCGAAATTACTGGGTACTTCTACAGGAGACAAGAATAGAATCGTTCACCTCCATCGCTTTTATTGCCTTTCGTCTTTATTGGACAACTGCCGTTTGAGAGATCCTTCGAAACCGTTGCGTGGAGCCGATTTACAATGTAGGTATCAAGTTTCAAGTTTGTCCTTCCTCTAGAGGTGTTAAAGCAGAAGCAGACTACAGACAAAGACTGCCTGTGTGGCGCGAGGAAGGCATAGCAAAAAGTTTAAGCTATAGGCTTGGACACATTTCAGTCGGATTATTAGCCAAAAATACTACTTCTGGAAAAAATCAAATTTACATTCGCCTTGTACTCCACAATAAGATTAAATATGTAAAACGCTTCTATCAAACCCCGATATATTTTTAAACTTTATAGCTTTGGTGGTCGATAATAATTTCTTATTTTCTTTCTTCACAGTGGCCGGAAATAGAAGGCAAGCTAGCTGTCAAAGAGGGTGTTCCAACCACAAGAATACCTTTCATCTGTCTCCTCCTCTCCCGTGATCCGACCACTCCTTTGAAAATTCCCTGAAATTCGTTTTGAGCAGGTGCAAAAAATGTTTTTTTTTAAGAAAGAAAAACATCAGCTGTCTTTCTAATTGTTTCTCCAGGATTAAACATATGGAGGCATAAGTACGCTGACGACTTCAAAAACATAGATTGAAAGCAAGGAACGGATAAGTGGTTAAGCAATGCACAAGACAGGTGTAAAGCTAAAAATAAATTTTAAAATGGCATCTAAAAGAAATATTTATATTTGCCACAGCTGAGTGTGTTGGACGTTTTAGAAGATACCAAAGATCGTGAATTATGGTAAACGAAAAGATCAATTTTATCTTTTTTTTTAATATTCCCACAATTTGATACTGTAAAGATAAAGTGGGATAAGTAGGATAGTGATGGGGTCGGTTTAGTCTTCACCTACAGTGTTTATAAATTCAATGGCATCTGAATCCTAGGGCTTTTAGTCTAGTCTTGTTTTCCTGCGTAAGGCCGTTCTAAATTAAACAGGTTAACAATTCTAATTTTTGGGTCAGTCAATCTCGACCACCAGTGGGCCCCCAAAATAAACTGCACCATTCTTCACTGGTTCGAAAGCGGTCGCTTGTAAAGGGGTTCTCAGGTAACAAAACGAATGACCGTGCCTTAAGCTGAGCCAAATGAAAGTGGGTGTAATGGTCAGAAGGATGGATTCTTCTGTTCTCTGGGAGTACTGGAGAGTTCAGCGCTATTCCGAGTTTTAATGCTTACGTGAAAAAGCCTATCTACATCTACACTTAGTATATCAAGCAAGGGGTCCACCGCTATCGCCTGTACGGGTGTCAGGAATTCTCTCAGTATATCCTGAGCATAACATTCTATCTGTTAACCAATGAACGTTTCTTCTGCACTCTTCGAAGGACAATATAGGAACATCCCTTCCACGAAGTGTCTTGTCGAGAGTGCACTTTCTTTAAGTGCAAGGTGTGTCAGCCTATAAAACAAAATAAGCCACAAAGACTACGAAGAGACTAAACCGTTATATTTCAGTATAACTGGCACCAGAGTTAAGGCAGCTAATAGGTTTTAGTTACATGAACAATCCACGGTTTAAGATATTTTACATTTGTGTAAATATTTGGCGAACGAACCCTTGAACATCTTTTGCCGTGACTGACTATTCCCCCCAGGTAAAACTTCCCTTTATTATAACAAGCCAGGGGTCCACCGCTATCACCTTTACAGGTGTCAAGAATTCTCTCGGTATACCCTGAGCATAACATTCTATCTGTTAACCAATGAACGTTTCTTCTACACTCCTCGGGGGACAATATAGGAACATCGATTCCACGAAGTGTCTTGTCGAGGTTTTCCGCCGTATAACCAAGGCCGGAACCGGTTACAGTGCAAATTTCTCCCCCTGAAAATGACACTGTTTCGTCCGGCAAACATATCGGTCTCATGAAGTCATTGTACTCCTTAAGCGGCGTTTTTAACTTGACAAGCGCAATGTTGTAATCTTTAGTGTTCTTCCTGTGAAGGGGATGTCTAATCACTTCAGAAGCTTCGGCTACAACCTCCTGACCATCCCTGTTTTGATTATCGAATTCGCCCAGGATGACTTTCAACTTAAATTTCGGATTAACCCGCAGTACAAAGCAATGTGCAGCTGTCAAAATCCACTCCCTGTCCAATAAGGAGCCGCGACAAAACACGTTTGACTTGCCTAATCGGTTCTGATATCTGAAGCCAACTTGCCAAGGGAATTCTCCAGGCTTAACAGGTTCGTTACCAGTAGGGCCTCTTCTTTTGACTATTCCACATGTGATATCTTCCATAGGCTGTTGTTCCAACTCTTGGTTGGTCATTTCTGAAAATTGTCGCCACGAGAACCAACGTGTTAGCGCGAAAAATTGCATGCATTTATTATAAGTTACAGAAACCTACAGTAAAAATAACCTAGCGGAACCCCGACCAACGCTTGACCAAGATCTAGATTAAGGGCGTCGGGTTTTGCCGCAAGTACCTATGCCCACTAAACCTCCACATACTTGCTTATAAAACTAATTACTCGATATATCTTCAATTTTCGTAGCTTGGAAATGCTTGTAAATGCTTGTAAATGCTTTCACGAAATGGTGCAACATCTAACCAATCATGGCAGAGCTGATATTTTCAACCATTCACTAACCTACGGGCAGGCTAACCCTCGAGTCACACGCGCGAGCAAAGAGGAGGGCGCAACCATCCGGCGGGAAGGAGTCTGCTACTGAAAGGCCTGAGGGAGCGGCTTTGCCGCTCGCGCGCATGCTTCCCAAAGCTAACACCGAATTATAAACTCTTGATTAATTTCCCTTGAAATCTTGTTTGGCTGACTGACTCTGACGTTCTTTTATCGTTACGTTTTCACTTTTTGAAAGGCTAATACTATGTACGGAAGCGTTTTTTTTTTTTTTACGCTGATAAGCCATGATCGTATGAAAAAGAAAACATAACTTTAATTACTTTATGACAAAATGCATATGGAATTGACGAGATATTGTCTGTGAGGCACACCCTTGGAGCTAGGCAGTTACGAAAATTATGTTTTGATATGAGTAAAAAATCATTGCCAGATTCAAACTTTTTATAATCAATTCCAAAAATGTACAAACCGATTGTTGTGAATTCATCATCTTACCTTCGTCAGTATCCATAGGTGAACCTTCGCTTATGGCTGTTGGGTTTCCATCTTCTTCTTCGGACATAACAAAAATATTGCAAAGTTGTTTTCAAGGGCGAGTTCCCTTTGTTATGTTCATTTTAAATCAGCCTTTAAGAGGTAATCAAGGTTGTCCTATCCTTTAATTCGGCTTTTGCACTAATATCAACACTACATTTAATTTTTTTTTCTCCTGCATTGCTCGTTAAATTGATTTTTTTTGGTGATTTAAAGCAGCCTGCAATTCCATTTTAAATTAAAAGGTTAAGGTGGTGACAAAAAGTGGATGTTGAGCAAATCAGAAAGCTAGAGGAGATAACTATGAATGCGTGTTTATGATAAGTTTAAAAATATGCAAAGGTACCATGGGCAAAGGGTTTATCTTCTTAGTCAGTAGGTCAACTTTGTCTCATAGGTTTCACATATGGCATAATCCTAAAGAGGAAGGAATAAGGATATATGTCGGAAGGCGTACCTGATGTGGTCGGATCAGAGGGAGAAATCGGCGTCGCATCTCCTGTTCGTGCGGTAGGTATATGCAATATGCCTGTTTGATCAATACAGAGACAAACTTTAAATATTTCCGTAGATAGGGATTAGCTAAGGGTGCCAAACTGCAAGATAAATTTTGCATCGCTCTCAATGATGACAGAATGAGCTCTTAATCGTCAGCCTTCGTGTCATAACACTATAAGTACAGTCAACTCTCTGTCAGAACCATGCAGTGCCAACCGTCTGTCCGCTTTACAGAAAGGTAGGGTATTGAGCTTGCCTTAAGTGCTCAACTTCAGTGCATATTTCGGAGAAGCAATGTGTGATCCCAGCTAACGGAAATTAAATTAACAACACCTGATAATACCTTTAGCGAAAACATTTTTCCTGAAAGCTTGCGGTCCACCTTCTCCTCCCTTTGGAGAATACCGTGCCACAGAAATAAAACCATAAGTCTTGGAGATTGCGCTGCCAACACCAATCTCCATGGAGCCATTCCACACGACCTTAAGAAGACAAATCATTCTTTTCAGTACAGTGCTGAAAAATTACAGAACTGAGCCACGGGTGCCAGTCGCGGAAAACGCGTTGAAGTACATTCGATCAGGGTGGGGGCAGGGACGCGTTTTTTGAAGATCTACTGACAAACCAAACGCCGATATTTTGTCAACATTTTAGCAAGGTGTCATTATCGTCCGACCCTAAAACTTCGACGAAATATCGGCGACATTTCGGGAGAAAGTGCACCAAATTTCCATTACTTTTCGACAATACTGTAATAATCTGGTAATTTGTGTTTAGTAAGTTCCTGTTAAATAAGTCTATCACAGCAGCATTTTTTAGGTGAGTTCCTAAACAGGCCCGTCAGATTAAAAGTCGAGTTCGTTCACCTTTCTTTATCTACAGCAATATGCTGCTCAAACATTGATATATCAGTTCTCATAATAGCAATGGCAAACCGCAGTGCATTATTTAAAGTTCCATGGAAAAACAACATGGATTGTGAGTTTTAACTAAAGTCAGAAGCTTCCAAAATGATACTGACTCGGTTAGAAGAGCAATTACAATAGAACTTATCAAACCTGTGCAAAGTGCTTCACTGGCAAGTCAGGTTTCTTTGCAGCCCCAGTCTGGTAATTGTAGTTTTCTGACTCGTCATACCAATTTTGTACCACCTCCCCGCAAGTGACACAGTTTGGTTTCCAAGCCCCTTGACATTTTGGCTGAGGTGGTACGAACCAGGCTATGTTTTCTCCCTCGTCCTTTTCGGCTAAAGTGTCCCCATCGTGTTCGATCCTGTCGTTTATTGCAAGATACTCCGCCCATTTCTGTGCGTCCTCGGCGAGTGACTCGGACCATGAGAGGGGCTGGGCACCATGCAGCCTTCTCAATTTGTTATGCTCGGTTACACAGTCGCGGTCGAACAAATCATAAGCGTTGCCTGAGAGGAAAATATATAACTTATTTGCTGTCATAGGAAATAAAACCTGGGTTTTATAGAACAAGGACAACTAGGCAAGTTAATTACGTGAGAACAAGTTGTTGTCGCGAGAGGTTGGTCCTCGCACACATGAATCTGACTGCAGATGAAGAATCCTGGAACAAGAGCTTTCGCTTGACGGTTGTTTGCCTCGATAGTGGAAAGAACACATTAACTAGTTAAACATAACAAACTCTAGTAGCCACAACTTCTAGCTGAAATAACATTTAATTGAAAGCAAAGATGGCGCATAAAACCTACTCCGGCCCTGTACCAAAAAAAAGTATTTCCTCAAAAAAGCTCATGCCATCTAGAAGCTATACTTGACGTTGCAATAACCATGGTAATACGAGTTTGAGCATTCTAGCTGTTATAACTTTAGATTTTATTAATGAGTTTTGCCCATTTCACTAAGACGTTAAGCAAACAATCTGTAGACTATAATGTTCTGAGCAAGGCGGTGGCTGCACTGATTTGGATATGACATTTTGAAGCTGAAAGTTGCCCTCACCTGCGCGGAATACCAGACAACAAACAAAAAGGACATGGAAGAAGTCGAGTGCCATCGATGGAGTTACTCTTCCTTCACATCTTCATCTAAATTAAAAGTACTCGGTATTACAAACCATTTAGATCTGCCCTGTTATGGTTCAATATTTGTCTAAACAATTAGTCGGATTATAGTTATGTCTTCAGACTTCCATTCCAATTTTGCGATAATTACTGGAAGAAATGTCGAGGAACACATATAATCATATTAT
>Ga0126338_10001140_pt1 | contig 16658 bp, 11 predicted proteins | sample OrbCmetagenome_2_FD_92529 | JGI IMG/M metagenome (GOLD analysis project Ga0126338, IMG submission 92529) | Coral microbial communities from Petempiche,Puerto Morelos, Mexico - Orbicella C C metagenome | ecosystem: Host-associated > Invertebrates > Cnidaria > Coral | place: Petempiche,Puerto... | reverse complement strand
TTGGACTTTATCTTTCGCCCAGTCACGTAAAATATTGTCTAAATTCTCAAAACTTTCCGCTCTTTTAAAACACAGAGGTGAAAACTTTGAAATGAAGACGTCAATCGTGCGTCTGTCCTCTAATAGATCATAGGCGAGAACCAATCAAAATGCGAGAATAACTTGGGTTATAATACATCAAATATTTTCGCTTGCGCGCGATTGGTCTAAACGCATCACGTGACTGAATATTCCCCAGCTAAAACTGGGGAATATCCGAGGATATTCCCTAATTTTCAATACAGTGGAACCCCGTTAATACGGACACCAAAGGGACATGATAAAGTGTCCGCATTATCCGGGTGTCCGTATTAAGCAGGCTAATTTAAGAGAAAATATATGAACTTTTTAGTTGTCGGGACAAAGAAAACTGTCCGTTAGAAGCAGGTGTCCGTATTAAGCGGGTGTCCGTAGAGTGGAGTTTCACTGTACTGCGCATGTTGCGAAAAATATTTGAAGGATAATAAACACAAAAGCCTCAATTGGCGCAAAAATATGCTTGGATATTTGTCCTTGCACAGTATCTGTTCCTTAAAGCTCACAGACTGTTCGTTTCTTGGAACAGATAATGTTCGCGAACAAATATCCGAGCATACTTTCGCGCCAAATGGAGGCTATTATTTATTTATTATATAAACCAGTATAACATTTTCAATACAAGGGCGTCCTTGTATAAAGGTTGCGATATCAAGTCCCCTTAAATTTGGTCATGAACCAAAATGGTGACTCTAAATAGCAGCGTCTTTAGTATTTCAAGGAAGTATGGACATGCTTTGCGTCTTGGATGAGCTGCATTTTTATCCGGTATATACAACACGTCCAGAGTTAGATTTGATCATCTACATTAAGTTCTTTCTTTTGCTACCTGTCTTGTTTACTGTCAACAGAAATGAGGAGATTGTAATGCCTTCTGAAAGAAGTGGAAAAATAAAAGAAAATTATGAATGGAAGGTGAGAATGGATTGAATGATTACAGTTTTGCGGTAGAACTATTATTTTGAAGCACGATATCCTGTCTCAGCGAGTTGCAAAGTTGCCACCAAAACTTTTCAAGTCTACTAGGACCCAATGAACATTTCTAGAGCAGTGGTTTGCTTTCAGCAGAAACTTCTTGCGGGAGTACGCTTCAGACTATTAGCTGAGATGGATTTCTGGACACTGTATGCGTTGTTTTACTTTAAACCGTGCATTTGAATCAGCAACACTGAAAAACAAATGAGTTTTGCCAGGTTAGCTGTACTGTTAATTTCTTATTAATTGTCGTCATTTCTACTTTGTTGCCTTTCTAAATGTCCATTTGAACATGTGATGATATCAAACAGGTTTTGTTGAGACGTAGCAGCACTCCAGAGGGGAAATACATCCATGGCTTGGGTAGTAGCTTTGATCAAGACTTGTTTTTAATCATTTGGGGTCCTGCAGTGGCTGCTCTGTCATATGTGTATGATAACGGACTGGAAAAAAGTGTTGCACAGAAAGCTATTTTGGGATTCAGGTAAAAAAATCTGTTTAACTTAATGTATTTATTACGTATAATTGTTTTGACAGTTTCCTTTTTCGTGAGGCAACTATATTTCTTTATTGTATTTTTTACCGCCGATGTGTGTATTCTGAGTTTGATGAACGGTCTAATTCAGGAAAATCCGAAAGAAAGTCATATAAACGATGAAAAACACATTGTGGGGCTTTATAATTCAAAGCTAAAAGGCGAGATTTAGCAGAGATGATTGTAAAATACTATTTCATCATTGCTTCCTTGATAAGTTGGAGAGAAATGGATGCAAAAGGGAATGCAAGACCAACTTTCAAAATACAACACTAACCCGTGCAACGCGATAAATGATCGTCCTATGGTGCCACTTTAATGTTATATTTCAAGCCTGTTTTAACTTCAAGAGTTCAAGTGTTGTGTCGTGGGCATAAATGACTGAGCTTGAGTGTTAGATTCTTGTTTTGTTTCAGAAAATGCGCCCTCATATCAGCCCATTACAGCTTGTCAGATGTGTTTGATAACCTGGTTATTTCACTGTGTAAATTTACCACATTACTTATCCCACCCGAGGTGAGTTGCATTGCTGCAATCAGTAACTATATTTTGCGACTTCATGTGTTGTTAAAATATCTGTTATTTCGAGTGAGGTCTTTACCTTCGTAATTTTCACTTTTCGTACGTTATTAAAAGGTACTTAAGTTAAGTTCTTATAACTTGCCTGATCGACAATAGAGGATTTTTGGATTTGCTCTGCAAGCTGTAAAAGTATCAGTACTGACCTGTGACTTGTTGTGCCAAATTATCCCAATCAGTTGAATTTGTATTAGATTTCTGATTACTTGTTATTCTCTTCTGAGCTGGTTACTACGATATGCTTAAAACACTTCTTGGCTTTTATAACGTGAAATTTCTTATTGCCATCGGTATGTCCATGTCTTAGGTTTAACCAGACACTTTCAAACCCAAGCTGGATGTTGATCTATGCTAATCAGTCCTTGATCAATCGCTGAATCGTATTCTCACGATGTTAAAATTGTGTTATTTTACGCATAAGGACTTACTTTTCAATCAAAAATTGATGATTTCGTCCTCAGAGTGGGGAAAGTCTACCAGTGTCGTTTGGTAGAAATCTGAAATCTCAGCAATCAGCAAGAACACTGTTTGCTTTGGCTCATCGTCACGGTGATATTCTCCGTGAAGGCTGGAAGAACATCATGGATTGTATGTTACAACTGTTCAAGGCAAAGATGCTGCCCAAATCTATGGTGGAGGTATTTGAAAGTTACCGCCTTTGTGTTATTATCTTTCTATTTTAGTACTTGTTGTCAAGTTTAAATGAGTTAGCATTGTTGTGTACAATTCCGGGACAAAAAAGTCGAATGAATGTCGGATCGAGCACACTTTTGACTGTTTTGTCGTTTCAGGCTGAGGACTTCGTGGAGGCCAGCGGGAGAATAAGTCTTTTGCCAGAAGAGCTGCCATTTGCAAGGTTTGTCTTCTATACCAGCCATTTGCAGACTGCTTATGTTTTGAATCATTTTTCCGTAACGGGTATCTTTTCCTGCACGCTTTACGTTCAAGGCTATTCTACTTTACTTTTTTTGTGATAACTGACGGAAACAATTTTTACATTCTCATTTGTCGATGAAAGTATGAGCCACTCAACTTGGAAAATGGATCGTCTGTAAACAGTGGCAATTGTGATGCCGCTGAATTCAGTTTTTAATCCGTAAGTTAAAGTTAAAGCTTACTGGCATTGTCAAGAAATAGTGCAAAACGCAACGGTAAGAGAATGCACAAGGAGATGTGACACCGTTGAAAACATTCATGAAGGTATCGGTGATCCTTGTCCCAGACAATTACAAAGAAAGTACCGCTTCTTATCCGATCACCAAGTAATTCTTATTTTCTTCCCTATTTTTTTTTTCTTTCTACATTTTCCCAGCCGATAGATGTGATTTTTTCTTTCTTTGTTACCTTTTGAGAGATCTTAGAAATCAAAATCCGTTTCCAGCGTAGAGTCCTAATACCACAGGGACAGCACCGCATCTCGTGTTTGGCGGGGTTCCTACTTGGCTGGGTGACCAAATACGAATACCCCGTGTTGTAACAACTTCTTTTTTTTCTTTTTTTCTTTTTCTCTTTTTCTCTTTTTTTTTTTTTTTTCTTCCCTTTCCGAGGCGATATCAGTGACTGCAGAACTGCCAGCCTTGTGTGATGTTATTTTCTCTATTTATTCATATCATTTCACCATGTCCATATTTATGTGTATTTATTTACAAAGAGTAGCGAAACGCGTCGTTCGAATTCTCCTCAATTCTCTTGTCCGTTTTTAATCACGGCTTGAATCATTCGAAAAGTTATACGGCTCATCAATTTTTTGATTTTCAATATCTTCTTTTTTGGCAATCAAATACAGTTAAACCTGTATTAAGCGGACACCTTCGGGAAATGAGCTGTTTATACAATTAGCTTCTACATATAAAAGCGTTCGGGCGAAAATCTATTCAATGTAGATCATTTCTGCGGTAAGATAGGGAGTACTTTCGTCAAAAATGCAAAGAAAAATGAGAAAAATTGCGAATAAAAATTAAAATTAATCATTCCGTAAGGAAATCATTTCGCCTTCAGATGGGATAGAACCTGAACTTCGCGACGACTGCAAAAGCTTTATACATTGGTTAGCGGATTCGATCACAAAAAGTTTACAGGAATCGAAAGACGGAGGGAAGGTAGGATGGAGTGAAACTCGCATCCATACCTATGACTTGGATTTTCCAAATTAAAAACGACGTAACTTGTAACCCAACGCAGGGTAACTTTCGGATAACTTAAGAGATTGTCTTGTCTTCCTCAATGAACTGTCAAGTGGAATAGAAACTCGTCGCCTTCCAGCAGTGAAGTGATTTTACTTGCAGTCAGCGGCCCCCACGTTCGATTTCACACTGATGATGGATTTCGATGTTATCCTAAAAACCCAAGTCGACCACCTTTTTTCATGGTTGTCACTGTTAAAGAGCAGAGAAACCACCTCTCAAGAAGTGCAAACGAACTTTCGATGCCAGACCACTCGCCTTAAACGTGTTTCATAAGAGTTTTGAACATGCCTACTGCGCAACAAGCCAATAACAGCCTGTAAAGTCGTTCATCATATTATAGACTGGCCGCACTTTTTCTGGCTCAAACTGTTATTACTATTCACAGGCCGGAAACCTCCATATTTTCGTGGTGGTTTGCAAACCCTGAACCTGCGAGCTACAGAGGCCAGTCTACAGAGGATAAAGAGGCACAGAAACAAGCTCATAACTGCATTAGAGTGAGTTGTTTGACGGGGCACTATAGTTTTGATTCTTCTTTTTTGTTGTTGTTGATAACATTTGAAGAGTTAAAGTCGATGTGTAGCCTTTGCTTAGACTCCAGTTAAGTTTCCCTTTACTCTGCTTTGCTGCCATTACAATTTCTCCAACCCTGTTTGGTGGAAAATGGGAAAAGGAGTGTCCTTGTAGATGAACGTGTTTTTTAAATCACAGGGCCGTAGCCAGAAACAAATTATGACTGAGGCAGTGTCCAAGAAATGAGTTGTGACTGAGGCAATGTTCATGGTTTAATTCTCTTCCTGGGAATTTGGGGTGTTTTTGATGACTATAAACAACAAAAACGAAACAAATGACTGAGGCAAGTGCCTCGGTTTGCCTGTTACTAGCTACGGCCCTGAATCAGGTGTTTGTAATACACTTCAGGAGTTGGCTAGGAATTGTCTTCAGACACGATACAGAAAATATCAAGGTAGTTGCTTACTGACGGAGTAAAGTTGCACTCTGTCTCTCGTGGTGCTCGGAAGCATTTTCTCCTTCCTTCAATCAATGTATCGCTTTGTTTCAGTGAAATCCAGAGTCTTTCTTCGGACTCTCATATCCTAACCTCTCCCACGGGCTAACGGAGTTTGACGCGATCTAGGACGGTTCTAGAACTTCGACCCCCATTACTAAAATCCGCTGTGTGATTAATCAAACTCAAAAGTGAATTACAGTATTATTGGTAAAAATCTCCGAAGCGGACTGCTGCTAATTAGAAAATAAATCGTGTTTATTTTGACTCCTGTGTCCTTAGGATTGCCATCCAGAGCTCCTTATCACAGAGAGCAAGTTTTTGAGACCGGAGTCGTTGAATGAACTTATGAAGGTGATGTACTTGTTCGTGCACAAGACCGAAATGAAACTTTGTTGTCCTCTATGTTTCACTATAATGCTTATGATGGCCGGGATATTGCTACAACTTGTTTGGAGCTTGGTCATGTCAACTAACAAGTCGATGTCTCTGATAAGTTCTCTTATCGAGTGCTTTGACTTGATGTAACTAACATCATATTTACATTAGAGAAAATCCACTAGGTGCTTTAGTATAGAGTTCAGTCCGTTTTTGTTGTAACAGGTGATTTGTTGTGTTTATTGATTTAGGTGCTGATTTACAATTCCAGTTTTGATAATCATGAATCAATGTCCGCTCAGACATGTGATGAAGAGGCCGCGGTATTCTTCCTTGAGCTCCTAATAAGAGTTGTTTTGCAAAACCGGTAATGTACAATTTTACTCTTTAACAGCCAACAGATTTGTGCCACTTTAATTAATCTTCGGTTTTCGAATGGTCAAGACAGATAACGTCTGGCTGGGTTCGAGTCAGACGTGTTTTATAATACTGAGAGATGACAGTGTCGTTAACAAGGGACACAATGTTTTTATTTGGTTTTCAGGGATCGTGTTTCAGCATTATGGGGCACGGTAAGGGACCATCTTTCCAACATTCTTGTGAACGCATCTCAACACAGGTAAGAACTTCATAACAACTGGTGGCTGTACTTTTCAGTCTCCTGATTATTTCAGATTTGTTAGTTTAAACATATAACAAGATAGCATACCTGAATATTCTATTAGTGACCGGGGCGCTTAATAAATTTTGGTAGTAAGTTAAAGGAAAGCAGTTATTGGAGACAGTGAACTTACTTGCAAGCAGCGCCCATTTAGGTTTATATATTTTTACCTTGCATCTCCGAACTACAAATTGTGAACTTGGCCTAAACGGCTGTTTATAGAATTATCTTATCTATCGAAAGTACCAGTGTTAGAAGGTTGAAGCAGTAGTTGAAGCATATTTTAAAGTTCACTCCTCTGAATAAGGAGCCGTTTATTGGAATGGGGGTGTTTATTGGGTTTAATTGAGGGGCGTTTTTTGGAAGGGTAACGCTTGATCGAATTACTGCCTGTTCGCCTGACAGTGCTACGTTGTTCAACAAATGTTTAGTCTCGTGGAATGCTCAATCCAGTATTCAAAAACGGGTTTTAATCATATTTGGGCTTCATAGGTTTGTTTTGAAGAGGGCTGATCGTTGAATCTAGAGTTTTGGGTTACTTTGAGAAAAACGCTGATACGACTTGTGAAACTGGTATTAAACCTACCTACTGTATTGGAAGCTAATGTATAAAATCTTTTTAATTTGAATTTTTTTTGCAGTTCAATTGTAGAAAGGTCTGTTGTGGGCTTACTCCGGCTGGCGATTCGCCTTTTGCATAAAGAGGAAGTCTCCAGTCAAGTCCTTTTAACTCTACGAATCCTTCTCCTAATGAAGCAAAATGTTCTTCAAGCTTGTGGCAGGCAAATTTCATTCGGACTTCACGAACTTATTCGAACCAATGCCTCAAGCATAACATCCTCTAGAGACTGGGTCACAGTGTTTACGCTCTTAGAATGTGTTGGGGCTGCCGCCACGCCACCTACTGTCACTTCGGGTCCTGTTGCCATGGCATCAGTATCCAAGGATCCGGATAGTGATTCAATCGCGGGAGATTACGAATTTGCCGACGGAATTTCGAACTCGGAAAGCGATGTAAGCTCATTTGCGAGCATCGAGGCAGATTCGGCATTAAGCGGAAGCGTTTTAGGAGACACGTGGTTAGTGATTACGAAACAGGATTCGGAAAGTTCTCCTGCAAACCAGTATGAATTGACTGTAGGTGTTGAATTAAACAAACATGATAGTAAATCATTTGTCAAATCGTGCCAGACCTTGGCATTTTTAATCCGCGATAACGCTCACGTCACCAAGGAGAATTACCTGCAGTGTGTGCACGCCATTCGCGTGTTTTCAGAAGCCAGTCTGAATGGAGGTGCGGGATACCGGCAAGACGGCTGGCAATTTAAAGAAAACGGAGCTGATTACAAAGGCAGCTGGGGACGATCAAGCAAGAAGGCGTCATCGTCATCCTCGCGTTTGAAGAAAGTGAGCCCAACAGGCTTAAAGACGCGCAAATCTACTAAGTCAGCAACAAGCAGTCCAGCCACGAGCGAAGACGAAGCTGAAATTGTAGAGACTATTAACAATACTTACGATGCTATGTCTCTCCAACTCACCGAACTCATGTACACGCTACACACTCATGCAAGCAGCATCTTTGAGAAAATCCCAGGTGATAGTAACCAATCACAGCAAAGTAGGCCTAGTGACGTAACAGCACATGATCAGAGCATGGACTTCCTGTGGACTAAATGCTGGTGTCCCTTGTTGCAAGGAATCGCGCGGCTCTGTTGTGACGTCCGCCGTGATGTAAGAATGTCTGCGCTCACTTATCTCCAGCGGGCATTACTTGTTCATGAGCTGCAAGATCTGACAGCAGTGGAGTGGGAAGCGTGCTTTAACAAGGTGAGTCGTAATGAGAGAAGAGTACTGTTACTAGGTAACAGCAAGAGGTTAGTAGACTGCACACTATAGTACTTTAGAGAGAGATACCTGTTGGATGTATATGGTGTGAGAGGTAATTGCGGTGGGCAATCGTATCTCCTGTCACGGAACACGGTCTTCAGTGGGAGGAAAGAAAAATGCGAAGCCTTTGTAAAAACGTTGTAGATGTCCTTATGTGAACGTGACTATGCATACGTGGAAGGTCGACTTGTAGCAACTCTGTTACACACTAGCCAGTCATTTGACTAAATACAAAATGAGTACTTTACATTGCCTGTGTGTCACGATGACCTTTATACACCCTGAATGAGTGATAAGTCCGTGTGTTTGTAGGTTTTGTTTCCCATGCTGTCTCAGCTGCTAGAAGTTAATAGCAACGGTGACCCAATGGGTGTGGAGGAAACACGCATGAGAGCTGCCACACTCCTGTGCAAGGTATCAAACATTTGGCGTATATTATTTTACTAGACAGAGACTACTTCATGTTATTGTAACATTTATTACCCATTCAAATCCTCTGAATTTCTCAAACATTCAAACTGCTATATATAGATAGATAGATAGACAGACAGATAGATAGAACCACTTTGTGTGTATTTTTTTGTCATAGCTGTTAATATAGTTTTTCACCTGGGATGGACCATTTGGGACGAACCTATTGTGACGAAAGTGACCCATCACATGTGCGACCCTCGTCTCTAATCATCCGAAAGTAGTGATATGTGGAACCCTGTGCGTGGCAGCCGAGAGGATGACCTTGAGAACGTTATAAAACTAACCGCTAAACATGAGCCAAAGTTAACTGTACCTCTAAGCTAACCGTCGGCTAACTTGATGCTTTACCTAACCCCGAAATACTGTCTAGACATGGGACGCTCGTTTCCAATCAATTTTAACGAAGTTAGTCATGGATACATCTGTTATTTTCATGTTCCAGGTATTTCTGCAGCATCTAACTCCTTTACTGTCACTGTCCACGTTCACTGCCCTCTGGCTTACAATCCTTGAATTCATGGATAAGTACATGCACGCAGATAAAAGCGATCTTTTGGTGAGTTCTTGGGATATTTCAATCAAACTTCAAAACTTAGAGGAAGACGTAACTCCTCTAGAGAAGTAGCATTCGTCCTAAGAAGGGTAAAGTAATCTTTTAAGGCAAAAAATGAGCACAAATAAAACTGCAACCTACAGCGTGTCAGGCCTTGTTGTTTACAGACTGTGTACAGGCTCCTCCGACGGGCGGTTGTACGCAGACAAGGTTGTTTATATTTTTGCTTTTTTTGTTGCATGGTAGTAAAATGTCGTGAAACTCATTAAAACAAAGAAAAGCATTACTGTGACGGCGTTTGGATATCTGATCTTAATTAGCATAGATTTTTACGAGTTTATTTCTCCTTTTTCTCCTTAGTTTTAGTTTCGATTGAGAACGTATATCAAACATTCAAGATGGTGTTTGACCACATTTTCAAACACCGAGAAGGGAGTACTTTTGATGAACTTCGAGGTTTATTTCATTCTGATAGGACTCCATCTGGTGTGCTGAGAGTACAGGGCGAGGTCCAGTAACCTCCCCCTCCCCAGGCTACATTTCCCTCTCTGCTCTTAATTCTACTACATTATTAACCTTTACCTTCACAGTTTGAAGCCATTCCAGAATCCTTGAAGAACATGTTACTGGTGATGTCAACAGCTGGGATATTTGATGAAGAGGAATGTGCACTAACAGCTCATTCCCAGGGCGACAGCCGCAAGACACACAGCAGATCAGACTCCGAAGTACACAAGTACTCCGCCCTGTGGCAGGTCACGTGGGAGCGAATCGACTGCTTTTTACCCAATCTACGGCAAGAGCTTTTTACACCTCGTAGCCAATCTCCCCCTGCCAACACTCCTCCAGTCAAGGTGGAGCAAGAGAAGGTATTGACAGAACCATCTAATCCTGGTTCAGATTTGACGTGTCCTGTTGATGAAGGTAAGAAACTGTTATTCTGTCAGTTAAATAAGAAAAACTTTCTTTGTTTGTGTGTTGTCAGTAATCTGAACTGGTCTCTAAGAAACGTGACGTATCCCTATTGTGTTATGCTGATGATTGCTTACCATTGCCTACGCTATCTATTTTGATTAGAGCGCAAGAATCCAAAACTGTATCCGCACTGTCTTCTACTAAGATTTGTCTGATATTGAGAAAATATATCTCAGCAGTTTAAAACTTGTCATTGTGTGAAGACGGCCAGATAGTTAGAATCTAAGAAGTGCTTCCAGACACGCTATAATGTTCAAGTCCCTCAAGTGATCAGTTCGTTTTCTTGTTAGTTGAGAAATTGAATAAGCCAGACAAGCCCGACAAGCCTAACCCTGGCCCAAGCTTGCCCTCAAAACAGGGAAGCACCAGCACTAGCAGCATCTCTTCCCCTCCTAGCGGGGGACAACAACAAGTCTGTGTGGTGCTCCAGCCACCGCTTCCATCTTTAGCAAACAGGAGCAGCTCCCCAACACATCTGGGCTCGTTGGCGGACAATGTACGTCCCAGCTCAGTACCTATCATCCTGGCTCCCAGTCCAGCCCTTTCAGCTCGGCCACTCTCCTCACCTCAGGGGTCTCGGTCCTCAACACCTACTGATCCAGGCCCCAAACAAATGGAAATGTCTGAGGAAGCTCCTGTGGGTGATAACCATGCTGAAACTTCCGATAGCGAGTCAGGGAAACCTGCTACAGCAGCACAAGAGAGGCCAAAAGCTTCCATTTATGACATTTAGAACGTTACCTATATTTTATTGGAAGTTATCAAATGAATTGGGTGCCTTATTTGGGCCTTTTACGCATATTGTAAGGGTAATTTAACAGTTCGCACTTGATCGGAATAAGAAAAATGCAATGTAATAAAGGGCCTCTAACAGTCTTTTTCACACAATACTTAGGCAGGTAATGAATTGTAACGTGACCGTCTGACGTGTTGCATCCTTTGGAAGTGATTTTAATGGATTTACTTCAGTTACCCGATCACAGGAAAGTAAGAGTAAGGTGGTATGTAATAATAGTCTGTGTGATTGATCAGGTTTGATGAAGGTGGCTTTTTCTTTTTCGCAGTAATCAATTTTCATGTCAAGGGCATAAGGCAACTGGAAAAAGGTGAATCTGGAAACGTATACAACAACATTCAATATTTAAAATAATAAAATTGTGTTTTGCTTCCATCGCAATAGACTAATCTAAGTTAAATTTTATTTATTCTTCATCCAAACATTCGTGATAAATTGGCACATATTGGTTGAATTAAGGAGGCTCTTGATAGTTGGAAACGCTGGTGGCATTATGTCATCCATTCGTCAACATCAAATATAGAACAAGAGTGGTATACTATGTTGCCATTCTGTTAGCCCCTGAAACTCGTGACTGGGTACGTTCAACTGTGTCTACCAACTGTATTTGGCGATTGTTGCTCACACAAACGTTTAGCGTTGAATCATGTTCATTTCTGTTACAAAGTAACTAGTTTCGAAAGAAACTGTTGTGCAGGGATAGTAGGCAAGTAATCACTTAATTGATTATGGTAAATAAACCACCGTGGCGAATTTGGAAAGCTGAGTTTTCGAGTGTTTACTTTTTGCTGATCCTCTGGGCCAACTCTGGAATCATCAGCGTCACAAATTCACCATAAATAATTTGCCGTGATTGTTTTTATTAGCCTGTCTCGTCTTCACTCTTTGCCTCCTCTATCATGTCATACGAATCAGCAACGATTAAGATAGATGTTGCAATTTGTTTCAATTTTGTTCAAATGTGAACCAAAAAGCACTGTAGGTTGTCTCGGTTGAAACGATAGAAATAGCTAACATGGCATGACCTACATCACTTTCAACGTCAATAGATATCGAGTACAAAACTACAAATGGAATAAAACTACGTGACCTTGAATGTGTGAAAATCGTTGTTTTGGCTATCCAGAGGCTTCACAGAACCTATCCCTTGCATTCGTGTTCATCAAATCCCCCGCGGCTTTTATTTTGTTCACGCCCTGGCTCGGTGATGTCGCAGAAAATATAACGTCTCGACGCATGCAAATATTTATGCTCACGTCCGTTGTCAGAATATTCCTCGCGCCGCGTAATATAATTCTGCTGCTAGATCGTTAACCCGCGATCAGGTTTACTTTATGAAAAATTTTCCCTTTCGCCTTCGCGTTCGCCTCCCAAATAGAACGCCTAATCGCAGGTTTATACTGCTAGGGCGGGAGCAAAATATTAAACTCATCGCCAATTGATGAGCTTGGGAAAGGTGCCTTAGGTATGGTGGAGCCGAGAAATGAGCCTCGAGCAGAGCATGCAGGTATCTACGGCAACCCTGAGAGTGGTAACCACCTAAGAAACCTACGCCCAACAAGGGGCTTGGAAGGGCGAAGGGCCCCGCGAACAGGGGTGGGGTGGGGGCCTGGGACCTACGTCAACTGCCAATAATCTCCAAGCACCTTCCCCCAGCTCAGCTTGAAGACATACACAGGTAGCAAATCGAGAACAAAGCCAAGCTGCAACAATGAGAGCTGGGGGCGCAAATCTGCCTCGCCAAGTTGCAACAGTATGGCCCATGACCGCAAGGTACGGGTGCCTGCCATATCCAAAAGGCCAGGTTGCAAAGTCAGCCACGATTCCAGAGCAGGGAACGTGCGTCTGCATTCGTCTGTTGAATCCAATGAGCCAGGCTGTGAGGTCAGCAAGTGCGAGTACGACGGTGGAGGAGGCCCGCAGACTCCAAAAGGCCACGGAGTGTGGTTATTTCACACAATGCACGGGTATGCAAACGCCTGCCCTATCCAATAGACCAGGCTGTGTGATCGGCACTAGCCGAAAGCACGAAAATGCAAACGCCTGCCGTATCCAATAGCCCAGGCTGGGTGATTGAAGCAAATCTAAGGCACAGGTATACAAAGGCCTGCCATATCCAATAGGCCAGGCTGCAAGATCGGTACAAGCCTTAAGCACAGATAAGCCACTGCCTGTCGTATCCAATAGGCCGGGCTGCGTGAACGGCACAAGCCTGGAGCACAAGTATGCAAACAGCTGCCAAATCCAAAAGGCCAAACTGCGAAATCAGAACAAGTAGCAGGAACATGAAGCAGGCACCTGCCATATCCAATAGGCCAGGCTGCGAGATTGGCAGAAGCAGCAAGCATAGGCCCCGGAACACCTGTCATATCCAAGAGGCCAAGCCCCGCCAGACACTCTGTCGGGCATTCGGCAGCATTATTCCCCATAGCCAGTGAGCCGAGAACCGTGCTGTCAAACATACTCGATCCATCGTTCTAACAGCTGGTAGCTGGGGCTCTTGGGGTTGTGAACTGTAGAGCAAGACGACGCGAGAGAATAGCCAAGGCCTCAGATGGCATTCGAATGTAAAGTTGATAAGTATTGCTTGACCAACGACCCAAAGACTGGATAAGATGGTCCGGATTCCCATTACGAGCAGCCACGGTAGCAGCACCAGTACGAAAGCTGTGGCTAGGAAAGTTACCAGGAATACCCGCCCTGGCCAACATCTGCCGTATCCAGCTGGTCAGCATAATGTGAGACAAAGGGCGGCCATCCTGGAATAGGAACAGGGGACTTCCAGAGTTCCCCTAATTGACAAATAGATTGGAGAGCACAGAGGGGATAGTTGCCCCTACCAATGTGGAAGAAACAGCCCTTACGAAGGGGGACTGTCTTGGACGCCTTTAAGCATGATGGGTTGGTGTCAGAGTCAACAGCAATATCTTCTACATTCAGGTAAAGAGCATCGGAGAAGCTGGCCAGATTTAACTCCGCCGATCTCAAAAAGCCAAAATAAGCGAGATTTCAGGCAGCCCAGACCATGCCATGGTCAGGAATCAATAAATCTAATGACTTGAAAATGACCAATAAAATATCGTCTGTCATAGGCAACTGCTGCGAGTTGGCGGAACCTTGGGAACGTTTAATTCCCCTGACCACTAGCTGTGGACGAACACAATCAATAAGAGGGTCTGGGAAGCCCTGCTTAATATACAGGGAGCGAACCGCTGAAAGGTACACCTTGATAGACGAATGCTGTATGGACCCGGCCAAATTGGATACAAACAGACAAAATGTCCATTCATCAGTACGACATGGAGAGCCAGTGGGGTGCAGTCTGCCCGTTTGGGTGCAGAATTGGATGAACTTTTTCTGACCGGATGCATATGACTTGCGAGTGGTGGCTGAGAGCCCTGAACCAAGAACTGCTCGCACTGTCGCTCTCGGAGGGGTCGGTCAATTCCGCCAGAAGTTGGGACGGGTTAGGTACTGGCAGCGCCTGAGCTTTGGAAGCAAGCCTCCTGAACTCCTGCCAATGAAAGCGGGACAGTGCACCAGCAATGTTATTGAGAATACCCGGAACGTGTAAGAAGGCAAAGGAAAAATTGAAACGAGCGGATGATGCGAGGAGCTGACGGTGCAAATGCATTAAACAGGGAATTTTCGATGTGCGTGAATTTAAGATATGCACCACAGCTTTACTGTCGGACCGAGAAAGGACATGACACCTGCACTAATAATGACCCCAAACGTGAGCAGCTATCACAGTTGGAAACAGCTCTTTATAGGCTATTGGTTGGGTTGCTTGAGAGGGAGCCCACGTTCCACTAAACCACCCCCCCCTCCCCCCACCCCTCAAGTAAGCACCAAAACTAAGAGAACCCACAGCATCTGATGTAACTTCCACATCTGAAGTGGCCGTCATTCCTGGAAACAGCTAAAAGCAAACCCATGCCACGAGGGCAAGAATTGCTGCCACCACTGAAGATCCCGCTGAAACTCAGCATTGAGGCGGATGGGAAGGTCACGTTTAAGGAAACAACGCAGAAGGTCGATCGTGCGCCAGAGGAACGTGCGACCTGGCCAGACAACCCCGGCAGCATGATGAAGAGGGCCACTCAAAGACTCCAGTTGATGTCTTGAACACTAGCGACGGCTACACCACGATCGTATCAGCTGCTGCAGAGCAAGAGGTTTGTCGGCGGGAAGACGTGCCACCTGAGCCACGGAATTCAATTCGATGCCTAGCGCCACGAGGCGGGACGAAGTACCTACACACTTGTCAGGGTGAATGTGGAGGCCTGATGATTTACGAACTGCCACAGAAGTTGCTAGATTGAAAGCACACTGGTTAGAGTTGGGAGGGTCAGCCGTAATAAAATCATCCAAGTAATGCAGGAGATCCAATACACCGTGGAGGTTGAGGAGGATCCATTCCACCATGTCTGCCACAGAATTGTAGATGTATGGGGAAGAACGAATCCCAAAGGGGAGAGCTAGGTCCGCCAAAAGTTGAAAGTTAATGACGGCAAGATTTGTTTAAGGGTGGACCAGCGGCCGGAGAACGTGAACGCCGTTTTTCGTCGAACTTACGATCGGCCCGGACGGAGCACGATAGCTCCCCGATGTTCTTCAGAGCATTTGCTACAACGATGGTGGTAGCGACAAGACGCGTAGGGGACCGTACAACGCCGCTTGTTCCACGAAATACATGGGATCAGCGAGGACGGCGAGCCTGTTGGTTCCGAAGTGTCGATTGCGGCTGCTGTGCCGGGATCGCGAACTGCCGATCCGCCGGAGTGGAAACTGAACAACAAGGACTTTAATTCCGACCAGTCGGTCAGCCTGTAGCCGCGGCATTTTCTCGGAAGGCCTGATTGAACGCGAGCCAAACTCGACCACTAAATTAGCGATGGATGCGCAGGATCAGAAGCTTTTAGAGAGTGAGGTCTTTTCACCGAAGCGGGAAATACGTGGTTATGACCAGAGCAAAGATAGTAAAAGCCTCTGTCCAACTTGTCACGTGCCCAATGCGCCGACGCTATATTTTCGGAGGTGTATTGAGTACAAGCCGGCCATCCAGGAGCAGTTGAGGTTCGGACTCCGAACGTATCAAATTAGCAGCCAAGAGATCCGACAAGTCCACATACTTGCCGGCGACGATTTGAGCCGCTAGGGACCTTAAGATACCAGGACGGGAAGGTCAGGACGGGAACGGGAGTGCATGCGGGAAACTTTCGCGGGTCCCGTCGTGTCGCCAAAGACAAAATGATTACGGGCCTCTTCATATTAGCCCAGTCAACCGGGCTGGCTCGGTTTCCGAGATCTCGCCTCGCCACTCTTTCCTTCATAAAAATTTCGATGTGTTCATATGAGAAGCCGGGTCTCGGGGTTTTTTTCCCATATGAACACTCCAGCCCGGGTAACTGGGACGAAACGATGTTATATGACAAACACTCATTCGAGCATAACAAAGAAACAAGCAGTTCTGAAGTCAGAACGAAAACAGTGTACTTCATGCATCAAAGTTCAATTATCGTCCCCTGAATCAATGATGGAAGACCTTCCTTTTCTTCTGTGAATGAGGCTG
>Ga0126338_10001139_pt1 | contig 16660 bp, 9 predicted proteins | sample OrbCmetagenome_2_FD_92529 | JGI IMG/M metagenome (GOLD analysis project Ga0126338, IMG submission 92529) | Coral microbial communities from Petempiche,Puerto Morelos, Mexico - Orbicella C C metagenome | ecosystem: Host-associated > Invertebrates > Cnidaria > Coral | place: Petempiche,Puerto... | reverse complement strand
AATTTACCTTAAAACTATTTACAACAAATAAAGGTAAAACTCTGCTCTGTAAAACGCCATTCACAAGGTTTAATCAGAGCCAACTTAGCGATCAATAACTTATCAACAATGAGCGTGATGGCCAACCTCGTTCCCTGGGGCGAGAGAGGAAGACCAAAAGACCTTACTCTAGGAGGGTGGGAAGATAAGAGACCCTGGGAACGAGGTTGCGTGAGGGCCGCGCTGGTCGAGTATCAGTCCCAGGTCTCTACATCAAGGGTTGTTGAAATTGGTTCGAGATAAGCGAGTTCCATACAAAAAACTCCATGTGCCGACATTCTCCCAGTATAGTCCCGAGCCATTACAGCTGAAGTCAGGCAAAGTTTTTTCTTCGCAACGGCGGAAGCGAAGAAAAAAACCTGATCGCAGTTTAGCTCGGTTGACAAGAGATTTATTGCATAACTTTCTGATTGAAGAACGTTTTGATTGACTGATTTCATTTACTGACACTCTCAGCTTAGCCTGTGTAACATTCTGACCGCGCGAAAAATTGGAGCGGGACCAAAAAATCGAGTCCCGTTTCGTCCATTTTTTTGGTCTAGCCGCAATTTTTGCGCGGTCAAAACGCGTTCAAACGCTAGCTATGCATGCCACATAACCTAACGGCGCAGTGATGTCGTGGGGAGCCGAGCACATTAAAAGGTGTATACCTTGAAGGAATCTGTCTTTTCACTGAAGAGCTGCACTTTTGAATTACATTTCACTAGTGAATACATACAAAAAATTGCATGGCTTGATGGATACCAGTAAATACGCGCGGATATTTTACAATCATTATATTGTAACTAGTTTTTATAATGCTAACTAATTTGGGTGTCCCCAATTAGCGGCAGTGCTATGTCCGCAAATGTTTTAAACCATCGAATACGGGATATATTATCTTAATACATTCTTCTTGTTATTCATTTCTAAAATGGGACACTTCAGTGAAATACTTTTTCATGTTTCTGGTGTTCTCTTGACCTTATATGATCAAATGACGTAATAGGGGAATAGCGAATGCTTGTAAGAGGGTCCGGATGAGGTTTACCTCATAAACACTATCAAAAATGCAACTACCAGCCGAGAAATAAAGCGTTCTTCAAACCGTAAACTACCTCTTATAAGCCCCCCTGGTTAGAGAACCGTCTACCTGTAGACAAAATATCACTTCCGATCGATTACTGCAAATGATATCAATCAAGGTCTTAGATTCGCGCGTAATTCTCGTGGGGGTTGAAATATTGTTAGCCATCCCTCCCCCCTCCCTGCCCCCCAAATATAAGCTCCCTTCTTGTTTAAAATGAATTGAATTTGATTTATGACGTTTTTAAGCTTAAATAAAAACCAGTATATATTTTTAAAAAAAACTATTTCCATCAACACTGCTGTAGCTCATTTTGAAACGGTCTTTTTATTTCGCGTATAAGCCCGCCGGATATAGCCCCTCCGTTTATAAGCCCATCCCCTAAAACCTCTTACGACGTCGTATAAGCTCAGGGCTTATAATGTATTAGCCCAGGGCTTATAAGGGCAGTCTACGGTAACGGAGATCTGAGATTTTGAAAAATACACTGATCGCTGAGAAAAGAGGTGTGATTTCAACTGATAACTGATATTCCAGACACTCATACAGACCCTCTTTTAAAGATAAAACGATTGTTTATGCCTTCTTAGACTACGAGTAGTCCCTCTTTCGCTTAGTCCGTCGTGCGTGACGCGAAAGAAAACCGCGAGAAAAAAATGGCCGCGCGAAATCCTGGGGGCGAGGAGTCTAATACCTTCTCGCCTCTGTGATTAACCCAGCCTACTCGCACACCACACCCGAGAGCACGCTTGAATACCTTTTAAAGATGACCTTTAAGTTCATCTATTACATCATCTACACTAACTTTGTCGTCTATAGTTGAACAGCTTCTTATGGTGTTTTCAATCAACTCCGCTGAGAAGTCCAGTTGATTTACTAAGTTATAGTTATTCAACAGACGACGAGCCATGTCAGCCTCTATAAGACCTGCCAATCAAAAACAAATGAAATAAAGACTTGTGAAGGAAAGAAAAAATAACCAACTCAAGCAGTTGTTGTGCCAGGGCTCAACAACAGGACAGCAAAAGAAGGTCCGCTCTTGGTTTAACAAGTGAGTCAACGTCAAATTTAATCAACTTGTTTCCCTTTGTTTCATGTTTGGCAAGCTGGGAATGGCTTGAAAAAAATCTTGCAACTTGCCCAGACAAGTAAACACAAATAAACTGTTTCTTTTTTTCAAAAAGCCAGTCATCAGAGTACTCTTACCAAAAAAGAAAAACAGTTTGAAATACATGTAGCAGGGTTTGAAATAACCAGGTCACATTGAATACAAAAATTAAAATGATGGGATACTAAACCTTTTTATTGACCAGAGCTGGAAAAGAACACCTGAGATCGAAGCTCATTACAGTACAAGATTGAACTGCGAGGAAAAGCTGAAATTGTAGTTTTCCAGTTTGTTGTGATATCATGATAGTGGGTTGTAATAATTCTGTTTATGTGAATATCTCACTTCCCAGTTTCAATTTCTATTATAGAACCGCAGGTAAAGAACCCTGTTCTGGATCAAATAATTTATACATTGGCCACTTTCCCAAAAAAATTATACCCTATCCCAGACCAAAATTGTCTGATTTCTATACCCTAACCCAGACTAGACTGGCTGAAAACCATACCCTTCACAGTGGCACATACCCAAAGAGCATATATATATGGGAGTACCCCCAGGCCATTACCCACCTGACTGATCCTGATCGCAGACATACAAAGCATTTGCCAGCTTCATGAACCGCTCAACCTTACTCTCCTCCTCAATATAATGCAGGGGATCGTAATCCCTGTCTCCACCATACAACTTCTCCTTCTGGTTTTGTATAAAATGGCTAATTTCTTCTTGTTCCCTCTGGATCTGCCGTTTTTGCTCAATCAACTCTTGTTGTCTTCTTAATAACTCCTCACGCCTTTCCTTTAGTTGTCGTGTTTCTTCTTCAGTTTCTTGTGACATGACATAATCATTGCCACCTCTCCCATCAGATTTAAGATGCTTCGGAAGTGATTTCTGACGATAAGAATCTTTATCCTGTTGATTGACCCTCTCCTGTTCCTCCAAACGATTTACTACAATAATAACAGAAGATCAGATTAGTGAAATAAAAGAGAGAGTGACCAACAGAATCTTAAAAGGAAGCTATAGCATACCCAGCAAGTGTTCCTGCTCACAGTTTCTAGCCTGCTGGTTGCACAAAAATTGGGGCAAGACAGGGTTCTTACTCATTTTTTCAGCTTTCAAAATTCCATGAATTTCCATGACCTCTTCCATGACTTTTCTGAGTTTTCCATGACCAAAGTTAGGCAGCTACCCTCACAGAAGTATCAAAACAATCACTTATTTAACATATTTTGAAGCATTATAATGGAAAAATGGATGTTTGTGTCTATTTGAACTGAAATAAAAGCCTGTTTCATACTCATTGTTCTTTCATTTTTTGTCTTTTTGCCTTTTTATTCTCAGAAAGCATATTACTTTCCCATGACTTTCCATGACCCACTTTAAAATTCCATGACTTTCTAGGCCTGGAAATTGAAATAATAAATTCCATGACTTTCCAGGTTTTCCATGACCTGTGGGAACCCTGCAAGAGCAAAAAATCAATGGAGAGGGACACGGAGGCCCACACCTCCTACTCCGTTGATTTCTTGTTCTTGCCCCAATTTTGTACAAGCTATGCAGGCTATGGAAGTTAAGAAGACTTTGGAATCATAATGTGGGCTGGCAGAGATGGAAGTTTAACTTTGCATTATTCAGTGCCCTGGACTCCGGATTAAGTCGTCCATGTTCGAGCCCTGGTTTGGATCATTGCAATTTAAGCAATTGCAAATTACGTTCAAAACAATATTTTGGGTCTTCACCAGGATTTGAACCTGTTGCATCTGCATAAGCACTCCAGCGGTTTATAATGCAACAATATCAGTCCGTGGAGATAAAAGCTTTAACAGTCTATTTACCTAAATATCTCTGTTGTTCCTCAAATGCATCTCTTTGATCCATTGTGCTCACTGGGGACATACGTCTTCCCTCTCTACTGACACCCTTTAGGGGCTGCCTTGTATCCCAAACTGGTCTGGAAGGAGGAGTTTCTAGACCATGACCACCACCATCTCTACTCAGACTGGGACTTGAAGTACTGCTCTGTGAGGGAAGTGGCAAGGCTCGCTCAACAAATGAGATGAATTCCAGCCAACTGAGAAAAATAGCAAATGATTATTATTTTGTTATTGAAGTAATGTTTGGCAAAGGAAGAGACAAGGCCCACTCAACAAATGTGATGAATTTCAACCAACTAAGAAAACATATAAATGGTCAGCATTTTGCTAAGGGGTGCGGTCATGTTACTATGTCCAATGTAACTGTACCACCGCAGAGGGAGGGATCTGGGCAGAGGGCTTTGTAACTGTAACCTGAATATCAGGTTCTTCTGGGCAAAAAGGAAGGGGTGATGTGAAAGAGCAGCCCATTTAGACCCTTCTCCCCTGTTACACTCATGATATACATCTCCAAAAAAGGAACAATGACAAATTTGATGGATGCCAACAACTAAGATAAAAAAACAAGATGAACAATTATCCAGTTACTTGGCATGCTCATTGGTCAACAAAGCCTATCATTAAAGGCAAACAATTCATGCAAAGGGAAGAGTGTATGCAAAGGGCTATGTAACTGTGGCCATTTGGTACACAGACTTATAGTTCAGAAAACAGACATAATTGGATGGCAAGGTTTTTTTTTAAAGAAAAACTATCGGGAAACTGTTTTTATTTTTTCACCCTCTAATACAGTGCAATTCAAATTTAACTTCTAGAGTAAGTAACTTTACAAGGACATACTCAGTTTTACAAAACAAATAGAATTTTAAAATGATTGACAGCAAAGCAGGGTCAAGTTAACTGTCCGGTTTACATGTAACACAGTCATAAAGCATCCTAAAAACCCTTAGTTACCTCACTTTTCCAGAGTTGTATGTGTCAAGTCGGTTGATGATCTTATCTAACAAGGAGTTGTTAAAAGGAATGTGATGTCGTAAACACAGTGTTTTTAACTGAAAAACAAGAAGGACAAAACCTGTCAAACTTGTTACCAAACAGGTATTGGAAATATGCTCTGTTTTAACGAAAAGGCTTAACCATTGATTGCATGTATAGCTCTAAAAGAAGGATTTACATAATAAGCTTTAAACAGTATTCTGACTTTGGTTTAGAAGTACTTTTCAAGGAAAATAAAAAATACTCATTCAAGAACTCAATTTCCTCAGGACTGCATGTAAAAGGCACAAAATACATTGTACACAATATATTTTTAGACAAAAATTAGCTTGCAACTTATACTCATGTCCATTATTACGCTGCCACCATTCACTAAGGGCGGCAAATAGTCCTAGAAAATCTTAGGTCTCTTCTAATGTTGAAATCTCAGAATCCTTTGTGATGAGTCTTGGAGTCTCAATTTTCTCTGTTTCACTTGTCTCTGAGTCAAAAATTGGTCAAGTCTCCTGGAGCAGATACAGAATATACACATGTAAGAGAAGGGGGTTCAAATTTCAAATCGGCCTTGTGCTTTGCTCCCATCCGATTTTGAAATTACTCGCCTAATTACTCCCTGAATTGTACTCCACCCTGTCCAATTACTATTATAAATTATAGGACATGAGGTCCAATTACTAATTACTTTTATCTACAACAAATTTCAAAATTAAAAAAAATCTTTTTAAGAACTTCTTTTGAGCATTTTAAGTCAGCAGTGCTTTCCAAAAGTTTTAAAAACTGTAGGAAACATTGAAAAGGAAGCCATTAAATCATGCATAATTGACTTGCAAATGGTGTAAGTATCCAATTACAGGTTTCCAATCACAAAATGTTCAAATTGGATACCTGTAATTGGATGCCCACATGATCATGCACCAATTACATGACAAATAGGCATGACAAGAACCAACAGGATCAAGAATTTTGTTATAGATATGATCAAAAAAATTTTATCACCAGTTTGTATAATTATAAGCATAGAAATCATTAAAAAGTTTGATACCTTTTGTGAGGATATAAATTCTGCTTTTTCCACATCCTGTTCCTCCAAAGCTCTTCTTAAAATGTGAATATGTTGCTGTGCATTATCAACTTCTTTAAGGATTTGCTCCACTTGTAACAAAATGGCAGTATCTTGCCTGTCCTGAAAAGCTTTTTTCACTGCTATTGAGCTCTGGCGACCTTTTTGTGAGTCATCAGCTCTTGGTGATACCTGATTTGGCTTCAATGGCAAGTTATTATCCCTCGAGGACTTCTTTGACAACTTCTGCTGCAGTCTGTCACCTGGGTTTGATGATAAATCAAGTTGTGGGATATGAAACTCTCTCGTGACAACTGGTTGGACAGCGTTGCTCAAAAACTTCAAAAGTTGTTCATAATTTACCCAGTTAGGTCTGTGAGCTGACATGAACATAGACAACACTTCATTCAAAAGTTCCCCTCTGACTGGAATTTGCAGCCTAAAAAATTCTCTCTCGATTTGCTCGGCAGCAACAAAGCCTGATAAAGTCGAATCAAAGCCAGCAAAGCTGAGATAGGCATCTTTCAACCTCAACGTGTCAAACCCCCCGAGAACTGCAGTTAGTCTCGAAGCAAGAGATTTGGTCTTCTCTTCAACATCAACACTCGAGGTAAGCTTATTTCTAATAGGTGGTAAAACTGCGGGAGAACTCGGCGAAGAAAACCTCCGTAATCCTTCTGCGGCGTTATTACTTCCATCATCAGGATTTTCCAGCGATTTTAAAAGCTTTCTCGGAGGTGTATCACCTCTGCTGACCCATGGAGGAATAAATGCAGCTGAAGATTTTGCTGAACTTGTACTCGACAAAACTGAAGAATTTCCTCCGTGCTGCTGAGTTTGGAAATTCGTTCCTGGATGATCAGTTCTCTTTGCCTGATTCAAGGGATTTCCATATTTATCAACTTCGATTTCAACTCGTTTTCCCCCGACAATTTTCACATCAAGCAAAGGTTGATCGTCTCGACCAAATGGAGCAAGGCCGGCCATGTTGGATTTCCTTCATCCATGTTGGATATTTCTCAAAAATAAGCTTCTCCAAGTGAAGAATATGATAGCAGTTTCACTCATCATTAGCAACACAGGGATGGAAATATAGAAACACAAACGCTTTCTGTGGAAAAAAACAAAATTCAACGGTTCAGCTCCTCCGCCTCCTCGTTGCTAAGGTGTAGGTGACACTTTTGATACTGCTTACATGAGGTATGAACAAGGGACCCCGCTGGCCAAAGATCCCAGTGAGCCTGGTGATAAAGAGCGGGGTTTTGTGTGGTACCCGGATGCAGTTTATCCTGAAATTCAGCCGCCTCCTCCGCTCGCTAAGGCCCGATCCAAACGCCGCTCCACTGATGTGCCGAACCAAACTTGATTAAGTTCGACTTAAGAGCGACTTTGGAGCGACAGCTGGTTCAGACGGCGTACTTGCGTCGAACTTAATTCGGGAAGCCGGTGGTAACAATTTTCGACGAGAAAATATGCGTTCTGATACGAGTGGACCGCTGCAGTTTTCTTGTAAATTTTGTATATAGTCGGTAAGGAGGCGGAGATGATTGACGTCCACCAAAACTTAGGTTTTGTCTAGACGCTTTTGCGCTGAAGGTCGCGTGTGATTGATAACCCCTGTATAAATGAAGGCCTAAAATAAAATTGCATTAATTACCACATTTGACTAGTGACGTCACCGGACAGCATTATCACCCAGTGCTTTCAGACGTCTCTCTCCCCTAGTGACTTAACGAGCGGAGGAGGCGGCTGAAATTCAGGCTAGAAGCAGTTGTGATTTGTAAACTTGTGTTGTTAATATAGCCTGTGTGACAGCTTCCCTCTCTAACAGAAAAAATCGCAGAAAGCGTCTGTGTGTTCCGGTTGATAATCGTGCTCCTTGCATAAATTATCCGCCCATAGAAACTATTTCAGTCAGCCCGGAGCTAACGTGCCACCCGTAGACAAAGGAAATTGTGATCATTCAATGAGACAGTCAGACAGTAAATTACCTTTCAATGGCACAACCGCTCGCGGAATAATTTTGTCGACGTAAAATGCTGATTACCTCCGTTAATCAGGCCTTTGAACTTCAAATTTGTAAATCTGAATCTCACTCACAAAGTGTAACAAATTATGATTTTGGCCTGGACGGCCAACTCTCCAAATATTTGTCAGCGAGACCGATAAGACGCAAAGTGTTGAGTTCAACAATTTACAAGTATTTACACTTAATTAAACCGCAAACGATCGATCAACCAATCAGGTCATTTTCAACACATTCCTGGAAGGTTCACGTGCCTTGATAAGAGAGGGCGGCTTGTTGATGATGAATGAAACTTGACCATTGTTGTAGACTAAAACAGTCAGTCAAGTTAGTGTGTTTGCTACGAATGTACAAATATATACAAGGTAAGTGACTTCCTCGAATGTATAGTAAGTAAGTAAGTAAGTAACTTTATTTAACCAAGGTAGCCCATGCAGTAACGCAATTGTCTGAAAATTATGTTGATCTAATCAAAGCAGTACGCGTTTTACCTGCTTCCGCTCCTCTGCGAAGAATAGGACATTTCTAAAATCAGAATAGCGGGATGATCGATCACGGTGAGCGTATAACGTTGACTGCAGACTGCAGACCGTTGGGAAAGAATTCAGACTGCAGATTGTAGACTTTTCAAATCTACATCCTATTGTTTCCATTATCGAGTGCTAATCTTAAACAGGGTTAGGCTAATCGTAGTGAAAGCATGCACTCCGGTTTAACAGCCTGAATATCACTCTGGTTATCCTGAATATCGCTCCGGTTATCCTGAATGTCACTCCGGTTAGCCTGAATATCACTCTGGTTAGCCAGAATATCACTCCAGTAAGCCAGCCAAAATAACGCTCCGGTTAGCGTAAATCCCCGGGGCCCGAATATCGCTCCGGTAAGCCTGAATAAAGCTCCGGTAAGCCTGAATCCCCGGGGCCTGAATTCAATCGCTCCGGTTAACCTGACTGATGACGTTCCAGTTAGCCTGTTTACGTCTGCGTTCTGCATTTTACCCCCGGTCCATAGTGCGCAGTCCGTAACCTTCCTTTTACACTGACCGTGATTGATCATGATATCTTAGCATCCACCGAAAACGGGGGTTAATAAAATTAAACCCCAGTATAATTATCACCCGAGTTTTTTAAGTATGTAAACCCTTCTTTTCCTGCTGGAGGCTATTTCATGTCACAGTTTTAAAAACTTGTATTTTAAACTCGCCATTTGGTTAGTGTAAATCGAAGACTGTAGACTGCAGACCGGAGGTACAATTCAGACTGAGGGTAAAATTCAGACTGCAGACTTTTTAACTGACTCATGTTACTGTTTCCATCATTGAGAGCCCGGGAAACGGGCTTCACGGATCGTTATTCAGGCTAACCCGTGTGCAGACTTTCACTCTAATAGCCCGAAGAACCCTGTTTGAGATGAACACTCAATAACGGAAATAACACGATATATACTAAAAAGACTGTATTGTGCATTTTACCCCCGGTATGCAGTCTGCAGTCCACACTGACCGACTCGCAAAGTACAGTGCACCAATACCCTATGACGAGTGATAATTCATAATTCCAATTTACTGGCTCATTTAGATACCAATGGCCGAGAGTCAAAGTAACTATCATCAAAGCGTTTTCACTATGGAACTCGCGGTGAACTCCTTGCGTTTGAAGTTGAAAGACTTTTCTGATTCACGTCAGTCCTCAACGAAACTCAGTTTTTACAACGAGCTCGACGCCATAAGCAACTGGGTGAAAAAGCAGCAGCAGAAGAAAGAAGAACACGACGAAGAGCTGATATCTATTGAAAATGTGAGAAAAGTTCTCATAGCTACCACAAATGGCATAGAAAAGTTCAATAGTGAAGATTCCCTGGAAACAACGAGAGCTGTTTTAGACTTCATCTCGGCAACCGTTGGAGAGCTGTTGGGCCCAGTCACTAAAGCAGTCTGTAGCATCATTGGCACACTTCTCACAGAAAGCGAACCACATCAGCCAAGTGTGGTGGACCAGCTGGCAAAAGCTGTGCATGATGAACTGCTTCACTTCAACAAAAGGCTACAGGACCAGAAATACGATGGGCTCAGACGCCGTGTATCAGATCAGAAATCCCAACTGCAAGCGATGAAACTTGGAGAGAAACTGGACGACCCTAACTTGTGGAATGATTATGTTCAATTCATGGGTGAGCTGTCCAGCAGATTCGAGTCACCGCTGCCTTTTAAGTACGAAGATAACCTGACAAAAGACCCTGACGTGGCCGATTTCGTGAGAGCTGTGGTCACTTATTGTGAGGCTTATTGCTGTTTCATGGCCCTTCTTATGGCAGCTTAAGGAAAATTTGCAGAGCTGGGAAGCGAGTATAAAAAAGTTGAAGACGCCGTGGATCGAAAAATGATCTGTCAAAGAGAGGATGCCAAAAAAAAGCTTTCTTTCTTGTCTGAGGTGAGATACTTGACATTTCTTGGAGGGCTTCCGTATGAGGGTGGAAAACTGACAAAGATCGTCGTTTTAAGCAGGAATGTGCGTGGTAAGAGTCTGGTAGAAGAAGTCAGAGGCAGCTTAGATTTGCAAGAAATGCAGGATTTGGCCACAGTGGAACTTGCTGCGAAGAAAGTGTCACGCCAGTCGGTGAAGATAAGATTAGACGGGCATCAAATCCATCCTGGAAATCGCGTCCGCCGCAACCCCAAGACAGAAGAACTCCCTGAAATGATGGCTAATGTGGTGTACACAAAGACGTCAAGTTCGGAACAGAAGACCGAAGGAGCCAGTGAAATGGCCGCTACTGTGGTATACACTAAGAAGTCAAATACGGAAACGAAGACAGGGGGACCCACTGCAATGGTCGCTAATGTCATAAACACAAAGATGTCACATATGGTACAGTTCATCAACGAGACTGATTTTCCCATGAAGATTGTTTCAGGCAGTGTTGGGGTGAGCAAAAGTAACCTGGAGTTCGTCCAGGACATCGAGCCTCGTTCATCTTGCTGGAAGAATGCTTATCTAGCTTGTAGATTCTCCATCGGTGGATACCTCATTATCTACCTGAATGGAATCCTCGGCTCCGAAGATGAACCACCAACAAGAAATGCAAGAATCATCTAGCACTCTAGAGAGTGTTAACATCCAAGACAAAACTTTCAATGAGTTCTCTCGTGGTCAAGACACCTACGATACCATGAAGAAATCTGCTGAGTTGACAGAGAGTCTTTACTGGTTTGATGGTGGAAGACACTTCATGACGAGAGGAGAGATTGTCTGGCCATGGGGAGGCCGCATCTTGTCTGGAGGCACGATTTGGCGCTTTATCGTTCAGCAGTTTGATCCTTTGGTAGAGGAAGAATTCCTAGAGGCCTAAAGGACTTGGGGCTAAAGTTTTGCATAGTTAATAGAAGGGAATGGTTACCAAACCCGACAAATTTCTTTGTTGTTGGCTTTTGTTCGCTTTTTTGGCCTTGACCGTGCACAAAACACAATAGTTGTTTACTCTGTACTGAGGAACTAACCAATACAAACGTTTTGGTTACGTAACTCATCCATAGTGTATGAAAGCAAAACAAAAGGTCGTGCACCTTTCAACATAAATTTCGGCATCTTTGTTTGCTCCTTTGATATTTCCCGGGCTTCATAACCGTTTCCCTCTATAAACTATGAGTTGTGAACTAACTCGAATCTAATCAGGGGAGTAGTTTTATTATTTAGAAAAATTCGGAACGGCATAACTGCGTTGCTTATCGTATCTTGAGGCAACTGTAAATCTAACTCGTTCCCGGTTCCTCTCTCTACCTCGAGAGAGGAACAGAATCCCGGGAACGAGATTGATGACCATACCATCTAGCAGTGAAATATGAAATTAAATCTTCGACAAGATAAAGTGGGGCTATATTTCGGCCTAGAAGCTCGAAACCGAGCCTTCAAATATCTTTCCTATGTCCATTTCACTGAAAACTAAGGCAGTCACCAGTTAGTTTCGAGTCCCTGAGACTGGAAAATATCCCCCAAATTCCGGCAAATCGAACCAAATGACAAGCTCGAAACCAAGCGTTCAAATATTTTTCCTCTGTCCATTTCACTGAAAATCAAGGCCATCACCAGTTAGTTTAGAGTCCCTGGGACTGGAAAATATCCCCCAAGTTCCGGCAAATCGAGCCAAAATTGGTCAAAATCACGATCCGCGTAAGGCAATCTCGGCTACTCTATCAGTCTTAAAATGAAGTGGGGCTATATTTCGGCCTAGAAGGTCGAAACCGAGCCTTAAAATATCTTTCCTGTGTCCATTTCACTGAAAACTAAGGCAATCATCAGTTAGTTTAGAGTCCCTGAGACTGGAAAATATCCCCCAAGTTCCGGCAAATCGAGCCACAGTTGGTCAAAATCACGATGCGCGTAAGGCGGTCTCCCCTACTCTATAAGTCAAAATAAAGTGGGGCTATATTTCGCCCCAGAAGCTCAAAACCGAACGTTCAAATATTTTTCCTCTGTCCATTTCGCTGAAAACCAAGGCTATCACTACTTACTTTAGAGTTCCTCGGACTGGAAAATATCCCCCAAGCTCCGGCAAATCGAGCCAAGGTTGGTCAAAATCACAATGCGCGTAAGGCGGTCTCCGCTACTCTATCAGTCTTCAAATGAAGTGGGGCTATATTTCGACCTAGACGCTCGAAATCGAGCGCTCAAATATTTTTCCTCTGTCCATTTCACTGAAAACCAAGGCCATCACCAGTTAGTTTAGAGTCCCTGGGACTGGACAATATCCCCCAAGTTCCGGCAAATCAAGCGAAAGTTGGTCTAAATCACGATGCGCTTAAGGTAGTCTCGGCTACTCAATCAGTCTTAAAATTAAGTGGGGCTATATTTCGGCCTAGAAGCTCACAACCGAGCCTTCAAATTTCTTTCCTGTGTCCATTTCACTGAAAACTAAGGCAATCACCAGTTAGTTTCGAGTCCCTGAGACTGGAAAATATCCCCCAAGTTCCGGCAAATCGAGCCAAAGTTGGTCAAAACCACGATGCGCGTAAGGCGGTCTCCCCTACTCTATAAGTCTTAAAATGAAGTGGGGCTATATTTCGCCCCAGAAGCTCGAAACCGAGCGTTCAAATATTTTTCCTCTCTCCATTTCACTAAAAACCAAGGCTATCATTAGTTAGTTTAGAGTCCCTAGGACTGGAAAGTATCCCCCAAGCTCCGGCAAATCGAGCCAAAGTTGGTCAAAATCAAAATGCGCTTAGGGTAGTCTCGGCTACTCTATCAGTCTTCAAATGAAGTGGGGCTATATTTCGGCCTAGAAGCTCGAAACCGAGCGTTCAAATATTTTTCCTCTGTCCATTTCACTGAAAACCAAGGCAATCACCAGTTAGTTTAGAGTCCCTGAAACTGGAAAATATCCCCCAAGTTCCGGCAACTCGAGCCAAAATTGGTCAAAATCAGGATGCGCGTAAGGCGGTCTCGGCTACTCTATCAGTCTTAAAATGAAGTGGGACTATATTTCGGCCTAGAAGCTCGAAACCGAGCGTTCAAATATTTTTCCTCTGTCCATTTCACTGAAAACCAAGCCCATCACCAGTTAGTTTAGACTCCGTGGGACTGGAAAATATCCCCCAAGCTCCGGGAAATGGAGCCAAATTTGGTCAAAATTACGATGAGTGTAAGGCGGTCTTGGCTACTCTTTCAGTCTTAAAATGAAGTGGGGCTATATTTCGGACTAAAAGCTCGAAACAGAGCGTTCAAATATTTTTGCTCTCTCCATTTCACTAAAAACCAAGGCCATCACCGGTTAGTTGAGAGTCCCTGGGACTGGAAAATATCCCCCAAGTTCCGGCAAATCGAGCCAAAGTTGGTCAAAAACACGATGCGCTTAGGGTAGTCTCGGCTACTCTATCAGTCTTAAAATAAAGAGGGGCTATATTTCGGCCTAGAAGCTCGAAACCGAGCGTTCAAATATCTTTCCTGTGATCATTTCACCGAAAACTAAGGATATCACCAGTTAGTTTAGACTCCCTGAGACTGAAAATATCCCCCATGTTCCCGGAAATCGAGCCAAAGTTGGTCAAAATCACGATACGCGTAAGGCGGTCTCGGCTACTCTATCAGTCTTAAAATGAAGTGGGGCTATATTTCGGCCTAGAAGCTCAACACCGAGCGTTCAAATATTTTTCCTCTGTCCCTTTCACTGAAAACCAAGGCCATCACCAGTTAGTTTAGAGTCCCTGGGAGTAAAAAATATCCCCCAAGTTCCGGCATATCGAGCCAAAATTGGTCAAAATAACGATGCGCGTAACGCAGTTTCGGCTACTCCATAAGTCTTAAACTGAAGTGGGGCTATATTTCGGCCTAGAACCTCGAAACCGAGCCGTCAAATATTTTTCCTCTGTCTATTTCACTGAAAACCAAGACCATCACCAATTAGTTTAGAGTCCCTGGGACTGGAAAATATCCCCCAAGCTCCGGGAAATGGAGCCAAATTTGGTCAAAATTACGATGAGTGTAAGGCGGTCTTGGCTACTCTATCAGTCTTCAAATGAAGTGGGGCTATATTTCGGCCTAGAAGCTCGAAACCGAGCGCTGAAATATTTTTCCTGTGTCCATTTCACTGAAAACTAAGGCAATCACCAGTTAGTTTAGGGTCCCTGTGACTGGAAAATATCCCCCAAGTTCCGGCAAATCGATCCAAAGTTGGTCAAAAACACGATGCGCTTAGGGTAGTCTCGGCTACTCTATCAGTCTTAAAATGAAGTGGGGCTAAATTTCGGCCTAGAAGCTCGAAACCGAGCATTCAAATATTTTTCCTGTGTCCATTTCACTGGAAAATAAGGCAATCACCAGTTAGTTTAGAGTCCCTGAGACTGGAAAATATCCCTCAAGTTCCGGCAAATGCAGCCGAAGTTGGTCAAAATCACGATGCGTAAGGCGGTCTCGGCTACTCTATAAGTCTTAAAATAAAGTGGGGCTATATTTCGCCCTAGAAGCTCGAAACCGAGCGTACAAATATTTTTCCTCTGTCCATTTCACTGAAAACCAAGCCCATCACCAGTTAGTTTAGAGTCCCTGGGACTGGAAAATATCCCCCAAGTTCCGGCAAATCGAGCCAAAATTGGTCAAAATCACGATGCGCGTAAGGCGGTCTCGGCAACTCCATAAGTCTTAAACTGAAGTGGGGCTATATTTCGACCTAGAAGCTCGAAACCGAGCCTTCAAATATTTTTGCTCTGTAAATTTCACTGAAAACCAAGCCCATCACCAGTTAGTTTAGAGTCCGTGGGACTGGAAAATTTCCCCCATGTTCCGACAAATCGAGCCAAAGTGTGTCAAAATTACGATGCGTGTAAGGCGGTCTCGCCTACTCTATCAGTCTTAAAATGAAGTGGGGCTGTATTTCGGCCTAGAAGCTCGAAACAGAGCGTTCAAATATTTTTGCGCTGTCCATATCACTGAAAACCAAGCCCATCATCGGTTAGTTGAGAGTCTCTGTGACTGGAAATTATCTCCCAAGTTTCGGCAAATCAAGCCAAAGTTGGTCAAAAACACGATGCGCTTAAGGTAGTCTCGGCTACTCTATCAGTCTTAAAATAAAGTGGGGCTATATTTCGGCCTAAACCTAGCGCTCAAATATTTTTGCTCTGTCCATTTCACTGTAAACGAAGGCTATCACCAGTTAGTTTAGAGTCCCTGGGACTTAGAAATATCCCCCAAGTTCCAGCAAATCGAGCCAAAGTTGGTAAAAATTACGATGCCCGTAAGGCGGTCTCCGCTACTCTTTCAGTCTTAAAATGAAGTGGGGCTATATTTCGGCCTAGAAGCTCGAAACCGAGCGTTCAAATACTTTTGTTCTGTCCATTTCACTGAAAACCAAGGCAATCACCAGTTAGTTTAGAGTCCCTTTGAATGGAAAATATCCCCCAAGTTCCGGCAAATCGAGCCAAAGTTGGTCAAAATCACGATGGGCGTAAGACGGTCTCGGCTACTCTATGAGTCTTAAAATGAAGTGGGGCTATATTTCGGCCTAAAAGCTCGAAACCGAGCGCTCAAATATTTTTGCTCTCTGCAATTCACTGAAAACCAAGGCTGTCACGAGTTAGTTTAAAGTCTCTGGGACTGGAAAATACCCCCTAAGTTCCGGGAAATTGAGCCAAAGTTGGTCAAAATCACGATCCGCGTAAGACGGTCTCGGCTACTCTATCAGTCTTAAAATGAAGTGGGGCTGTATTTCGGCCTAGAAGCGAGAAACCGAGCGTTCCAATATTTTTGCTCTGTCCATTTCACCGGGAACCAAGGCAATCACCAGTTAGTTAGGAGTCCCTCGGACTGCAAAATATCCCCCAAGTTCCGGGAAGTCGAGCCAAAATTGGTCAAAATTACGCTGCGCGTAAGGCGGTCTCGGCTACTCTATCAGTCTTAAAATGAAGTGGGGCTATATTTCGGCCTAGAAGCTCGAAACCGAGCGTTCAAATATCTTTCCTCTGTCCATTTCACTGAAAACTAAGGATATCACCAGTTAGTTT
>Ga0126338_10001136_pt1 | contig 16666 bp, 15 predicted proteins | sample OrbCmetagenome_2_FD_92529 | JGI IMG/M metagenome (GOLD analysis project Ga0126338, IMG submission 92529) | Coral microbial communities from Petempiche,Puerto Morelos, Mexico - Orbicella C C metagenome | ecosystem: Host-associated > Invertebrates > Cnidaria > Coral | place: Petempiche,Puerto... | reverse complement strand
TGTCCCACTGTGTAACTTGCATCCCAGCATGGCTAATTTTGTACCATGTGACGAGATCGTGCAAAGGGTCTATTGGTGCATTCAAAAGATATGACATTTACTGAATTTTGAATGGATGAATGGCAAACTTCCCACCCACATTGTACTTTTCAAGTTTTTCAACAGAGAATATCTTATTAATTTTAATGTTCAATGTGTTCCTCTCAAATTTTCTACAGATTTCATGCTGCAAAGATGCTATCAGTTGATAACATCTATGGTTTCTTGTTTTAATTTGTTTTTTTTTATGGGCTTGAACCCAAGAGTGCTCCATACTGAGTCAAGCACACTGAACCTCCTATAAAAACTCCCTTAAGCTTATTCATTGTCATCTTCCTTGAAATTCAGGCATTAGTCATGTCATTCTACTTAAATGATCAAACTAAAGTCTTAATGATGGCTGAATTACATGTGGGTATGTAAGGAAATGACAAATTTACTTTATACTCAATCCATAGCTTGCTCATGCGCTGGACCATAAAACTAATCCCTTTTAACCTCACAAGTACACTGTCTATTAACATAAAGTGATATTTTCAACAATACAATACCATAGCCTGCAACTGCTTTGTGGGCATATTACTCACCTCGATTGTTTGATTTGTCTGTTGTTCAGTGTTTTCTGATACATCCATGTTTAATATCTCATTGGGAATGTTTACCTCAACAGAAAGCTATAAAAATAATCAAAATAGCTATGATTATACTTTTACTAGTCGACACACCTCAACCAACAGAGCTATAAATTAATTATGATCAACATTGGACATGATTAACACAAGATATGATTCACCACACATGGCTTTCAAAAAGGGCGTCTCCAAGTTCTCAAAGATTGTGTTGTTGTTCTCCATTCTCCCTTAAATTTGATGTTTGAGTACCTTCCATGCACTTGTACAAGACAGAAGCAGAAGCAACAAAACAGGTTTCACATTGAACAATCGACACAAAACTCTATATCTTCCAGTAAAGGGCCCACAACTTTACTCCAATGAGTATTCCACAGAACTTTGAGGAAATGAACCAGACTAACCCATTGCACCATTGACAAAGCTGGGGTGGGTCAGACATTTACACCAAATGAAAGAGTTGTCTTTGACCATGCAAAAAGAGACCAAAAGGAATGAAAACCTCATCAAAATACACCTACAAAATAAACGGTATGAGATAGGGGTACCTTTAAGCTTTGATATCAGAAAAGAGATCAAGAAAAGTTGTTGCTGAAGTAAAGTTTTCAGAGTTCTTATGGTGCTGCAGCAAGATCTATTGAGAAAAGCCCAAACAATACGATCTTGCGTGGCCCAAAGCTTCAAACAAAAATTAAAGGAGGCTCTGCTCTGTTTTTTTCCCTCCCATTAGATGGTCTCTCATCTGATATATTTATTTAAGTATCCACATATAGAGGCAACTTTTAGTCAGACCAAAGGACAAGTACAGTTGAACACCACATTTTCTCTCTGGGGTGAAGTGGAAAATAGTTTGAAATAGGGGGAGTTCACCATGACTGAAGGGAAAATGGGTGATTCCAGAAAATATCCATATCTATACTATGGATGGTTTTTTGGAATTCTATTGGCAAGAGGGGTTCTTTGAACCCAAAATCCAAAGGCATGGGGTGATACTCACAATGAAAATTCCCAGGGAATGGGGGGAAGGGTTTCTAGAGGGGACAGACAAGTGTGCGAATGCACAAACAAACTGACGACCACAGAAGGCAAGATACAAGACAAGCATCAATCAATCATGTATGTGTTCACTTTAGTTTACAGAAGAAAACTGATAAAGTCTGAGTTGTACATTAGGCTCCAGATCCTTAAAGTGGACAAATTTCTTGTTGGCAATTGGTGAAGCTAAAGTACAGGTCCCAGGTCACAAAATACAATAATTTTCTTTCAGTTCTTAACATGATCATTGTTGAAAACAAAGAATAATGACAGGCCTACACAGACTCTCCTCATGCATTGTGGTTGTGACACATCAGTTAGCCTTCAATTAGATGAGCATATCTTTAAGAGATTTGGCTCTCTTCCACTATATAATTTGGAGGTTCCATATAGATCGTTTTCACTGTCACACAATATTAAAAAATTAACCGAAAACCATCCCGTAGAAAAAGCTAAGAAATTGTAATGCTATAGAAGATAACTAAATAAGACACTTCTCCAAGTTCTATCCCTGAGTGTTTCCCAAAACTTCAAATATTTTGTCAAAATGTTTTGCAGAAATTTATGGAGCCTAGTATGAAAACACCATATTGGTGTAGATCCATGCTAAACCAATATGGCGGCTGGAAAATAGTGTAAACATCTGGAACTTACTTTGGCTATCTAGGTGACTGATTATCAGCACTGAACAAACAAGCATTTACATAGATTACCCACTTTTCGTAATGCTCTAACTTCTAAAAAGGCTCAAAATCATGAGATAAGTATACATATTTCAACAAACTTGTGTCACAAACCTCCATAACCCTTAACTTCAAAATGCTGTAGTTTCCAAGTGAAGCATGCTATAGAGCTATAAAATTGTAAACAGATGTAAATATACCGCCTCCTATGCTAACTTATGCTAATTAGAGAAAAAAATAAGTTTTATGCATATCTTTGCTTTTAGATTCAAGATACACGGACCAAACTTTATACGAAGCTTGCTCTTGATAACATCCAACATATGACTTAAATTGGTTACCATGGCAAGCAGCAATGACATCAGGATTAACTGCCTGCTATTTTGGTGGCAGCTATCTTGGATCTGCCATCTTGGATTTTCGAACTCTCATACCTCTAAAGCAAAAAAGTACATTTTTAATAAACTTTAACTAACAAATGATTACATGCACTGCTCAAGTTGATGAGTTTCTTTTCAGGGTTTGAAATTGCGGAAACACGCCTAGAGTTTGGAGTCTTATGGCTGACATTTTTTTCACTTAGGCCTGGTTTAGATATTCAATGTTACCGGCGAATCAAACACCAATTTGAGTTGCCTTGAACCGAAAAATGCAGCATTTGATTTAGACATCGCATTTTACATGTGCCAAACTGAATTTATGAGCGCAGGAATACAGTGATGGGCATAATAAAGATTAGTTTTTTTCCTCCCAGTGACAAGTTTGTAATGGATATTATTTGGGCAAGGCTAATGCAGAGAATGGTGCACATCTGGATAAAGTGAAACACTTTATTCGTATCTTTGATTTGTTTAGAGAGGTCCTCCACGAGCGCAGTCTAGAGATGGTTAACATCTATGACGACATCCACTCCTGGTACTCTGAAAAGATCAAACCACAAGAGCATGAAGAACAAGGACTTGACGATCTTGGACAATTTATGATAGAGTACCTCAAGCAAGTGGACAACCTGTTACAGCTCACCCATGCTTGGACTGGGAAAGCTACCTGGCAGCATTGGAATGCCTCATAAAGTACTTGTTTGCACACAATCTCCTCAACTATGCTCAGCTAATGCCAGTCCACCTCGCGCAGATGAACGCACTCAAGTATGAGGACCTTATGACATGGCAGGCATTGAAGTCCAGGGATTTTGTTATAGCGAAGTCAGAGATCTCGTTCCCGAGGTTGTTCAGAGATCACACGCTAGAGCAGGAGATCAAAGTATTAAAGCATCACAGTTTTGTGGTCGGGTTAAGTTGAGACAAAGCCACCCTAGACCGCTTTCTTATCATGTCACCACATCTTGCCTGTATGATAAAGCAGTATCTCAACAGCTTTCCTAAAGTATACAAGGCTTCTGAGCAGAACAAGAACTATCAGCTCTCTGGGGATGTTGCTGTAAGAATGCGAGAAAATGTCATGAAACTCTGCCAGTCGATAGAGCTGCACTGTAAAGGCAACCCATTTACAGTTGAGTCTCCCTTGAAGAGTGTGGTGTTGTCAGCTCTTGTGCCAGAAAAAGCAAAGGAAGATATCCTTTGCTCCGCAGAGAAAGGCCAAAAGCATATTGAAGAATTCGCTGAAGACAGACTGTTGCTATCTTCTAAGCACTCCTTATGGGACGCTATGAAAAAGCTGAAACTGAAGACCTTCTCAAAAACTAAAGTTCGTGTAGGGGACAAAGTCATCAAACTATGCAAGGAATGGGGGTTTCTCATAATCCAAGGAAGTAGGCCAGACCTTGTGCCAAGATTCAAGGAAACCATCGGAGGGTATGAGATTGCAGTGGTTCCACATTCCTTATGCACTGTCAATGGATCTCTTTATATTCCAACTAACAAAGCCAGCTGCATAATGCATTTGATAGATGAGGCCAGCCCACAGCCACAATGAGAAACACCACCAGCAACAGGAAATCTACATTGAATACTTGTTACTGATGCCATGGGCTTTGTTCAAGGTAACTATAACAACAACAATGACAACAACAATGATAATAACAATAATAATAATGACAATGATAATGATAATGATAATGATAATGACAATGATAATGATAATAATAGTATGCTGGACAAAACTGTTCTGGATCGGCGTTTTACAACAAAAAAATAAAACAAAAAAAGTGACACATATAATGTTGTGACTGTCTTAAACTTTACTAAATTCCACACATGGAAACTTGCGTTTATGTGGATCAAGCAAGAAAGGCTTGTGTTACACCTTGTCCAAATTTGGCAACTGAGTCACAAAACTTTGCAAAATCACGTGATTTCTGAGAAAAAAGAGTCACATTTAAAGTGTTGTTGTGCAAAGAAACTCTTTATGTGCTGGTGGATTTTTTTGTCAAGATTTTGACAAGAAAGCATGAGAAAGACTTGCAACTGATTTGGGGGAAATATGATACTGTCTTCAGAAAGTACTCTTCTTTGAAGTCTTTAACCTGTTCTTTCCACAAGATCGACCTGTTTTGAAGATGGCTGCCTTTAATTTGCGCTTCGCACAAGCCACAAGTGCATAAAAGACTGCTGTGTTAAAGCATTGTTGGCTGAGAACCTCAGACACTGCTATTTGTGCTTTCAGAAACATTTCCGGACCTGTTTCTGGGCTCATCTGCCAGGAGCTTCCCATTTTCTCGCATTTTCTTGCATAACAGCTTGACATAATTTTGTTAGGTTTGCCTTGTGGCCCTTCAATGGTAGTATCACAACTTGAATCTTCGATTCCCTAAACTGCTGATGTATCACAGGATTATCATACTGTTTAGATGAATTATTGCTCCATCCTCATGCTATCTCGTCGAATTCATGTAAAAAATCCACAAACACGTAACCATTCTCTTTGCACAACAACACTGGTCTAACACTACGATGTTGATATAAACCATGACTTTGCTTTTCTCCGAAATGGCGCAATTTTCTGTACTTTTGTGATTCAGCCCGCAAATTTAGATAAGCCATAACACAAGTCTTCCTTGCATGGTCTATATAAAAAATTAACAACTTTCCATGCATGGAATTTAATAAGGTTTAAGACAATCAAAATATTATTTGCATTGCTTTGCTTGTTTTAATTTTTTGTCGTAAAACCTTGATCCAGAACAGTTTTGTCCAGCGTACTTATAATAACAATAACCATAATCATAATGATAATCATAATAAAAAAAAATCATAATCATAATCATAATCATAATCATAATCATAATAGGATTTTGTATAAAATTTGGTATTTATGATTTGTATACAGGTCTGAAAAAAAGCACTATCCTGAAGATTTCTGACCTCCAAGAATCATTCACCAAGCGTATTGAACGAATGGTGTCTGGTTTTGATGAAGACCGAGTAGCATTTGATTGCTACTTGGAAAGCTCCTTGAAGAGCAAGACATGCCTAAAAAGATCCACAACATCTGTCAAGTTCCAGATACATCCAGAAATGGGGCTCACCATGTCCGTGATCCACCAAGAACCTTCTGTCATTATCAAAGTCCAAAAGCATGCTGGTCACTTTGTTCGCCAATGGAATTATTAGCGCACTTCTCCAGCAACACAGCCATCAAGCTGGTTTTGTTTTATGATAACAAAATCAAACATCTTGCCTGTGAAGGAGAACACACCCACGAAGAAGAGAACACGCTCATCCCTAACCAAGTGTTGCATTCCCTAAATGAGCATTTGCCGCACAAGATTTGTGTATCCTTGCCAGACACTGACGTACTAGTCCTGCTGCTCGACTTGGTTTCCAGGGGACATCATGTAAGCCTGAATAGGCTGATGTTTTTGACAGGAAAGGGCCTAAACTACAGAGAGATTGATGTTATTCAGAGAGTCTGAGCGATTGGAATACACAAGTGACAAGGTCTGATTGGATTACACCACTCACCTGAGCCGACTGGGGAGGGAAGTTTGTTGGCATCACTAAGAAGACCTGGGTGAAAGCTTACATGGCATTCGATGATGATCAACCCGTGATCAACTGTTTCAAAGAGCCTGGAGTGGGTCTTATCCAAAACCAATTGGCCAACAGAGAACTGCCGACTCAACTAAAAACCTAGAGAAATTTGTCTGCCAAGTGTACTGCAAAGCGTGACCTACCACCCTTCCTCAACTTCCATGGAAGCTCTTTTGATCGAGGAACTTGGAACAGGGCTCCACACTATCTTTTCAACTTACTAGCCTAGTGACTAGTAATAACTTAGATGTTACTAGCCAAAACCTTTTTTACTAGCTAAGTGTTTTGTTTGGCTACCTTATTACTTGAAATTTTTGCGACACGTTTATTTCATGATTTGGGGGTGCGCATATTTCGTGACACTTAAGTTTGGCGATTTTACAAAAATTTTGTATTTTGAATCACTCTATCTTTGCGTTTTTGAGTGACACAAAATTTATTTCCTTGGCAATGTTACTTAAACATGTCTTTGAATTTAGTAAACTGACTTTATCAAAGGTACAATAATGTCAAAAGTAACAAAAACGCAATGGCAGTACTATATGTCAACAATAACATAATGTGTTATGTTCCTGACACTTACTTATTCATGTTACCTTAATTTGGCGATTTTTTTTAAATTGCAAAATTCGCAAAATTAACGTGTTGCAAAAATTTCAGGTAGGTCTATAACAGCAGAATTACTAGCAAGACTTGAAAGCACAACACAAGCGACTCTCTTTAATACATAATGTTGGTAATTATACTGTACTTAAACTAGTTTCAAAAAAGTTCCAGTTCCCGAAAAGACTTTCAGGACTGTTTTTTTTATGTGAGACTTCCTTGGAAAAACATTGAGACCCCCAAGATGTCACTGTAAAAACTGTTGAGACTTTTTCACTGACAGGCACCATAGAAATGTTTCAAAAGCAAAACAACTATCTGAACAGTACTGGAAACTGTTGTTGGTGAAATTCAACAGCTAAAAACTGCAGATTTAAACGTCGAAGGAAATAAATCTTTCTCATCTAATTATTTCTGTAGAGGTAAATTTGTAAGTATGCATACAACGACAAATCACTCATGTATTGTTACGCTAAATGAAATGTTATCCCTTTACAGTTCCGCTGTATTTTGTGCATGAAAAAAATTTTCTAACAAAAAAAAGCATTGATGTGTGCTTTCAGAAAATGCTGTCTTGTTTGTCAAATATTTCTTTCAACAAAATTAACATGTTCAGTTCCCCGTTTACGTACCACCCAGTGAAAAGTAAACAAAGTTAAATTTGCATACATGCTGAACACCACATGCCCAGTACCATGATAATTATGTCCACAACGAAATTCTGACCTTGTTTCCAAGAAAAGTGTAAATTTTGTGTCTGTCTTTCTAGAAGAAGACAGAAACTAGTTCAGCCAATTTCATTTTGTTGGCTAGCCAAAGTGGATGGTGGAAATCGAAAACCTACTTGCCAAAACTAAATTTCTACTAGTCTGTGGCTAGTTGGCTACCATTAGTGTCGAGCCCTGTTGGAAGGTGAGATACTGTATCCAACACGTGCTTTGCATGTGTGAAGCCTCCTATGAAGGAAAAACAAGGGGCATTATAATACGTGCTCGAGCTTGTTGGCATGAACATGGAGAGAAGAGTACAAAGTATTTTTTGAACCTGGAGAAAAGAAACCATGTTAAGAAAAACATACGAAAGCTGTACATAAATGAAAAAATTTATACAGATCCATCCAATATATTGAAAGAACTGGAACGTTTCTATTGTAAGTTATATGCAAGTCGCCATGATGTTCCCAGAATTGATCAAAAACAGATCTTCCATTTTTAGGTGATTTAAAAGTACCAAACTCTCCGAGGAACAGAAAATTAAGTGTGAGGGTAAAATTTCGTCAAAGGAATGTTTTGATCTTCTAGATAACTTTCATAATGACAAAACTCCAGGGAATGATGGTATTCCTATTGAATTTTATAAAAAATTTTGGCCTCTAATTAGTGATAGTTTTATTAGGTGTGCAAATGAATGTTTCGAAAAAGGTGAGATGTCCTGCTCCCAAAAACAAGCTGTTATCACTCTCATTGAAAAAAAGGAAAGGATTGCTCATATCTTGAAAATTGGCATCCAATTTCCCTTGTCATTGTTGATACAAAAATCATGTCCAAAGTAATTGCTTCAAGAATTAGAAGTGTGTTACCTAATATTATTCATCATAATCAGACAGGTTACGTCGAGGAGCGCTTTATAGGTGAAACAATTTGATTTATCTATGACATAATGGATTATACTGTCGAAGAAAACATTCCAGGTCTACTGATTTTCATTGATTTTGAAAAAGCTTTTGATAGTGTAGAGTGGGATTTCCTTTTTAAATGTCTTGAAGCTTTCAATTTTGGCTCAGACTTCCTACACTGGATTAAAACTTTTTATAAAAAATGTTCACAGTTACACAGTGAATAATGGTACTGCTTCAAATTATTTTTCACTCAAATGTGCTGTTCAGCAGGGGAATCCACTCTCCCCTTATCTCTTTATAGTAGTGGTGGAAACTCTAGCAATTGCGATTTGTCAAAATCAAGGAATAAGAGGAATAAGTATCAAGAACGAGGGAACAAAGATCTTGCAATACGCAGATGATACAACTGCAGTGTTATCAGATATTAACTCAGCCGAACAACTGTTTGAGTTGTTGAGTTTTTTTAAGGACATTTCAGGTCTTAAAATTAACTGCAAAAAAATGGAAGGTATGTGGATTGGGTCGACCAAAGAGAATAAAGCAAAACCTCTTGGAATCAGATGGCCTAATGAGCCGATAAAAGCCCTTGTTATACGTATGATGTAAAACTGCTCAGAGGAAAGAACTTTATTGAAAGACTGGATAACATTAAAAAACTTAATATATAGATTTAGGCCAGCCTAAAAGCGTAGCTCCTGGGCCTGGTTGTTCAGAGGCAAATAACCCAGAAAAAAGTAGAATTTTGATTTGAGTTTTGTAACTTTGCGGCGAGGTTTTCTGTATATTGTTTGGCCTTCCGTTTTGAGTTTTAATAATCACCATATACACAAAACAAAGCAGCAAAAAAACATTTGTATAGAAGAAAAAGTTATAATTTGGTTAATCTTTAATCCTGGGTTAGCGTTAACCGGCTTCCGAACAATCCTGCCCTGTTTTCAACAAGTTAACCTGAGATGAGCCTGCAATCCAATCGAAAACCAGCACTTGGTCAGCAGTCAATTTCAAAAAACACGTGACCTCGATGAGCTGTAAACTTGAGCCCGCGATATGGTCCCGTGATACTGGTCAGCGGATACCTTGTTTTGACAGATGTCAATTGATCATAACATGGATGTCCAATATCAAAGAAGTACACGGTAAACCAAGGCTGCATGTCTCTGTCAACCTATTATTTGGAGTATGGCCACCATGTTGCACGACTCCATCATCGTTGTCGTCGTCATCAACGTCGCCACTGTTGTGCGTACGCACCCACGAGCAATACCGCTAGCCATGATAACCATGAGAAAATCAACTCATGGGTTTCCTTTTCTTTCCTATATGAGTATCAGGCTCCGCTTGGCACCCTTTGGGCCGTTGGAGCTCCGCTCTCAATATTTGGTCCTCAAGAGGTTTATCCATCAAATCCTTTCTAATCCCCAAATTTGTTTATATCTGTGCCCTACTACCAACACCAAATGAACTGTTCAAACAGTTATTAACAATCAATTACTCCTCAAATTCTTATTGAAAGGCACAGACAAAGTAAGGCATTTGTTGGTAATAAATGAATATGAGGAAGGTGGCTTGAAAATGATTGATTTAGAGACTATGGTTAAATCTTTAAGACTAGCATGGCTGAAACGAATATTTAATGGAAATGATGGGACATGGAAGAGGTACTTAAAACACCAATTAAAACCCATAGGAGGGCTTTTCTTTAAAAATCATAATTATGATGTTAATGACCACACAATTTCTTCCCAATTTTATCGCGAACTCTTGTTGTGGTGGTCACAGTTCTGTGGAACATTTGCTTCAGAAAGCAATTGGCAAAGAATCATTAGAAATAATAAAGAAATACAAATAGATAAAAACCAGTATATTTTAAAAAATATTATGAATCTGGAATTGTCTATGTAAATAGTCTCTTATTTAATCTAAGCAGTAACGACTCTTTCAGCTATTTTGCAAAAAAAGCTAGTAAAATCAACATTCTTCAATGGGCAGGCCTGTGACACTCTATACCTGACTTTTTAAAAGGCAGTTATACATCCCCGCCATTAACCTCTCCTTCATTTCCAATTCATAACAACATCTTTGATGTGTGAAAAAGAAATCGAAAGATTATCATTTGCTACTTGTCACAGAAAAGGCACAGCCTCCTAACATTATCCATGTATGGAAAAACGATTTTAACCTTTCGGGTGATCATTTGAGAGAGTTTTTTCTGTTACCTCATTCTGTTGCACTTGAATCTTGTGTTAAGGCTTTCCAGTATAAAGTGCTTAACAACATACTCCATACAAATAAAAAATTATTCAAAATTGGTTACAGAACAGACGATGTCTGTACTTTTTGTGAGGCCGAACCAGAAACTTTGTACCATATCCTTTTCCAGTGCCCTTACTCAAGGTGATTTTGGAATGATTTTGAATCTTATTGGTGCCTTTTATCAAATCAACAGTTTCGTCTTTCATTTCAGAATGTTATATTTCATACAATGTCTAAGCAATGCCCTTCAACAAAATTACTAAATTACTTTATTATTGTTGGAAAGCTGTTTTTGTGGGTCTGCAGAAGAAACCAAATACATCCTAAAATTAAAGGTTATCAAAACAAAATACAAAAAACTGAACGTAAAATAAATAAGAAGAATTATTTTGTAAAAAAATGGGTAGTTAGCCCTGGCCAGAAATCAAATCAATATGTTGAGAGATTAATTACGTAATATAGTAACCAAAGAAATAATTTAGATTGTTCGCTCTCTGTAATTACGAAGTCATTCATTCATTCATTTATTTTTTTGTCAGTGTCCTTTGTTCTTGTTTTTTTCTCGCGTAGTTTTCTTTTTTGTCACTTGTAGTATAACGTCCTGAATGGAAATAAAAATGTGAAAAAAAACGCATGCTTCCTTACTCCCACACATCATGCGCACAAACTTCATGGCCATGCGCGACAAACCCTATACCGCCCATATCTTCCTCCCATTAAAGAGAATGGCTGGAGCAAACACCAAGGAGCATACACTTTTGTTATGTGCCTGTCTTTCCCTGCCCTAAAGCTGTTACCGAGCTTACCAAATGCGGCTGTAAGTCAGACTACAAGGGACGCTGCAGCTCTTTCAAGAACAGCATTCCATGCTCTTGGTAAATGCTTTGGAAAAAAACTGTAGAAATCCATTCACAGATGACACGAGTTGATGACAAGGAAGAAGACGATGATGCTCTTAGTGCACAAGAACTTTAGTCACATTTTATGCAAGGACACTTTCAACGGAACTGTACATTAGAATTATACATAACAGAAAGAAGAACAACACATGCGTTGTTACTAATGAGAAAACTGAAAGAGTACATGCATTTAACAAAAAAAGGAAAATAAAGAACGTTCTGCACTTAACTGGACATTGCTCGTAATTGAAATAATTCGTTAGTTAAAGATTACTAAAAATGCACTGTTTAGCTTTAGAAAAATGAGAGTTCGAAAATCCAAGATGATGGATCTAAGATGGCCGCCACCAAAATAGCATGTAGCTGATCCTGACGTCATCACTAGTAGCCATGGTAACCAATTTAAGCCATACAACGTATGTCATCAAGAGCAAGCTTCATACTAAGTTTAGTCTGTGTATCTTGATTCTAAGAGCAATGATATTTGCAAAACTTATTTTTCGCATCCAATTAGCATAATCTCCATAAATTAAATCCTTAAGTAGTCAGAAGCAATGGAAGATGAGGTAGAAAATTTGAACTCCATCGGATTCTTATTATTTGGTCCAACATTAGTGCAAAACAGCGAAAAAATCAATTTTGGCACAGAAGTCCTACGGGATTACACACCGTACCACACTAATACAGTAGATAAGAAAGTCCATTTTAAACTTGTCCACAGTGTTCCATAGCGAAAACCTTTGATTCAGATCGTCCTTCTTGCAACCCAAAGGATGGTATCATTGCTTCTAAGTCATTAGCACCCTCTTAACCATCGGTCAAGTCTTCTTGATGCTTATTCCTTACCATTTCAGTCTCTTGAGAGGTGTGTTTTGGTTCTAAGTACAGACGTTTGCCGTCCAGTAGAAAACCATGACACACAATGCCATCTTCCTTTCCCCTACCCCCTAGAATATGCAAGGGACCAAAACACAATAGCTAGGTACCAAAGAAATCTCTGGGGAGTGGGTAAGAGGCAATTTCTTGGTATTGTCAAAGGGCCACTTGCCTCACCTACCCTGCAAGGGAGTTCATATAAACCCCGGCTATCCCTACACAAAGTTAACGGAGTTAACAATGAAAAGTTTAACAGATTCTGTTACAGTCTGTTAGTATGTTGTCTTATTATATGGCTAGCTCCTTGCGCAGGCAAGATGAATCAAATCCTGCACTGTGATTGGCTACCTGAGTGGGCAAGATGGAGCTATCTTGCCCGCTTGGGACTACATGCTGTGTCCCGCAAGAAAAATTTCCCCGAAATCCATATAATAAATCCTTTATTGACCAAGCCTGTTCGGTCAAGATGGCTGCATATTGGCGTTGCTCTATTTTGCGAGTTCATGGACCTCAACTCCGTCTCAGTTTATAAACATGCAAAAAAAGAACTTGGCCAATATCCAGCTATATATTGTGTCCAGCTGACAAAAATATTGACATCTGAAGGCCATGTTTTCAATCAGGAACTAGCATATCCTATGGACTTTCATCCTTCAGACTTCACACTAAAAAAACCGGCAATTTTGCCATTTTGGGGGGAAATGATGAGTGGTAGCCTATACATTAGCAGCCACAGAAACACCGACTACTTATAAGTGTTGCCTTTCTAAAACTGGTAATTTTGCAGGAAAATTTGAGCAACTCATTTGGACTATTGTACGTGTTTGCTATTTGCTTGACCAAAAGGTTCTTTTTAAGAGATCATTTGCTCTGTTAACAACAATGCACTCAAGAGATGTACCAACGGTAAAGCTTTTAACATCGTGGCCACTGCAGAGTTTTTCGCAACATTAATCTAAGAACGCCTGGTAGTTTTGGGATGTTGTTTACTCGTTCCAGCGATGATAGTTCACAATAAATTTGTAAATTTACTAACCCGAAGTAAACAGCCCATTCAGCCAAGATAAGTTTCAAATATGTTGTACCGACATGTATTTGGTGAGATTTCTAGCGAATTTTGAGGTACTTTGTGTGTTTTTGTGAATTTTAACCCATCAACTCCCGTGCCACCTGTAACTGGCTGTGACGAGCCTTGGCCTTTGTTCCAAATCTGATGTCATCACCTTTGACCAAAATTGGCATCATCTATGCTTATCTTCTGCAGGAGGAAAAGATCTTTCTGATGACACCCAGATCAGAGTGATTGGCTCAATGGAACATGAAATATGCAGGAAAATGCTCAAAAAGTTCATTGAAAAACTCAGAGCAAAATTTCCTGCAACTACATGTGGCTACTCCACGGTAGAAATTGCCCATCTTGATGATGCTTTCTCAGAATTTTTTGAACTGCAAGCAAGCCCAGTAGAAGGTCAATCACTGCAGCAAAAAGATAAAAAAAGGAGAAAAGGGAAAGGTGAGAAAAAATTTAAAAATTCGAAAAGTCTAAGGACGTAAGTCACCTTCTTGTCCAAAAACCATCTCAAAATTCTTATTTCTGCACATGCCCGAGCAAAAATGTCATAAAACGCAATGCTAGTGGACAGAAAGGCATGCTGTCATGTTGCAAATGCCTTCTCGAGTAGATTGGAGCTAATTTGGCCCATATCCAGGCCTGAAAATCTCCCAAATGCCCACAAAATGCATTTTTGGCAAAAAGCTCAGGGAGTCAATGGGTTAAAGGATTTCCACATTTTCTCGAAATTTGCCACTCTTTGACCCTGCAAAATTTCAGAAGCCCTGTTTAGCCCTGCTGCCCAGCAATATATATTCATAAAGAAACCACTGTAATGGCATCTGATTGATTGAATATCGTTTGTAATATCAAAGGTAAATTAGGCAGGATTTGCCCACACATGTTCTTACTTCCACAGTAATTAGCACACAAAACAATTGACATTTTCATTCCTTCACTAATTTAGTGGAAAACTAGTCTCAAAATTGCGACTGAAGAGGAAGAAGTTTTAGTCATGAATGTGTTCGTATCATTCGCAATTTAAAGCCCTGTAGGCAGTTGTTTAACTGAAAATTATACGCAAAATCTTCTGGCAAGATGTAAAAGCATAAAATCTTTTTCATTGGAAGTTGTGAGCAGTCAAACAAGGAATTCCAGAGGGTTGAAGTAAAAACTGGAAATCCGGAAGGGAGGAGGGTTAAAAAAATATGGAATTGGAGGGCATGGGGATAGTAGAGAATTAATTTCTTTTAGCAGAGCTCCTGTGCACCAAAGGTGCATGAGTGGAGCCCATACCTTAAAAAATTTGGTAATCCACTGATCTAAAAAATTTGCTTGTCGTGTGATGGTCCATACATACATACGCCCATCCACACGCCAATACCTTGAAAAATAAGAAAGTAGCACAACTACCATAACAACTATATCTTTGATTTTGGGTATCCATGTTATGGTTAATTGATAGCTGTCAAAACAAGCTATCCGCTGACCAGTATCAAGTGACCATATCGCAGGCTCAGGTATAGAGCTCATTGAAATTGCGTGTTTTTTGAAGTTGACCGCTGACCAGAGACTGGTTTTTCAATTGGATCAATGGCTCAAGCCAGGTTATTACTTTAGGGCATAAGTAGGCAGTACATGCAAAGGCAAATTTTCGGCGCAAATTTATCCCTGGCACGTTTTTGACTTTTCTTCTGATATATAACTTGCACAATTGTCTCGTTAGTTTGTTAAGATTTAACTGGAAAAAATAGTGAAACTACATATTGAACAATAACATGCTCACAATTGATCAGCTTTTGAGTTTCTGATCCAAGAAAAACAAATTCTCTTTTTTCTTTATGGTTAGTTATTGCAATCAGGAGCTCTGCTTTTAGGCTTGGCTAAATCTATATATTATAATTGAACAGAGCATTAAATTTTTGGAATTTCTGAAGGCTAGAAGGGTTCAAATGTTCATGCCACTTATGGTATGGTATGGATATTTCCTGGAATCACCCAGTCCAAGAAAGAATGGTTTTGAGTTCAAAATAATGAGGAATCCTAAATAAGTGGGGTTGAACTGTATGAGTAGGGCAGTATTGTAGATCTGTAAGTTACAAAGATGGGGTGAATACATGTGGAAAATGGGAACTAGATGGAACTAGAACATGATCTTTCTTTATCAAACCAAAGTTGGTGTGAGCGTAGTGTAAATGAGGTCTTAAGAGCCCAACTTTTAACTCTTTTGAAAATCTCGAACAATTAAATCTTAATAAATAGTCAAAATGAATGACTGAGTGCCTAGGAGAGACTGGGCACTAGTAGGTTTGATGTCACTTTTCTCAAAATCCACCCATATGACCCCACCTCAAAATTTCAGAAATTAGAAATAAGCTCTGTTTCATTAAACACTCATGCAAAGTAAAATCAAAATATGTAAAGCAGACTTTTCATAAACAAAGAAAATGTGAACTTTTGTGTATTTCAAAAAAAGCTCAAAATCTCTCACAGATTTTTTTTTAATTTTGGCTTTGAACTTGATTCACTCCTAAAACTCAACTGTGAAAGTTTCATCATAGGTTGTAAGGTAGGTTTTTGAGAAATCTTGGATCAAAGACAGGTGTTTATAAACTTGTGTGGGAATTGAATTGCATATGCTTTATATTTAAGCAGGTGCTTATGTGACGTGATGTGTAGCGTGCGAGAAAGAAAGAGTAAATAAAACTCTTTCACCACTTCTTTGTTTTTTTTTGTCATATTTTATGGTTCTAGGCTTAAACAGGTGTTTGAAAGCAGTTTAAAACTATCACTACATATACCAAAGTGGTTTAATATGTTTCAAGTACTGAGGTTCTTTTGGTTTCTTCTTAGGGTTTCTTGCATCATTTTTGCATGCACTTCAGAGTCTAGGAGAAACTGTAGTAAAGCCACCTTAAATGTTAATTCACTGTTGCTTGTGCAGGTCATACTCTGCTCTGTGTGAACTTCACAAGTGCTCACTGAGTG
>Ga0126338_10001135_pt1 | contig 16669 bp, 6 predicted proteins | sample OrbCmetagenome_2_FD_92529 | JGI IMG/M metagenome (GOLD analysis project Ga0126338, IMG submission 92529) | Coral microbial communities from Petempiche,Puerto Morelos, Mexico - Orbicella C C metagenome | ecosystem: Host-associated > Invertebrates > Cnidaria > Coral | place: Petempiche,Puerto... | reverse complement strand
TGATGGGATCAGGACCCAACAATCAGGGCCCTTCTGGACCCTTCCAGTCAGGCCCTGGACCAGCACCAGAAATGAGAGGCCCTCCAGACATGAGAGGTCCATCAGACATGAGAGGTCCTCCTGACATGAGAGGCCCAGGTGATATGAGGGGACCACCTGATATGAGGGGCCCAGGAGACATGAGGGGCCCACCAGATATGAGGGGCCCACAAGACATGAGAGGACCAGGTAGGGGTTTTATTTGCAGTATAATTAACAGTTATTCCATGAGCACGCATTGAATATTAGATGGTAGCTAGCCAACGAGGCGCGTTGCGTCGAGTTGGCCATAACCAACAAGCATGAGTGGAATAATTGTTTTATTAGAATGCCCCCAGAATATAGAAAACTAACAATAAAAAATAAAAACGCTCCTAAAAATTTTGTGTCCACTTACCATATTTGTAGAGCATGGTATAATGGCTCATATACCGAGATGGCTAAGCCAGTGAAAACTCTTGAATTGCATTATTCAATTTACCAGTTTCTAATAATGTCCACTATAATTTATAGTTATAATATTATAAACTTAACAACATGCACACAAAAATCTCTCAATCAGATTTCTTTGAATTTTTTTACTGTCACAGTCAAGTCACAAGTTACTTGTGTCAAAAGTGCAAAAGTGTTACACAATACAAGTAAATGCATATTTTTCATTGTTTATTTCTTTTGTTCCAAAAACTTCTCTAGGTCCTGAAGGGCGAGGTCCTCTAGACATGAGAGGAATGCCCCCAGACATGCGTGGTCCTCCAGATAGAGGTCCAGTTGACATGAGGGGGCCACCTAATCGAGGACCAGGTGACATGAGAGGTCCCCCTGACCGAGGACCAGGGGATATGAGAGGCCCCCCAGATAGAGGTCCAGGTGACATGAGAGGTCCCCCAGATAGAGGCCCAGGTGATATGAGAGGTCCCCCAGATAGAGGCCCAGGTGATATGAGAGGTCCCCCAGATAGGGGTCCAGGAGATATGAGAGGTCCCCCAGACAGGGGACCAGGAGATATGAGAGGTCCTCCTGACAGAGGTCCTGGAGAAATAAGGAGCCTTCTTGGAGACATGCATGGGCCAGGGCCAGATCCAAGGGACTTCAGAGGTCCCCATCCAAATGGGTCTAGAATGGCACCAGACATGAGAGGACCTGATGGCAGAGGTATATAATGTTAAGTGCTCTTGAACATTATCGATCTACTACCAATACCATGGGCAGAAAAATTTTTCCATATCAATGGATTCTTAAATGTTAGGAAAATGACTGTCTAAGCTGTTGTTCAGGACCAGAAAGGGTAGGAAATGGGAAAACCAAACCTTTTTGACTTAAAATCAAGTCACAAAGTAAGTGATTGGCCTGATGACAACTTGATTTTTAGTTTAAAAAACCCCTTTGTTTTTTTTTCCCTATTTTAGTGTAGCCTTGTAAATAGCATATTTTTTTAAATATGAAGCTTGTCTGAGGATTTTTTCCCAAAGGTTTGTCATTGTGATGAAAACTGATCAAAATTGTGTCGTAACAAATTGCACACCTTCCCAATAAAGTATAACAGGGTTGCCACAGGCCAGGAAATGGTCAGGGAAAAAAAAAATTCTTCAAGGTCAGGGAAAAGTCAGGGAATTTTATTCTGAGTCAGGGAAAATTGAAAAATTTTAACATGGCTGATTTAATGCCATTGAAGGCTGGAAGAAACATTTGGAGTCACCATGAGCTCAATGATACTTTTCCTTACGAAGAAGAAATATTTGTTGCAAACGTATTAGTCTAAATGAATGAGTAGAAAGGAGTTGACGTCAGAAGTGATCTGACATATTTTTGTATTTATTTGGTCAGGGAAATCTTATTTTTATCAGGGATAAGTCAGGTAATTTTGAATAGTGAGGCCTGTGGCAACCATGTATAAATTTGGCGCAATGTTTGTTGCATATGACTAAAATCAGGCTAAAGCTGCATGGCCACCAGTAAAGGGACACAATATTATTGTAGCAATTTTTCTGCTTTTCTGTTCAAAACAATGCTAAACATTAGGGATGAGTACCTTCACTGGTACACAAAGTGTTCTTAGAATGCCAAGATGAAGGTATCAAGTGAATTGTTGAAGGAAGATGAATAATTTAGTTTTAGTGATTTTTCAAAGACCCACTGACAGGACTTGAAAAAGTCTGCCAGACTTATGCCATTTTTCAGCTTGACATCACAACATTGAGCATGTGTAACACATTATTTCACTCCTTTTATACCTTCAGTGCTTTTACATGTACATGTAACAACTCTAAACCAGTGAATTTGGATCAATGAGAATATGTCTGTAGGATTCTAAATTTTTTTGAGTCCCAGTTTCAATTTCTGCACAGATGTTTTGAGGTCATGGTTACATGTATTATAGTTCAAAGTGCCATTAACAGCTGTCAAACACAATAAATAGTAATTTATTTAGTAAACAGGCAGCTATATATTTCTGTAACTTAACAGCTCCAAGTAAGGAGAATTCATGTATTAGTCTAATCCTGTTGATTTCTAGGGCCCCAGGGTCCTGACTTTAGAGGCCCTCCACAGGACCAGTTTGGAGACCCAAGAGATCGCCGCATGCCATTTGATCCCAGAGATCCGAGGAATAGAGAGCCGCCGAGAGGTATTTTTAATTAGTACTCCTTGTGTTTAAAGTTCCAGTTAGATCCCACTCTTTCAAACTCCCATGGGATACGTTTGCGATTGCTTGGGAAAGCAGGATTATTCTCTCATGACTAAAAACATGGATTCTAAATATGCAAAGAAAATGACAGTATTTTTTTTGTCAAGATAAGTAAGTTCAAGATGGCAGGTTCATACATGTAGACATTGTGTCGTGGATTAGGCACATGTTTTTTTTTTTTTTGATCAAAAAAGAGGAACATTCAACATGCCAAACCCTTAATATTTACATTGCAAGTCTTTTTGTACAACCACTTTGTTTATTTACTCTAGATGATAGGCGAGGTCCATCAGGAGACCCAAGAGATCAACCAAGGGATCCCAGAGGGCCTCCCCCAGATCAGCGATTTGGAGCTGGTGGCCCAAGGGATCCACGTGCTGAACGTGGTCCACCAGGCCCCCCATCTGATGGACGATTTTCAGGGCCTGCCCATTCTCCACAGCAGCAATGGGCACCCAACCAAGGGGGACCTCCTCCAAGGGGGCCGCCAGGTGAGATAAGGGATCTCAAAGAATGCAAAATGTATATGTAACACCATTTCCATGCTCATTGTCTGGATTGTCTCTCTTACCATAAAAATGGATTGTCTCTTGCCATAAAAATGCTTTTGAGTTGTTTTATTTTGTCTTGTTTCTAACATTGCTTAGAACCAACCTTGAATGAAAGATTATGCCTTGTATTTTGTGTGACACATATGACTAGATTCTTCATTCAGACTGTACCTTTTGTGTTTCTAACATGCAATACCTTTCTACAGGCTTTAATCCTCCCCAAGCAGGGCCCGTTCAACAGGGTGCTGATGTCACAGCACAGGATCAAGAAAAGGTAAAAACAGACTTTCCTTTGTTTTAACTTGATTTTTGCAATCTGCTTGTCCTGGGAGGGGGGGTACTCTGTAAATCATCGGTAGGGGTGTGCCACTGGGACACTCACCCTATACTAGACCATGATCAGCTTGATTTTGCAAGCCTATTCTAGACTATCAAAGACTAGCTATTTTCCATGCGGAAACTTTATCACTCTTGTAGTCCAACATACACTATAAAAACTAAGCCAATATCTTACAAGCTAAGGTCACTTTTGAGTTTCAATTTTGTATTTTAAACCCTGGGTAAAGAACCCTGTTCTAGACTTAATGATTCATACACTGACCACTTTTGCGGTAAATTATACCCTGATCTAGACCAAAACCATCTGATTTCTATACCCATCCCTGACTAAACTGCCCTTAACAGCAGCACATACCATATAACTTATATATGGGAGTATTCCCCCACCCCCACCCCCAGCTGCTTGTCAAAAGTTACATAGGAATGATCTTCAGAGTATTCTACTGGTTTATCAGCTTACAAAGAAAGTATAAACGTTATTTGTTTCCTTCACAGGCCGCCCTTATCATGCAGGTGTTGAGCCTCACTGATCAACAGATTTCGCTGCTGCCTGCTGATCAGCGACAGAGTATCATGGTACTGAAGGAACAGATAGCTCACAGCACGCAGCCCAATTAATTTATGATGGCAATAGCATTCGATTTGTTCTCTCTGCTTTATAAGCTTCATTAAACTTGTCAAAGATGCTGTTTGTGAAATTTCATTTCCAGGCTTGTATGGCTTCCTTTTAAAAGAGCGTGCGAACAATGACGTCACTGGACGGTCACTCGCCCCATGTTTCACACTGCTGGCTGTCTTGGGCGCTTTCCGATTATATGGGAAAACTTTCTTTCCGCCTGGAGTAACCGAATAGCAGGCTGGAGTTTTTTTCTGTCGCCTACTTCCGGTGGAAGTGGAAAGAAATTTTAAGAGCTGGTTTTTTAGTGTAATTTTATGACGAACTGGTGGTAAAGAAGCGCTGAAATGTGTGTAGGGGAAAACAAACTAAGCCGTTGTGGTAACTTATATTTTCTTCCTTGTTTCCCCTTCTTTTTGTGCGGTTTTTGAGGTTACGGGCTCAAGCCAGTCACCACTATGTCATCGGATATGTAAAGATAGTCCGTCACTTATCAGAAGCTTTCGGTGAGACCGAAATTCCTCGAGATTTACTCGAGTTCTTTTTATCTATTTTCGCCTTTAATTAAGATGCGGGTTGTTTTATCGTTTATAGTTGGTTCCGTTTCATTGGATATCACATTTCGAGTAAAAAATTCGAGTTTACCAGCAGAAACATGGCGCTATGAATGTCTTCAATGACAAATTATGTAACCCAATTATACTGGCCTTCGAACCCAGGAGAACGCCAACCTCGTTCCTAGGGTCCTGTCAAGTTGGGAGAAGGCAAACCTCATGGTGTCCTGTGTACGCGTAATACTGGGGAAATGCTTTAGTCGAAGCAAATTATGCCCCCGAAAGTTTTTTCAGGTTTCATTAGATCCCTCCGTCGAGACCATTGTATTTTTACTAAAATTCCCCCTTTTTCCCCATGTAGGCGTTAGCTCTTTTGACAACTTTTAACACTCTTATTGGATCAATAACAAATCATACAATCCTTCAATTTTCAGTCACTCTTGACACTTTTCACTTGAAACTGGAGATTTCAATATTGGCAACCTTAAAAAGTTATCACACCAAGAACCGCACTCACGTCACTCCATCTCAACAGAATGAACTTCTTAAAATATTACTTATTTTCTGAGCAAAACTTTTTTTATTTCTGATACGTGCCAATGTTGTACAAGATTGCAAAAATATCTGTAGTTATAATCTGATCCGGCCTGAATTTTGAAATATTAATTCCTGATGATGGTACAGTGCGTCAAAACGAAAAATAAAATAAATTTGATGAATAGCTATTGAGCAACACAAGTAATGATGACCACAACCTTGTCATTCAAAAAAATGTTCCCACATAAAAAAGTCGAAACCCCAGTTCGTAAAATGTAGAGTACTTTTTCACTGGTGTTTGTATGGAGCGGTTTTCATTTGAGTGAGTAAAATTAATCGGTTTTGCATCAACTACGCGACACGATTGGCTTAAAAAACTCGCGCCACTTTTTCTTCCAATTAGAAGTGAAACCCAAACCCAACCGTGATTCACATGCACTTGTTTTCCCGCGCTTTGCGTTAGCTATATGTCATTACTTCGAGTTTTGATTGGTTCACTGTATTGTCTGAGTCCTTTGTGATTAGTCAGTGATTACTTTGGTTTTGGTTTTACGACACTCAACTGAAAACAGCTCTAGTAGAGGAAGGTAAAAAATATTTAAAATTATACTACAAACAAAGTTCTGAACAGGTTAATTATAATAGATAAATTCGACCCTTTGCCTGTAAATGGCCATTAACAGAACAACCATACATTACACAATAAATATTACAATATTTCCATTTCTTGTGAAACATTCTTATTACCAATTAACATGAAATAACGTTTTGTATTGTAAAATGCATACATTATAATCCCGGTTTCTCGAACCCTCGATTTTTCGAACCTTCCGATAACTCGAACCAAAAGTCATATTTTTCCCCAAGTCAAACACTGTTATTTTACCTCCGATTTCAAGAACTACTTGATTTTTCAAACCAATTTTCGTTACCTTTTGAGGTTTCAAAAATCGGCGTTGCACTCTACAGTATTCTTACCGTTTAAATATGTTTCAAGATCGAAAAACTTTAATGTAAAAAGCGAAGTTTCCCTCAGTAATAACCTTATCTTACGTAAACCTGTTACGAAATATCAACGTTAAAAAATATGATCCAGCATCACGAAATATAGACATGCATGGAACATTTCCATAAATATCTTAATAATATTCATTCTAACTAATTAGAACATGGTGGGTCCACCAATACTTGTACCCATGTCTCCTTGAAAAATATGTCTAGTTCAGACAAGAAAATATATTAATTTAAATAATTTAAATTGATTTTGTATATTTTGAAGGCCAGTGGTGAGGTGACTGACTTTGGCCAGTCCATAAATCTAAAATTCATACCAAAGAACAGTGGCGGAGCTTTCCAATTAAATGTGCAAAAGTGTGAGGTAAAAGAAGATTAAATTAAAGCGATTTAACAATGTCCAAAATAGATGTAAGTTGCCAATGAATTTGGCGAAAAGCGAGGGAAAGTTCTCCTGCGCGAGTTTTGGCTTTGAAATCGTCAAAAGAATCTTATATGACATTTAATATTAAGCTCAAAAAATTGAATAGAACTGTTGGATTATAAAACTTTTAAGTTTTAAAACTGCATTGATTTATGACAAGAGACGCTTTGTTCAAAACAGATCTTCAAAAAAGGCTTTAACTATTAATCCGTCTATTTGACTTTCTGCCACACAGTCAAACTACCCCTTTCCTAAAATTGCATTAAACTATAAAATATTTCCCCGTGTCAACTGCTAAACACTTCCCACGATTTACGGAAGCCTTGCCATTTCCAGTACTGCTCGGTTTGCATCTCAGTCAGGCGAGAAATGGTGCGTTCAAACGCGAAGATTTCTTCCTCGGCCGTGAATATGGCGCTTGAATGAGCATCGGACTGTAAAATACAAAACGGAGAAGAACAGTCATAGCTACATACTGCGATCGTCCCCACAGATATCATATGCCGTAAACACTTTCGAAGGCAGCAGATTTATTAGCAGAGTCGTATCTTTTGGGTGTGGTTAATGGTTAAAAGGAATTAAAGGCGGGAAAAGATGGTTTGTGATTGGAGAGTGATCATCTTCTCATTCACTTTCGTGTAGTTCTCCCCTCCCCTGTCTGTCGCGCAACGCTACACTCTCGGGAGGGAGGCTTGGAACCTCTCCCGAGAGCGTAGCGTTGCGTGACAGAGGAAGGGAGTGCAAAACTGGGCTACGTTCACTGTGGTAGTACGGTTTGTTTGCTGCTAGAAGAGAGTCATTGCTTACAAAGGGTCGCTAGTTTTATGAAATTACTAGGGAGAAGTGTGCCAGTCTCTCTATCCTGCAGTAAATCTTCTAGGAAAACACACACGTTATTTAATGTGGACTTTCAGACACCCGTCAGTTCAACTTCTCCTCGACCCTCCAACATGTACCCTGTGTGCAAGTGGAGTTTTCCCCAAGGTCTAAGAGAACGCCGCGGTGGCGAGGTCAGGGCCGTGTTAGCTCAGGCCTTGAAAAACATTCCTCTAGCAGCCCCCTGCTAGTAGTAGTTGTTGCCACAGCAACCATCTTCACCTGTCGCTTCGTTTATACCACAATAAAAGTCAGTCAAAAATCAAATTATCTTACATAGGAGTAAAAGAGACATAAAAATACCAACAAACAAACGGAGATGCTTACAGCTGATAAGTCCAGGTCGTCCATTAGTTTTCGTTTGAAATCATCATCATTCGTGGCTAGAGGAGTTGCAAGGAAAAGATCTCCGACTGAGGTCGCGGCTGAACATATAAGACGAATCTAGGCAAATTAAAGGACACTTTAGTTACAGCAAACAAATTTAACTACAAAAGACAACACTGTCATAAAATTTAATGTAAAATTTCAGCACTGCTCAAACACTTTTATCCAGACTAAACCACTGAAAAAAAATATAGGGCTTGTAGTCAGTGCTTATATAAAATAATGCATCGATTTCAGGAGTAAATACAAACAAAATGTTTATATCTAACAAACCACCACGCATACACACGATCAGATCAGTGCAATGAAAGAGAAGAGGTTAGGGCGCAAATAAACTCATAGCTTTAAAGCGGGAAAACAGCACATAGGATGTAACCAAATCTACAAGGCAGTCTAAATATTTGCCTCACCCTGTTGTCATAGAGAGCGTCAATGAGGGTGATGAATCTCCTGGCCTCTGTCTTTTGAAACAATGTCATTCTGGGAATGTCTCGTAAAATGATAACATCGAAGTTCTCACACAAAGCCAAATAATCCGCTGCTCCTAAAGGCTAAGGGAAAAGGAAAAAATTAAAGTTTGTCAGAGGTTAGAGTCCTAAGAATTTTTCTGTCGGATTATTTTGATCAGAATTGGTCACGTGGTCTAAACGCGATTAATCCCTAGTTTCCAATCAATTGTCCAATCATAAATCAAGCTAACTGCTCTCCGGGGAAATAGCGCCTGTGTGCAGCAACTGTGCGCATGCCAATAAAATGCATGTGATTCCTTACCGCTTGACTGGCTAAGCACTTCAGAAAACCAAGAAAAAGACTTTAAAAGTTGTATGTTATCGTATTGCCCGCGTTGAAGGACTGGAAAATATGTTAACTACGGTCAACAGTAGCCAAAACACAAGTGATATCCGTTTTAATTAGTGGTTACCTGGGCACAAAGCTCTTCAAACATGAAATCAGCGACTCTTCCACAAGTTCGCGGTGCGGTTAGCTTTCTTGTGCCAAGCACTTGTATTGTTTTAGGACCTGGATTGCATTCAGCGTCTTCTGTTTGTGAAACAATACAAACCACATTGGTAAGGTTACGGTGGCTTTTTTTCTACAAAGATTGCTTTTCCAGTGAATCAACCCTGCTTCACCGACACAGAACAACAATATAAGTCAAGCTGGCCTGAATAAATGGACTTTCTCTTCACATGCTAAATCAAATTTCCTCCTTAGTTTGACAGTCCTCTGGGATTGCAGCCAACATACCGGGTATTCCATACTGACAATCTACTCTATTCTAATTGGTTGTTGCTAGATTTTTGCCCTGCAAAAACATTTTCCATGGCAAGTTGCACAAACACTGCCTGGTGTCTGACTCGTCCCCAGTCGTTTTGATACAACACGCAGCACAGTGCAAGGTTGGGGAGCAATGAATGATGGGAAGGGAAAATAGAAAAAGACACTGTCTTGCTCTCTCACTTTCTCTCTACCCATCCCACCCTGCACTCCCACCTCGCCCCATGCTGCACACCGTATGAAGTTGAAGACTGGGGACCAGTCAGGACGAGTGTCACAACCCCTTAAAAAGTGTGCACTGTGACAAAGTTAATACTTGCTTTCAGCAAAAGGTCATCTAAGGCTTTGAAGTAACGTACCTTGCGTTTGTTGTTGAGCCAATGTAGCAAATATCCAGTCCAATTCACCAGTTGTTTCTGGAGTAAGAGAGCTGATGTACCAAAAAAAAAAGCTTTCTGTTGATGTATGATTTATTAAGCTTTAGTTGTATATATCTATATTAAAAGAAAAATGTCACAACAGAGTGGGATCGTACACTGTAAATGTGGCAGGGTACATTGGCAGTATTTAAGCAAGAATTTAATATACACCAGACAGAAAGGGAAAACTATTACACATACCTAAAGAATACTTTGCCGATGAAAGCCATATCTGTAAATTCAAAAAAAAATCAAAGTAATAGTTTAGAATTCAATTTATTGCTGAGAAAGGCAGAATTGCTCTTTTTTTTTAAAATTGGTTAAAAAATCCTATTTTGGGATGTATTTAACAGATATTATGACCTCACCCGTTCTGCGATAATCTATTCCAGAGTCAAGGCTGAGAACTTTGCAGTGTTTCTGAAAAGACCAAATACTTAGTTATTTATTAAGTGTTCACAATATTTTCTGTCATGATAATGTACATACATATAATTTATTAAGTTTACCAAACATTTAACCCATAATCAGTCCAGTCTATATTAGCGTTGTACTGCAAGAAACATTAGTTGAATACACATGAGCTCGCTCCTCACCATTTTCCATCATTGTACTTGCAACTGGAAGCGGAATGCGAACTGACGTCTGTCTACTCAGGTGAGCTTAGTTTTCAGTACAAAAGATTGCTACAAACTGATTTTGCTCTTGTAACTGGCTATAATTTCCTTGAGGTTTAATTTTGTTAAGGCAAGTTCAAGAAAACGGTTGGTCTGCTTTTTGAATTTCTTCTATTTTCTTGAATTTTCTCTGATCATGTACAAGTAGTAAAAGAGGTTTGTAACCATTTACCTAATGCTATGATTGGACCAGTTTCTCACCTTTAGAATAGGTATAAAGGGCAGGAAGTTACTTCTTTGAAGACCATTTTTGTACAAATCTAAACAACAATTAAATTATGCAACAAAGTGAATCATTCAGATGTTATGTGTTCATGTTAAAACAATGCAACATTATTTTTTTAAGCAACAGAGCACTTTTTCCGTGTTTACATAGCCTCATCTAAACAAGAGAAGGGTCGGGAGAATTCGAGACAGTTATCTAAAGCCGAGACATAGTTGAGGGTTTGCATAACTTTGAAGAATTCTCCCAGCCCCCAAGTTTTTAGATGAGGCTAATGTAAACATGGAAAAAGTGCTCCTGACTATTGCTTTTATAAAATAATTCTCAAAAATATGGGCAAATCCAAAACGTCACAACCGTGTTTATATTCGATCAATAAGAGAGTGCGTAGTAGCTCAGTTATTTTATAAAACCTGTTCAGCAACACAAAACCAAAGTTGGAAGTTGGGTGCAACTTTACCCTTTCCGTTACAAGTTCAAACTGTAAATTCTCAATACTGACTGCCATACATTTCTTCTAATACTAGTTCTGAAAATTTGATAGTACATAAACACAATATCTAAATTGATGATTTTTTTGTACTAATTAATATCTGATCTGTATCAGTTGGGAACTAAGACTGAGTTTGGAGATCTGCGTACCGTCTGGATGTCTATTTGATGTAGCAATCATTACAACTCCTTGTTCAAACAGTGCAGTGAATAATCTCTTGAGTATCATTGCATCAGCAATGTCTGTTACCTGCAAAAAAAAAAAAAAAGAATGCTGATGCAATCAAAGTAAATAACATAGCACATACAAAACAGCACCAGATGACACCTATTTAAGTGTGTGTAGCTTGCTACATTTTGTAGGAGAACGAAGTTCTGACTTCTCACAAAACTAATTTCTGTACACATTTTTTTTTACAAAAAAATCATTCTAAGAAATTTGACAATTCGAAGAAATATAATAAACTTGCAAATGTAAGCCTTTAGAATTTTCATGTTTCTCGATGGTACACTTCATTAAAATGTCCACATCCTCATCAGTTTGCTACTACAATTTTTGTATTAATTTCCTGTTAATTTTCTTACAATCAATTATCTAGTAGCAGAAATATAGGCACACAATGCATTAGGGGCTATTTCAATTATGTTTAACATGCAATGTTCCTATAACGGCTGTCATTAAATTTTGAGTCAATTCTAGCCTTGATCTTCACACTCCGTAACTTGCTACCTTTTAGGTGAATTAATTGTTTCATTAAAATGTCCACATCCTCATCAGTTTGCTAGTGCAATTTTTGTATTAATTTCTTATTAATTTTCTTACAATCAATTATCTAGTAGCAGAAATATAGGCATGCAAATATGCATTAGGTTCACCCTTCTTAACATGAAGGGCCTATCAAACATACTCCAGCGGTTGTTATGGGTTACTGCCCTTATTGACAGCCCTGCCTGTGATGTTACATATTAATTAAGGTCATTCCCCAGTATTGCATTGCGCATCCTTACTGCGCATAATTTCACGCGTGATTAGTGCGCGTGCATTAAAATATGGCGGCTTTTTGTTTACAGCTGGACCTCGCCATAGAGGTAAATCGTCATTTTCTCGCAAGCGAGTATGGTGACCTATCATTTTTTTCTGTTGTTTTGAGTTGAGTAATAAATTTCTCTGTGGAAAATAAATATGGACCAATTCTCAGTGTGAACAAAAAGCAATCGTCGGAAACGTGAATTTAGCAAGCAATTGTGACGACAATCATGGTGCTATTATAAGGATTTATATGGGTATAAACAAGGTGCTGTTGCTCCTAAACAAACATGGAGACCCCTCATTTTTATTTCAGAATATAAGTCCCTATAATATAAACAATCAATAGGTAAAGTTTCACAAAAATCTCAGTGCAGGTTCCATTTCAGTGGAATGACTTTAAAATGTTACCTGGAACTCATCAAAACATAAAAGCCACCACTTAGAGCTGATCTGTTCAGCAACTGGAGGAATAGGATCATATGGCTGGGCTCTTATGGACTTAGGGTCTCGTGGAGGAAGTCTGGCTTTAAACTTGTGGATACCTGCACAAGACAAAGCTCTTTGAACAAGATCTCCTAAATAAAATTCTTGGTTATTTACAACACAGCCCATATAAAAAAAATATTTGCTCCAATTGACCGTTCACAGATTGACGATATAACACCAAGAAAATAGCCAAGTAAAATTTGGTTCAGAGCATATTTAAGCAAACTGCTGGACGGTATAACATAGAATGATAGTATCATGTAGAGGAACTCAACAAAAACTGAAGAGAAATATTTATAAATAAATTGGAACCTCGCACTGATATTACAGTTTCCAAGTCAAAGGTTTTCACTTTTAGCACTCATAACTGTTTTACTCATTTCTTGTTGGCAATTAAGACACTTTACTCTCACAGTGCCTCTCTCCACCCAGGTGCATAAATGGGTACCGGCGAAATTAATGCTGGGGGTAACCCTGTGATGGACTTTCATCCCGTCCAGGGAGGGGGGGGGGGATGGAATTACTGCTAGTTGCTTCATGCTACAGAAACCAGAGATACTGTAAGCGCAGGCCTGATTGGCCACTTGGCTCGTATGCAGACTTTACCTGCATGTTTAATATTGTATAACAAAATATAGAAATAAATACTCAAAGACTAATGAAATGTTTCACAGAAATAATTATTATTAATATTAAAAACTGGATCACTGTATAATGCAATTCGAGAGTTTTCATTGGCTTAGCCATCATGGATTATACCATGCTCTACAAATGTGGTAAGCGTACGCATAATTTTTGGGGCATCTTTACTTTTATTTTAGTTAAGTTTTCTCTATTTTGGGGTGTTTTAAAGAAAAAAAAATTATTCCACTTGCGTTTGCTGGATATGAGATGATTATAGCCAATGTAACGTCTGCAGCGACTGGCAAATTCCAAAACGAGACGAAACAAAACAAGCTCTAGGCGTGTCGCGACAAACTAGTGGGTGGGACTACTTTACAGGTCGTCTTCAAGGGTAGACAAGTAAACCACAGAAAACCAAAGTTGACGGTTATCGGCGATTTATTACATCAACATAAACGATCGTAAACTGAAATAACAATATGTAACGAATTTCTTTCAATTTAGCAGAAAAGTTGCATAACAAATAGTCAAAACTTACACGAGACAAACTAACGATTTGGAATCGACAACATAACGAAATTGAATAACAATACATCAAAAATAGCCAGCGTAAATACTACGCTAAGATACTAAATAAGATTCAATCACAGAAGTAAACAACAAAAGGGACTAATTAACAGCTCAATGCTTTCGAGCCTAAAAGGTGGGTGTTCACTCTAGTAACGTTCCGAACACTTTCTAATTTAGACAATTATAAATCAATTAATATTGTACAAATCTTTCTATGTATTCCTTCACCCATAGCTATAAAAAACGTAACCTAACCAAAATGACAAAGGTACTCACATATTGGTCCCGCTTGAGCCAAGGGTTAGGAAATCAAAAAACATCAAGAGTTCAAGGTTGACAAGACCAAACGAGATGGAAAGAAAAACTACTTTAAAGGGACGCTAACTCAGCTTTTATATGCGCGTGGTGACGCTTAAAGGTCCGATTACAAAACCAATAAAAAAGAAGTCAACATTGTAACTACGTTCGTAACTAAGATAAAGAGACAATTATTAACTAATCAAAATTGACCTTTGTCTAGTGTCCTTAACAGCCAACTTGGTGCTACGCACATTGGCTGTCTACAATCTCATATCCAACACACGCTTGTTGAATAATTGTTAATGAAACATTTGTCAAAACAGGAATATAGCTGAAGACTGAATTTCTACATACTTGAGTGAACATCCAACATGAATGAATGAAAGTGAACTCTTTGTTTCTTTTCCACAGGAATTTCATCATAAAATAAATCCATCAACATTGTCTTGCCACAGCCTTAAACAAATACAATTTATGCAATATTTTAAAACCTTCAGGTGGGACATGCATTTCTCTAAGTGGGCCATATATTGAAATTGCTTTCAAGACACACAATCCATAAAAAAGGTCCCTGCCATAGGGATTGGGGGGAGTACAACTTATAAAAGAATATTTCCCACATGGGAACATCCTCCTGCTATAGGACACATTTCATAAGACTAGTACTCAGGGGGCATCACCTATGACTCTTCAAACACCTCCCATTTTAGGGTACTACCACCAACAGTACACCTCCCATGAGGGTAACAGGCCACTTCCTATGCCTAAGGGGTACAGAGTTGCAACTAATCTTTAGGTAGCACTAGTCATTAGTTTGGATGATGCCTTGTAAGTGATCATCTCGGTCCCAAAAAATATTGAGTTTACCATCAAGGGTGAGCAGTCCAAGTAGGAGGAAACTTAGAAGGATGGAAAGAAGGAGAGAGGGAGGGAAGACGAGCTAAAAGGAGGAAGAGAGAATTACAAAGCTTTAGAGGAAGAATACACATTATTACCTACCTACACTGCCATGAAGATAAAGACCAACAGGGGCTTTTCGTTTGCTATTGACTCTAAAAAACTAACAAACAAAATAAAGAAAAATTACCATGATGATGTACAGTTCATGGGTAATTTAAAAGGCCACCCTAAGTTGAAAAAATTGTCATTGATATTGCCTCGCCCTAGCTGATTTGCATGAAAGAAAAATCTGTCTAAGTAGAGATCATCAGGCATAATGTAAATTCAGAATTTTTTAAAAAAGTACCAAGCTCCCTACCTTACTAAAAAACCCAGAACTAGTTGGCTGATAGTTAACTACATCATCATGCAATCTTTGTAGATGCTCAACAATCTGCCGTTGATATCTGTCAAGTTTCAGCTTTCCGCTCCTGACTGTTTCATCATACTTTTTAAGAGGGCCTGCCTCTTGGCTAACAGTATGTGAACTTTGAGTACCAAGGAAGTCATCTGAAAGTAGGTAATCCAGTGTAACGTGACAAGCTTACAGACCATAACCAATTGACCATTATAACAAGTCCTAGTTAACTGTACATTTTCTGTTGTTGTTCAAAAATGGTCATGCATCACTCCTTAACTAGACAATGAATTATTGATTACAGTGAAGCCATAAACTATTAATTCACAGCTACCACTCATAAGAATCAATTATGCCCAATTCTTCAATGGCCAATACAATTACACTGACAATAAATAGCTACATAACTGCACACTGGAACCTCATCAATATGATGTTGACCATGTCACAAGGGGTTTACGCCAGCTTCACTACTTCTCAAGTTCACTATATCCGAGTTCACTACATGTTCGCTATCCATAGGCTGAGTTTGCTCCCTCACCTAACCAAGTATGGCTTGGGAGTAGATGAAAGAATGAGGAATAATCTTGCAGAAAATCTTACGTCTATATATTTTTGTTTTGTGAAGTTTTAGTTTTATCAATAGTAGCGAATGAGCATGAAATAGGTAGCGAACTGGCAGTTGTGGGTAGTGAACTCGAACGTAGTGAACTCAACAGGTAGTGAAATTGGCATGTTACCTGTCACAACAGTAGGTTCCCAGCACTACAGAACTTCCAAAGTGGATTTTGAAGAAAGAAAACTTATCATGGTATGATATGATTCATGTACAATTCACCAAGTAACAAACTAAACAAATTTTTTCGTGTGAAAGAACTATTTTTGCAAGTGTTGATTTTTGAATGACTACATGTACAGCAGGTCAGTCCTGAATCTGTACTGAATAGAAGGAATATTTATTTATTTATTTATTTATTTATTACAATTTAATGGCAGATATACAAAACAACAAACAACAAAAAAACAAGCAATAAGGATAACTTCTAAAAGAGTTATGTGACCCCATATAAAAACAAATCACCTCGTAAAATTATAAAAATTACAATAATTTGATGTTGTCGCTATTACCAAGACCTGGCTTGATAGTAACTTTGGTGATCATGAGCTTTTGATGGATGGCTAACTTAACTAAACTAACTTAATCATCCCCCACAGGACACAGGTCACAGGTCACAGGTCACAGGTCACAGGTC
>Ga0126338_10001134_pt1 | contig 16673 bp, 9 predicted proteins | sample OrbCmetagenome_2_FD_92529 | JGI IMG/M metagenome (GOLD analysis project Ga0126338, IMG submission 92529) | Coral microbial communities from Petempiche,Puerto Morelos, Mexico - Orbicella C C metagenome | ecosystem: Host-associated > Invertebrates > Cnidaria > Coral | place: Petempiche,Puerto... | reverse complement strand
ATCAATCAATCAATCAATCAGTCAATCAATCAATCAATTTCGGCGAGGACCTAAGAACTCGTTCAAAATACGAACGTGTATAAATGAGAACTATAGTAATTACAGGTAATAATATTATTCTATTCTAGCTAATAATGTTATTCTATTTTAAAAACAACTTAATAGATATATAAAAATTAGCAATAAACGCATAACACATAATTTGCTAAGCCCTACAAAAAAGAAAAAAAGGTAAAAAACTATAAGATAGCTAAAAACGTGACAGAGAAGCTATAAGGCAAGCTCTAAAAGGCTTCAATCTTGCAATTTTCTTATGATGTCATCTTCATCATTTGAAAGACGTACCTGAGAGGGCAAACTGTTCCATAACTTAGTTAATAACGAAGAGAAAGAGTTGCTTTAAAATTTAAGATTAAAATTAGGTAATTCCAACGTCGAGCCCTCTCCTCTTAGTCCGTAAGATGTATGCCTATATTTATAAGGGTTTGCAAAATACAAATTTATTAAAAATTGTCATTAATTATAGCATGACATAACTGGACAGAACAATTAGGAACTTTATGATATGGTACGGCTAGGCTGTGGTACGGCGGCAAATAGTGAAGATGACTTCTGGTGACGTCATGACGCGCGTTCCGGTACGGGTTTCCCTCCGTAGCCTGGTTTCACGTAACCTTCATTTACGTGAATATAAGCCTTCTGTTTCTTTCGCATTTTAACGCTTTTTTCACTGTTTAAACAGCCTAGTTCGAAGATATAGTACTCAATCATAGAAATCCGTTCGAAAATAATTGTTTCTTTTTCTTTGTAATTTGTGCAGAAATTTGAAATTCAGGCCTGAGCGGGGGAGATAGCTTGATGGCTCAGTTGGTAGAGCACTGCACCGGTATCGCAAAAGTCATGGGTTTGAATCCCGTTCAGGCCTGAATTTTTTTCAGGCTTGAATTTCACAATTACTTAAGTTGTGTGATTCCACCGCCTACCCTCCCGTGCCCTCATTGCCCTCGCAAATTCTATGCAAGGATTGGCCCGCTGAGCCACCTCCGAGGCCATCAAAGAAGACGAGACCGTACTGTTAGAAGAAATTGATGCTCAGAAACGAGCCAACGCTGCCGCCGCCGCGGCCGCCAACGACGACGACGATAGCTAGCGGCATGGATCGCAGGTGCATGCGTCCTACGACGAAAACCGACGTCCCGCAATATAGCGGCAAACTCCAGCTAATCGGTCGACCGAGGCATGCAGGCATGGTTTCCAGTGTACATATTTGATATTGGACATCCACGTTATAGTCAACTGACACCAGTCAAATATAGGTATCCGCTAACCAGTATCACTTAACCATATCGCGTGCTCAGGCTTAGAGCTCTTAGAGGTCACCTGCTTTTTTAAAGTTAACCGCTGACCAGGAACTGGTTTTTCGATTGGACTGCAGGCTCAAGCCAGGTTAATTTATTTATTTAGGCTTTGCTAAATCTATATATATTATCAATTGCAGTATCAAGTGCAATACGAAGTGCTGTGTGACCTACACCATGAATTGTAGTGTCGACTGCATTCTAAATCTCAGGAAACTGCAGTATGAAGTGTAGTATGTACTAAAGTAGGTATTGCTATCAAGACAAAGATCAAACCTTTCAAATCCAAACTTATTCGGGTGTTATTGTATGGTTGTGAAACCTGAAGAAAAACCCAAACGGACGAGAAAAAGCTGGACGTGTTCTTACTTTAGAGCCCTTGTCGGATAAAGCCTGATTAAGCTTTGTAGCTTTTTGGTGGCTTTTTTCTGTTTATATTGCTTACCCTGCAGTCTTGAGTTTGCAATATCACAATACCCAAAGCATAACCAGTGAAAAAAATTTTTACACAAGAACATTTAATACTTCGGTTAACTTTTAATCCCGGGTTAGTGTTAACCGGCTTTCGGACAACGCGGCCCTGAGCAGAGGCAGCATCGGTTGCCAGAAGACGGGTTGGCCTAGAGGCAGAGAGCCTAGAGGGCCAATACTCTACAAGGAGAACCGGCAAATAATGATGTATTGCTGCCCTGTATGAAGCATGGTATCAAGGGCATTATGAAGTTCAGTATCTACTGGAGTATTACGTACTGTATCAGTGTCGACTGCAGTATCAGCACAGTCTGAACTGCACTTTCACTGAAGTGCAGTATCTGAACGTTCAATAAAAACTTCGTCAAAAAGACTTAACGACAAACATCATTATTGTTTGCCGTTTTGTGGATCAATTCATTTGAATAGCCCATGACTCAATAAAATTACATTAATCTGTATAAAGATTTTACTTTTAACAGGCTACAATGAAAAAAAGGATCTAAAGAAATATAAATAACTGTCCAAGTCGCACGTTTATATTTTAATTCCAAACGGCAAGTGCATTGTCAAACAGTCACGTGATTAGCGTTAAGTCACAATTTACACCTTAGAAAGTGTGCGCATGAGAGCAAAAGCCACCGTTACGAAAAAAATCGAAAGGGAGGCCACAGTCTAAAGATTTAAATTAAACGATATGACAAAAGCCCTAAAAATACTCTTTTGGATTGAGTCAAATCGAGGATGAAAACCACTTATTTTCTACTGTTTCAAATACTCGTATCTCTAACCAGCTATTCAAATCCATCAAAACCAAAAAAATAATAAAAAATCATCTAGTAAGCAGTTGATAATCTCTTCCACTGGAATATTTTTTATTTGATCATACTTTAGCACAGATTTACATGACGAATCAGCGTCATCTCAGAATTGTGTGACATCTATGGTTTTATTTTCCTTTATTGGTGCCTTCATTGATTGGTGTTTGTTGCTACTTGGCTACTCTCTCCGGAAACTAGCGTTGAAAAATTGGCAGAGTATACTCCTTTGACGTGAGATCTCTATATATATTTATAATATGTAATGTGAAATTATTGCATTTTTATTGATTCTTATTTCTGATCAATTGCTGTACAGATGCATAGGTGACGTCTTTAACATTGTTTTTGTTTCTTTATTACATAAAACAAATAGATTCCACGTTTCTGTGTGTCTGTCCAGTAACTGATCACAGAAGACGTCAAAATGTGGTAAGAAAATTATCGACACACTCGCTATCGCCCCGTGTGTCGCTTTTTTGTTCTTATACCACATTTTGAAGTCATCCGTGATCAGCTACTGAACAGACGCACGGCAGCATACAATCTATTTAAGTTGTTGAATACTTTCTCAGTGGAGAAATTGTCGTAATGCAGAATCTTGATGTGAATGTTTCGGTGAGACCGAAAGGCCCACGCTGAGCGGAACACTTACATGCTTGAGACCAGAAAGATCATCCCACGCTTCTCTAATGAAGAGTCTAGTGGAAGTTTGCTTGGCAATGGTGTTTCACAGCTGGCATCAGTTAGGCGTAATTGCTGCACAATACCTTTCGTCTTAGTGTCTCTTTGCTCCCTGCTTCCTTTTTCCTTCGCACAAATTTCTTTGAAGAAATGTCGTTAAATATGAAGCCAACCAAATTGCTTTTGGCGACGCGGCGTCTTCCTTGAGTCGAAAAAATAATCGTGAGGCGAACACTTTAGCATTTTTAATTCCAGCTCGAAATTTTGGGATTTCATTAGCACTTTAATTGTTTCAATGTGCCACCAAATTAAGAAAGTTGTCAACTCGGTATAGAAAAAAATAAATAAATAAATAAAATAAAATAAAATAAATTAAAATAAGCAGAGTTGTATTTGTTTCTAAGACCTACAGCGATAATTATAATTGATACTCTGTTTGTTGACTTGTCCGTATTTTTTGCCCTGCAAGAAGACCAAGAGATTCTCCCACACTCGGTAAAACGTCTTGAGCAGGTTATAAGAATTGTACTTGACTGTTTTGCCAGACGCTGAGATTAAAAAGTACCATTTTTTTAAAGCAAGGCCTCAGCACAAATGAAATAAATAATATGAAACAAAAATAAGCAAACAGTAGAATCAGTTGAAAGTTGTGTAAGGATAAGAATTGCCCTCTCAGGGTTTTCTTGCTAGAGATTGCGCAAATCAAAATTGCTCAAGGAAGGACTTGATTCAAATGAGAATATTTTGGGCCTTACTATTCACAGACCCCAGGCGGGATGAAGAGAGGATTCCTGCCTTATTTTGCGCTAGAATAATGGTCGAACCTAGGAACCCTCGTTGAAAGAGATAGGCTTACTGTGACCTGTTTGGCCAGTCAGTCTTACAACATATTGAGGTTAAAGCGCCACATCCGCCACAGTTAGTTGCCTTAAAATCCGTTTCGTCGTGTTTCAAGTCCGACTGAAAAAATAGGGATACAAAGAACATGTTTTAGCCGCAGTCTTGCATAAGACCATTCATTACGCGAGCATACAGAATGTGATTTTTTGCCAGTTCCGGAGGTATTCCAAAGAATGGCTGTATTGCGGCTTGTTTTAGTAAGGTGGTTGAATGAGAACTTTAACTCCTTCGAAGAAAGTGATTCAAGTGGAGGGAATGTTCAGACTTATTTGTTTCTGGTGTACACTGAAATTGGCCGACACATTCTTTTTTCGTTGGAGTACAACTCGCTTTAACGCCCGACGGAAATCTTTCTTAGCTAATGTGCACAGGATCGTGTTTAAAATCGGTGGAGTAAAACCAAGAAATAATAGCAAACGCTGAGCCCAAAGTGGCATTGGAGACTGTTCTGAAGTGTTCATGTAGTCATCAATCATCGCCACGAAGTAGGGCAACCAGCAACCGGCGAAAATCACTATTGTGATCAACAAAACACTTCGTCCGCGCCACTCATGAAGTAACGATCGAGAAGGTTGATAAAGATTCTTGCTGGCTTGACGATCAGTTTTGTTACTTTTACAAGAAATTTGAAAAATACGTCCATAAATATAACACATTAACAACAAAGGTACTGCAAAAAACAAGACAATACAAGCTATGCTATACTTTCTGTTTAAGTCTTCTGTTATTTCCTCATATTCGCTGAAAGCAATTTCATAAAATAAGTACCAAGACAATTGAATAACAGAAGATAATAAAGAAAATAGCCAAACGACAATAGTGGCGACGACTGCTCGCTGTTTGGTTACGAGAGAGTGGTATTGCATACCGTGAACTATAAAAATGTAACGATCACAGGTGATGAGCAGAACATGGCAAACTGAAGAGATGGCGGTGAACCGAATAAAAATGGCCGAAGACACACAGACGTTAATTAGGTCCTTCACCAAGCAAATGACAAGAAGAGGAATTCCCACCAGACCTGACATGAGATCTGAAAGCGCCAGTGAAGCAAGAAACATGTTGGTGATTGTTCTCAGTGATTCCTTTTTGTGGATCAAGAAGATTACGAGGCCATTAACTACAATAATCAGCAGGCACATGAAGGACAAAGTTACTATCAACGGCACGGGAAGGAACTCTGTTTGTTCAGGATCTGTTTTGCTGCTTGAATTATTTTCTCGATAACTTGAATTTGACAAAATGGATGATGAGTTAAACAGGCGAGGCATGTTGAATCTTCGCACAGTTTCTTCTGATTCCACAATATTATGTCCTTGTTTAAACGAAAAGTGGATAACTGTAAGGTGTAATCGAATCCAGTACAACAATAACATTGACGGACGTAAGCGAAAACAAGTGAGAGCGTCTGAGCAAAGAAGCAAAATTAACATTTCTCATAAAAAGCTTTACGCATTCGAGGTGTTGGAAGATATTGAAAAAAAATCAAGAGAGGCTTCATCAACTTTAATTGGCATTCTGCTGTGAAAATGCTTTCTGTCCCATGATTGAGCGATGTTTTTTTTTTTTTTTTCATTCCGTATAGAAAAAATGTTTGTAATTTCTATTTGACTTTAAATTTTGTTTCTCTAACTAATATGTTTTAAAATAACAACAACTGTATGAAAAGTGAAAATTAAAAACGGAAAACGCCAGAAACTGTTTTATTTCAAAACAATAAATCAGTCTTGCGTGAAAATTAATAAAAAATATTGCTACAAATATCGAACAAGCTGCTATTTTGGAGAACATTGAAGCGAGCGAAATTGACGAGATCCTTCTCGTTTTTTATAAAGGATGGCCGTTGATAATTATAACGAAAATCTAACCTGGATTATTCATTGTTTATTCAAGATACAAAAACAACTTAACAAAGTATATCCGGCTTAGAGAATAACATATGTTAACAAGATTTTTTCATAAAACAGTTCCTTATGAAACAGGACTGTGCAAATTGAAAGTAAGTAAACAACAACAAAAATGACTTGAGATTTTGTAAGCGAGGAGTTCAGCTTTCTCTGACAAGCAAGCCATTCAGAGAAAATGGGCTCCGATATATAAGTTTGCTTGATGGCTATTCTTTCTTTTGACTTCTGAACATTCACTTCATTAGATGTGGGCATATCAAAATCTAAAGCTTGTAAAGAAGTGCAGTAAAGCTTTTAACCTGCAAGTACATACAAAATTAAACCGCACACAAATGAGGAGGGAGGCCAACTCATGCAGCCATTTTCCATTTATAGAACACCAGGCTTCATTTGGGGAAATTAACAAAAAGAAAAAAAACCTTTTTCCTCGAATTCATACTTGTGCAGAATAAAACGTTAAAAAAAATCCTGTTTTCTTATTGTGCATGCTTTTCATAACCAGATGATTAGTATGACATTGTCTAGGTTAGTGGGTACGTTAGACACCATCACCCACATTCATATGTCCTTTTAAATCGCATATAACCATGCAGGAGTGACAAGCTGAGTTCATTTTTGTGGAAATGGAACGGTGTTTGTGAAGATGAATTATATGAGCCGGCTTTTGACAGAAAATAATGACTGCGTGATGCTCATTTGAAAAATCTATCAGGGAATTCCTAGATCAGCTTCAGTAAGACATTTTAATTTGTAGGCGAGGTACTTTTCTACAGTAGAAATACCGTTAGGAATATATCTTTTAAACTTAAAACAAATTTACAAAAGGCAGACAAACTTTTGGAGATGAGATGTAACGAACGAATAGTCGTAAATACTACTGGCTATTTAAAGTGAAGCTTGAAAGATTGTTAAACGTTCTTTACTCCTGGGAGAGGTTTCCCGGACTGTCATCTAAACACTCAAATCAGGTTCAATCTTTAAGAGTGCCCCGATACCTGCGGGATAACGGTGTAGAATATTATTTCAAGATCAAAGTATCATTTACCGGCAAAGGTCTCTATTGACATCATTGCCTTTATTGTTGTCGCAAAATGCATACGTAATAAAGAGAAATCAAAGAGATCGGCGCATATTGGGATGGCCAAATTAGCAAGGGCAGTAGAAAGGACGGACTACGTGAAGCCGGCTGGGCGTAGGTTCAACTGGAATATCTTGCAGCCTGTAGCTTGATTGACTATTTGTACACTTTCTCAAAGACGAAGAATACCTTGCACTAGTGCCTGCGAAAAACGCATATTGATATTTATTTAGGTGTAAAGTCTTCATCGGCAGGCTTAATAAACAGTTGAGAGAATCTGTGTTGTTGTGGCATGTTGGACGATTTCGCCCCCGTTTAAATTCTGAGGACGTAGTCAGCTAGGATCTTTTACATTCACTTATTCTAGGCTTAATTTTGAAAAAGAAAAAAATATTCACTGTAGTGTGATCTTTCTAGTATTCTTTTTAATTAGGAATATTGACTACATACATGATATCTTTCAAATATAAACTTAATATTTCGAACAAAATCAATTTCCGCCATGAGATAAACCTGTCCGAGAGGGCAGCTTACACTTAACAGCAGTTGCAAGACCCCACAAAAACCCCTTTACATGTTTCCTGACGCTTAGACTTCTGTAGTGTATTTCAGCCTCACTTGTTACTCTGTTGCACCTAACTATAACCAAATGCATGTTTGAAATGTTCCCTTTTTAATTAAGACAGAAGGGAAAGCATTTCAGCTGTTTGTTATTTTTCAAGTCCGCAATTATGCTTGAAGGAATTGTTTCTCAGAAATCTTGATGATTCCTTTTCAGCCACTCTCTATTTCACAAACACAAAAGTTCAATGGCCAACTTTTCATTTGGTCTTATGCCACCGTACTGTTTCTGCAAGAACTGAATACGTAGAGAACATGGAGTCGAGTATAAATAAGTTGAATAATTGCGAGGAATATTATTAAAATTTATACTCAGTACTACTGTAGCTATTCATATTTATGATTCCTTGATATAATTAATATTTATTGTTGTACAGGCTGCTAAGAGGTATCTGGCGACTGTACTTTCGCTGGAACTGTTTACGTTTTTGAAAATTAGCCTCTCTGTTTTGTTCCCACGTTTTTGTAGAGGCTTCCTACGCCTTTCCAAAAATATCACGTAAAACCACGTAAATTTCTTTCCGTAGATTCTTAAAAACATTTCTAAATATCACGAATTTTTTTTTCTAAATATCTCGAAAAACCTTTTAAATATTTCTTATTTTTGTTTTAAACTGAAATAAACCGATTTTGAAAAAATTAGGCTCAAGATTTTCAACCGTTTCTTGCAGTTGTAGGAGTTAAGGTAGAAGATTCAGGCACTTCGATGTTACCATGCCATGGAGCATCCGCCATTTTGAAAAATTGTTACTTTAGCGCGTAATAATATAGAGAACATTTTTGGAGTTGAAATCGCTGAACTGGATCGTTTCTGGCATAGAACTGAGTATTGTTTTTAAGAAAATAGCGAGGAAAAAACAGGGTTAAGCTACGAAAATTTCTAAGCATCCCAACATTTTCCAGATATTTTGGAAACTTCTAAATATACCCCAAAATGTTTAAAAATTGAGTAAATGTAGTCAGGAGATGACATAATCGATGAAAGTGCCGTTTTTTGTCACTGACTTGTATATTTTAGCAAAATAAAATAAAATATATATATATATACAAGCAGGAGCCCATTAGCTCCTGATACAAGTCAGTGACAAAAAACGGCACTTTTATCGATTATGCCCAAAAATATCCGTATTTGTGGAAAGGCCTAATTCTACCTTTGAACACGCTTGATAAATGACCAGATGATAAATCAATAATTTTCAGTTAAAGGAAGTTTATAATAATTTTTTTCTCATATTCCAGGAACTTTTAGACATATTCGTTCGTGGTGTACCTCAAAATCGGCGAACGAATTCTTCCTTTTCCACTGGATTACTATTTGCTTTAACGCACGACGGAAATCTATCTTAGCTAATGTGCACAGGATCGGATTTAATACAGAAGGAAGAAAGCCAAGAAAAATTAGCAAACGTTGCGTCCAAAGTGACATGGAAGACTGCTCTGAAGTGTTCATGTGGTCATCGAGCATCGCCACGAAAAATGGCAACCAGCAGCAAGAGAAGATAACCATTGTGATCAACAAAACACTGCGTCCTCGCCATTCATGACGTAACGATCGAGAAGGCCGCTGAAAAGTGTTGCTAAGTCCACGATCTCTTTCGATACGTTTAAAAGAAATGTAAAAAATACTTCCATAAATGTAACACATTGTTATTAAAGGAACAGTAAAGAATAACACGATGCAAGCAAGACTGTACCTCTTGTTGTGATCTTCTGTTACATCTTCATATTCAGTAAGGGCAATGCCATGAAAAATGTACCAAGACAACTGAACAAGGGAAGATGCCAGAGAAAGCAGCCACACAAAAATAACGGCAGCGATCGCTCGCCGTTTGGTTGCAACAGAATGGTACTTCATGTAGTGAACTATAAAAATATAACGATCACAGGCGACGAGCAGAACATGGCAGACTGAAGAGATGGCGGTGAATCGAATGAAAATGGCCGAAGACACGCAAACTTTCATGACATCTTTCACCGAACAGACGACAAGAAGAGGAATTCCCACCAGACCTGCCATGAGATCTGAAAGCGCCAGTGAAGCAAGAAACATGTTGGTGATTGTTCTCAGCGATTTCTTTTTGTGGATCAAGAAGATTACGAGGCCATTAACTGCAACAATCAGCAGGCACACGAAGGACAAAGCTACGACCAACGACACAGGAAGGAACTCTGTTTGTTCAAGATCTGCTTTACTGCTTGAATTATTTCCTCGCTGACTTGTGTTGGAACGACAGGATGATGTATCAAGTAACTGGCGCATTTTCATAGTTTTCTGGATTTTCCAAGATATTTTTCCCTGTTTTTGCAAGAAGCGGATGTTCAATGCAGCTGATCAAACGATAGTGGCCACGGCAAGAAGTCAAATTACCATTTGTCATAAAACGCTCCGCCATTAGCAGGTGGTAGAATATATTCAAAAATGCAAGAGCGTTTTGGTTAAATTAAATGACATCCTGCTTTGGACATATATTCTGCTTGACGATGCGCGATCGGTGTTTTTCATGACGTGGTAATGATGTTTTGCAGTTTCCTTGAGTGGACCCGATTTGCTTGTGCAACCAATGTTAAGGAGGAACAATTCTATGAAAACAATATAATATTGGACGCGGAAATTTGTTTTTTCTTTATCAAAACCCGCACTGAAAGACTGTTACGCAAAACATTATTAAAACGATTACTTTTAGAGGATATTAGATGCAAATGTCAACCTAACGTGAACAAACAAATTGTTAACTTCTAAGTAAATCGTATTTATGTGTATTAAAAGAAAAGAAGAAAATAAAAAACAAAAAACAAAAACCGCCAGTAAAATATGCGCTCCTCAAGTTTCCTCGCTACATTATGTTTTACGTTACTGAACTCGGCACCATTAAAAGAAAAAGTTTATTTACAGGAAGTCGACTTTTCTTCTCGAGAAAGTTTCATGTGATGTAAACAATGAAAGTTGTTATTTATAATTAACATGTCCGTGTCAATAAAAAGACCTTTCAGAACATTGGCATCGTTTATTTGTTGTATTTTCCCGTTGAGAACACAGCCAAAAAAAACACTACTTTGAAAGAAATTTTTTTTTTTTTGCAAATAGCCCCATTAAATTTGCTATTGTTTTCTCTTTTAGCCGTTATCTGGGAAAGTGTTGAGCGATTTTAAAATAAAAAAAAAAGATTAACATCTTGTGTAGTTGCGCTACTTCGTACACGAGATTAAATTTCCGGTAAGTTAGCAAATGTTTTCCCTTCGCTGATGATGGTTTGAAAAAGCTGCACGCACATCTTGAATGACTTAAATTCATTGATCTTAGAGCTGAAAATAGGGTTGAAGATTTTGCAAAGCAGCTAAATCAATTTAAAGGCGCGGGTTAGTGCAATCATAAACCACTATCGTCAAACGAGGAGTCTTCCTCTACACCGCCTTTTCAAGCGTGGCGCCGAAAGAACTTACATCAGCCTTCGTTTTGTATTACTGCGCCTTTCAATAACATGCGGACTCTAAAATTGAAAGCTCAACCGACAAATGCGTTTTTCGCTACCGTCAATCAAGTGTTCGGCGGCTCTTCCCAGCTTCCGACTACTGCCGAGCGCAATGGAATCAAATCGTTGAGCACAGTTCAGACAACGAAAAAGTGCTCGGCAGTAGTCGGAAGTTGGGAGGAGCAGCCGAAAATTTGATTGACGGTAGCGAAAAACGCATTTGTCGGTCGAGCTATGAATTATAGAGTCCGCATGCTATTGAAAGGCGCAGTAATGATGGGTTTTGTGTGTCGTGGACATTTTCCCTGTTTTGTCGTGAGCTCAGCTTTCGCATCTCGTTTTATGGGTAAGTCTATTTTCACTGTGTTTCGTATTTATGATTTATTTCATTTATTGACCTTTTCATAATCATGGGTAATGTATGAAAACCGTAAGAACTGAGTACTTTACATGCTGCTGATGTCGGAGGGTAGAGGTTGCTTTCCATATAATCGCTTGAAAAGGTTTCGTGATCGTTGAAGATCATATGGGAACAACTCCTCAGCGATCGACCAATTGTTGCGACAACGACCGCTGAGTTAGACCTCAGTTCCATTCCAGTGATCGTAGCGACCGTTCGGATTTTATGAAAACCATTTCGCAGAGACAGTAGCGATCGTTGCAAATAAAAATATATCAGTATGCATCGGTTTTGATCCAGGTCCTCTCGGGATTTTTTTTTCTTATTCTGTAGCGATTGTGGTGATTATATAGAAACTGGTAAGCGTACGGATCACTTTTTTTGTAGCGATCGCAACGATCATATCCGGAAACCATCATTAAACCGTTCCACTCTCACTCAGCGACAGCCATGAAAAACGTTTGTTAACAATTCGTTACTCTACCTACTACGGACAAATATGATCAACGTAAAAGAGTTTAGTTTGTTTTTCTGCGATGTTGAAAAACGTTTCATTTTCCCAGCGTGATACATGACGAAAAAGATTGTCAGCCAGCTAAAAATAATTTCAACAAATATGACTAACGTATGGGAGTTTTGTTTGTTTTTTATTGCGATGGTGAAAAAAGGTTTTCCTTTTTCCTAGCGTGATGACAAGGAAGATTTCCAGCCAGCTAAATCAACTTTTACGATAAAAAATATATATACGAACAGGTCCATCGGGTGCCCCTGCTCATTCGGTGAACCAAGTACCTGTCTTAAGTTTCAGTGCATAGAGGATGACAGATAATTCGAGTATGATAATTGTGTCAGAATATTCAAACAACAAATGACATAACTAAGTCGGAAAAATGTAGTGACATCTTGGAAGGAACTGAACCATGACCATACTAAAATGTGCGAAACAAAAAGTAATACCCATAAAAAAGGCAAAGTTCTCGGCTGGATTGTAGTACTTCGTTGAGAGAAAGTGCCAGGCTATTCATATAATATACGTCTTTGTATTGGAGAAGATTCCAATTGCAGTCGCAGTCTTATACTGTTGTGTTGTTTTGGACTGATTTTGTGAAATATTCTTTGTTACAAGCTGAATATAATCTTTGTCAGAATTTTAAGTATCCGGTAGATTACCCAAATTGCGTATAAATGTTCTACTAAATGATCTATCCTGTACATAAGCGAAAAAACCTTGCAACTTCTAAAAAGCACTCAAGAAAACGACTAAACTGAGTTTGTAACGACACCAAAAACAAAGGCGAAGTATATCACCGTTGAACAATCCGATGTTGTGCACAAATTCAGTTGCCTCGGTTGTCAATCAGCGTATAGGGAGCTTAAGAAAACCACGACGGCAACGGGAACGTCACTAAACAAAAGATTTAATAAGCAAAAAAAAAAACGCTGTACACGTGCGTTATAATTCTTGGTACATTTCTTTACCGTCCTCTGCAAAACAACAACGTGAAATGGCCAAATTCTGCGTTGCCTGGAGATCGTGGACCACAACGGCTAATTTTTTAAATTCCTTTTTCAAATTTATCGCTGTAGTCCAGATTAATGTAGTTTCGTAATAGTTTTGACAGTTACAACAAAGTAAATGACTTCAGAGTATCGCGAGATTGGTGGGTAAAATATAAATTCATTTTTTAATCGACTTTGTTCTCGCCGTCGTCGTCGCGGTTTCTGAAACTCCCTAATATTGGCATACAAGGTAACCGAAATATAATATTAAACAATTGTTTGAGAAAGTAAGAGTTTGTGTTGAATTTTTGTATGGAACTTGGTCTATCTTGTGTCTCACGCCTTAGTGGTGGCAATTCCAAATTGTATTTGACTTTTATGGTTCTGCTAATTCCGTAAAGAAACAAGATATGTTCAATTTCATTTTACAGAAATGTTGTTAAACTTATGCCCTAGGGGAACGACAACGTATGATGGCAGCGGAAGCCATTTTTGTTTTAAAACTTGAGTAATTTGTGATCTCTGGAACCTTGTGTCAACTCGACGCCTTTTCTGTCTTGCTTCAATACATGATATGATATATCGACCAAAATTCGCTCGAAATACCCAGAAACACAACGTAGCGATAGCAAGCTACACCAGGTTTCGTAAACCGTCTTTGTCATTTATTGGCAGAAAGTCTCAGTTCTATATTCCATACAAACTCTTAAATTTTCAAAGTGTTATTAAATATTATGCTTGGGTTACCCATGATGTTGGCAAAACAGATAGAACTCTTTCCATCCGAGTATGCGCACTTATCATCTTTGATGACAAAGAGAGTGCAATGTTAAAACATTTGCAGACTTTTGAACTTTCAATTTTCATAGGTATTTGAGTATTGTAATCTGATACCTTAAATTCTGACAACGTTTCACATACTTAGCCCGAAACAACACCACGGTATTAGACTGCGACCACAATCGGAATCTTCTCCAATACAAAGAGACATTTTATATCAAACGCCTGCCAACTTCTCTCAACGGAGGACTGAAATACAGCAGAGAACTCTTTGCCTGTTCTTGTGAGTATTCCTTTTTGCTTGGTCTCATCATCGTTATTAAGACACTATTTTAAAGACCTTACTTGTACGGATAGTTTAGTCTGATGATGGCATAGTTCTTACCAAGATATATAACTGTATTTGTTTCCAACTTATGTTATGTTATCTCATTTGTTGTCAAAATATTTTGACACAACGATCATGCTCGGATTGTGTTCCATTCGCAATCCGTAAACCAAGTTAAGTTTATTTGCTATTATCCAAACAGTTCAGTCCGGCTGTTCTTAAACTTGAAAAGAAAATCTTTGAAATTACCGAACGTTCGTTAATTGAACGTGTCAATGACAGACTTCACAAATATTTTTTGCTTTGATAGATACGATCTGAGATAGGAAAGAATTGAGATGAAGCCTTAAAATTAAAATCGATCAAAAATGCCTCGAACTTTGATACGTTTACCGCTTGGCGTTGGAAAACACTAGATATTCTTGTATTCTAAAAATGGAAAGCCATCGATGAGACTACGGACTGATCGACACAGATAGCGAACAAACAAATTGAAAATATTGACCTGCAGTTTTAAAATGCACCAACTGATTAGAAAAACGGTCTCGGTTTATTAGTAATTAGTAGATTATTGTTATCAGTTTTGCAGTCCTGGCGCTTGAACGTAGCCAATCATCATAATAGATCACAATAAAATTCACAGTATTGAATAGAACGATCGTTGCTGACATAGAGCATTGCGCAGAGAAGACAGTATGCTAGATTCAAATGGACTGCAAACATTTAAAGAGCTTGTGAATCTTATTAAATGGTGAAATTTTTAGCTCTTTGCGGGGTGTAATATTCAATGAGAAATCGACCGTAAAATAAAGACTGCAAAGTTTCTGGGCGGAAAAGCGTAAAGAGCCCATACATGTAGACTACATTCGTTGTAAAATATTGAGTTTGTAAACCCGCGTCGCACAAAAAGATCCATCGGACTCAAATTCCTTGAGACAGTTAATTGTACCATACCTGTTCAGTATTCAGAACTGATAGTTTTGTCACTCGATTCGGAAAGTGAATATCTTATGCTAATGACAGTAAATAAAGCAAAATAAAGATTCCCCTATGGATCGCTTTCACTGTAACGCAATTAAAAAAGCAAAAACAATTCGGTGGATGAGGGCAAGAAAATGCGACCTATAGCTGTAACTGTAAACATTCTGGATTGGTTGCTCCTTACTCAAATCTTAAACAACTACATTAGTTTGAATTTGGTTGACGACTCGCACCAAAGGAAGCAGAGAGACAGCGAAACACACTTGAGATAGCGGTAACTTGGATCCTCTGATCCCCCGGGAGGTACTTCCTTACATGGCCTATATAGGTATGTGGGGCCCCAAAGGGTTTGGTTTTCCAGCCGTTTTGGTCATAAATAGGGTATTGAAAATCGCAGATTTTGGTCATAAACAGGGTAAGCTTTTTGGGGAGCGGTCCACACACCCCGACCCAATTTTTCTCGGAGTGCCCTCCCCGGGCTCTGATCATAGCACAGTGGCATTGTCACTTCACTTCACTTCTTGTATTGGCTATGCTACGTAAAAAAACTAGGGAGTTGTGAGAAACGTGGAGCCTGCAATAAAGGCGACTTCCTAGCGGCAAAAATTCTAGAACTATTAAAAACGTGTGAAAATCACGATTCTATGGAAGCTTTGATTGTGAAATCACGTACTTGGCTTAAATAATAACTGATAATAAATCTCTAGGAAGTTTCACAGGAAACCGATAAGCGTTCGGCGTTTCAAAACTAACAATAGAGGATAAATGAAGAAGACACGTCTCCAAGTTTTAGGTCTGTACGCTACCGTGGGGTAGCGTACGGACTCCCTTATATGAACTATATAGGTATGCGCAGCCCCAAAGGGTATGGTTTTTCAGCGGTTTGTGTCTGAAAAAGTATATAGATTTTGACCATCTGGGTCTGAAATAGGGTATGTTTTCAGTACTATACAAGAAACTATTTTTTTTCTCATCAAAACATCGGCAAATTTGTAGACCTTCCGGCTCAAGTGTTTACAAATATTGAAACAATTTCCGGTTCTGGCTGTGGTCGTATATTAGAGCCGTTTACTAATTTTAGAGGGGCTATCTTTAAAACGGGGAACGGGAAATCGGGGAATGGGAACGGGGAACGGGGAAGGGGGAACGGGGAACGGGGAACGGGGAACGGGGAACGGGGAACGGGGAACGGGGAATCTTTAAAATGGCGAATCTTTAAAATGGCGAATCTTTAAAAGCGGGAATCTTTAAAATGGAGAATCTTTAAAAGCGGGAATCTTTAAAACGGGGAATCTTTAAAATGGGGAATCTTTAAAAGCGGGAATCTTTAAAACGGGGAATCTTTAAAAGCGGGAATCTTTAAAACGGGGAATCTTT
>Ga0126338_10001133_pt1 | contig 16678 bp, 8 predicted proteins | sample OrbCmetagenome_2_FD_92529 | JGI IMG/M metagenome (GOLD analysis project Ga0126338, IMG submission 92529) | Coral microbial communities from Petempiche,Puerto Morelos, Mexico - Orbicella C C metagenome | ecosystem: Host-associated > Invertebrates > Cnidaria > Coral | place: Petempiche,Puerto... | reverse complement strand
CCCTCGCCCCCTTCCCCCCTCCGTCCATGGGCTTATCCCTTGAAGAGGAGGATGACTTATTTTGATTTTAAGCTTCCTGTCGGGGAGCTTGTCTTGATTTTATGTCGTTCAGAGTAGAGTATGGCATATACTTTTGATTTGAGTTTACTATTCCCTGTACTTGTTTGTTAAAGTTTACCTTTCCCTGTTCTCGTATGTTAATGTACCTACGTGTTTTATGCGCAAAATCCCATTCGTTTACGATATGACTAGAGAGAGAATATCATCTTATTTTCTCTGTTTCTCCGCCACTCTAGGCTGTGTTCCAGTGTATGGTTTACTCACTGAAGAATGTTCTCAACATTTTGATCATCACCATTCTGTTTTTGTTCATCTTCTCTGTTATTGGAGTTCAGCTCTTCCAGGTAAGGAAGTAAAATGGACGCTAGTCTGAATATAAGACTCTGACTGTACAGCAGCATTGTCTTATGTCACTGGTCGGCAGTATGTGTAGTCTTATTTTATGTTAGCCCTATTTCAATAGAAACTTCAAATGTAAGGAATGTAGTGCCTGAGAAATTCAGAAAACATTCGCTTACGACTGATGCTATCAGTTATCTTCAGACTCGTGAAATCTATGCTAAATTTCCAAGGATTTTAAATGAATTCTGATAGCGCAGGAATTGCGAATTGAAATTTCAAGTGAAAGCCCTTGTCATTAAATGATTTTGTTATACCTCCCAACTCAAATACGTTTTCGGATTGGAGGAGAGCGTGTCACGTGTCGTGGGTCAAAACTCACTAATTCCCTGGGGAAACAACAACGTTAAATTTCGACTAGCACGTGATAAGGGCGTGTTCTTTGAAACCGCGGCAAATTTTTGAGCCAGCTGGCCTCAAGCAAACGATTTCTTCGCAGTTTTTTTTTTTTTTCTATTTTTGAGTTGGGAGATATAACAACACACTTAATTGCTGGTTCCGCGGGAAACATTGAGTTTTGTTTTCCTGGGGGCCAGTCATTAAGAGCTTAATATTCCAACGAGTAAACAATACATTCCTAGATGTTTATTGTGTTTATTCAAGACAATCTCTAGGGCAACAATTGATGCACTTTGTATCTTTCAGGGGAAATTTTTCAAATGTGATGACCCTTCGAAGATGACAAAGGAGGAGTGCCAGTAAGTTAGCTAGCTCCGTATGATCTTCACCCAAGTTCTCTCTATTAGTCTCTATACATTCTTATCACAATAGTTGGGAGGATTTGTCATTGCAATGAAGTTAAGGACCCTTAGAGCTACCACGAAAGCTCTCTCGCAAGCTAAGGATGTTGTTTTGGCTTGGATGAAGCATCGTGTTTGGTGCGGCATTCTTGTTTTTTATAGACGCGCGTATGTTGGTGACGCTTGGTACTAGCGCCTGGATTAGCCTTTGCTACATGCGGACATGCCTAGGCTCGATTACCAGCCGCTGTTCGGGAAAGGAGCCCGCGCTCCTTTCCGAAGTCTCTTCGGGGAGCCCCAAGTCTCTTCGGGGAGGAACGTAGACCGGACTCTCGAGAGCGGCGGAAATCGAGCCTAGGCGTGCCCAAATTTATGTATTTATATTCTCGTTTATCTACACAAAATGTGTGCGTGTATTTGGATAACTTTCAAGCTTTCTCAATCTGATTTCTCGTTCAGTTTGTTATTACCCTATTGGTATTTTTGAAGCGGACACCCTCGGAAGGCGAAAAAGGTGTCCGTAAGCGGAGCTGACCGTTTGCGAGGACGGTTAAGCTCTCATAAGCGGCCACGAGTGGTGAAAGGGATAGATGGCCACTTACGGAGCTTGCCCAGCTAACAATAAACATTGGGAATGCAAGAAATACCACCGTGTTAAATGATTGTGTTGTTGTTGTTGTCGTTGTTGTTGTTTTATTGTCGTTTGCCATTGTAAACAGCACTGCATACTCTAGTACTAGGACTGAAGAACAAATCATAACTGCAATCAAGATTAACAGTCCCACTGCAAAAATGCAGTCAAACAGTTTACAAATGTTTATGAGTATCTTTTACAGTTGGACCCAATTCCTTTCGGGTGTCCGCTTACGGGACTGAGCTCGAAAACACTGAAGGAAAAATGTGTAAATCGTAAGGCCTGAAAGTGTCCGCGGCCGCTTAAAGGAATGTCCGCTTACGGGAATGAAAAAATACAGATTTTGTTCAAACAGGGTTTTATGAAGGCGGTCTTAAGTGGAGCTGCCCGCTTACGACAGTGCCCGTCAAGACATCTTCCACTGAATTTGTGCCAAATTTAGTACGTAACCGCAAAATGATTTATTTGCAGGGGGCAATACTTTTCATATCCTGACTTGTCTGACCTGTCCAATGTCGAGGTAAGTGGTTCAATATTATTTTCATCGTATTTAGTGTTCAAATAAACTATACTTGCGAAGTGTAGATGGACAGGGCGACCTTAGACTGAAAATAAGCAGCAGTGTCGTACGCAGTGGGTGCCGTTTTCACATGAAAAATATGGCAGCTATTTTTACTGTCATGAAACGCTCCTAGCGGAGAGACGCGTTGTGCATTGATTTTGGACATCCATTTTGTCTTTTAAAGGAAAAGCTATTAAAAAATGATAAATCAACGGATAAAATATTGACTGTATCTGACCACATTTCCAAACTCTGAAAAGAGACTTGAAAATACGATGCGCAGCAGAATATTTGAAGTACTTGGAAATTATTTAAACTTGAAAATAGTTAATTTGCAGAGAAGAACTTAAAACTTCACCAACTAATTCTTAAGCTTGTGATTTCTTTCCAGATCAAGGAACGCTCCTGGGAAGGACAAGAATATAATTTTGACAATGTGTTCTATGCAATGTTATCGTTGTTTACATCATCAACTGGAGAAGGCTGGCCAGCGTAAGAGCTTTTGTAATCTTGTGTATGCTCATAAGGCTACCAAACCATTTGTTTTATAGTAACCATGAAGAGAAAAGGTGATTGTGAGTCGTACAGTCACCTTCCTCACTATCGTCTTCTGTGGTCGCCCATGATAAAGTCTGCTTTCGAGCCAAGTGGTCCGGCTGGCCAGCGCGACTATCTCTGGTATTTGTGGCATGGAGCGACTTGGAGCATTTCTACTCCCCCCTGGGTGGGATGCTAGTCCATCTCAGGGCCTCTATGTCGGCTTCCAAAAGACAAGGAAATCAGTCATTTACTTGACAGGAGAAAAATTGTGACACAGGAAAATTACGAAAATAATGTTGCTCCGTTTTTTTTCCTGGGGGCTTACTTTCGAGGCTGTAAAAGGCCTTGTTATCTGACGGAATTTTGCTCTCCAAAAATGGTGCAATTCTGTGAACAAACTGGAACCACATGAAATACAAAAACGGCACCGTAGAAGGCTTTCACCCAAGAAATTATATTTTTCTTCAAGAGCTATGTCCATTTGATTATATTCAATCTTAGGGCTTATTAGCGGCATTTTTTTTGTCTGTGTGTGTGTCTTCGATTGTGGGAGCTTATTTTTTCAATTGCTTGTTTTCTGGACGGGCAAGAGGGGCGCGTACTTATGGCCGTTCACCGGTCATATTTTTGTACTTACCTTTTTTTCTTTCATTCTCTTTTAGCCTAATGCAAGCCTCCATTGACACAACCGCCGTCGACCGTGGACCAATCGTCGACAACAAAATCGAGATCGCGCTCTTCTACATTTTCTTCGTTGTAGTTTTCTCGTTTTTCTTCATCAACATTTTCGTAGCACTCATTATCCTTACCTTTCAAGAACAGGGAGAGAAGGACCAGGGTGACTGCGAACTGGACAGAAATCAGGTGAGAAGGATGCGTGACAAGCGCCATTGCGTGAAACAAGGAATGCGTGCAGCAACAATGCCTGATACATCTTGGATTTAGTTTTCCTTCAAGAACCTAACAGCGTTACGTGTAGTTGTAATTAATCAAGTATTATGGCAAAATAAAATTGAGATGTCTAGGAGAGAATGACTGGGTTAGCTGGTCTCTGCCATCCATATGAATCATTCCAAGTCTATTTTTAGATTGATCAACATCCATTGTGAGGCTTTAACTTTTGCCACGCGGTTAGAAGACTCTTCAATGTAATAAGCTTTTGTCTGTGGATTTAAAGAAGCAAACGAGCATATGAAAGATTATGTTATGTTGAAATATGCGGTCTAATGTATTCTTTTGTGCTACGTTTTCCATCCTTGTTTGTTAGCGGGATTGTCTTCATTTTGCCATCGTGGCTAAACCTTCTGAAAGATTCATGCCTCAAGATCCCAACACGTGGCAGTACCGTATTTGGAGAATCGTGGATTCCAGTCCCTTTGAGTTTTTCATCATGATACTCATTGCTCTCAACACCCTCATTCTTACCATGAAGGTCAGTTCTGGGTTTAACGTAACTTCTTCTTAGTAACGAGCAGAAAGGTTCTGCTGGCCGGTATTGTGTGATTTGAATACGAAAGTCTTAAAATGTGGTTTGTGTTTGGAAGTTTGCTTATAGTGCTCTCTATGACCATTACTATAGGTAATTTGAGCATGAAAACTGGTCTCAGCAGCTACCTTCTAGGAGGAAATGTCGAGAAAATCAAGGGTTTTAAGGTGTTTCCCAAGAATTAACGCCAACCTAATCAAGCGACATGAAACATGCGCACATCTTTGCGGCAAGAGCAAGTGTGAGAGAAATCTGAAGTGTTAGTGACATCAGAAATCTTTTAAATGTAAAGGTCTACACGATGGAGGAAAAAAAACGTCTTTCTGTAAGATGCTGGTGTTAGGCGGCACTTCAAGTCAAATAAAAACTGAATGTCAGCCTGACATGACAACCGGGCTGGTTTATTGAAGCCTATATTTCGACCTACAACATAAATCTGTCACAAGGCCAGGGCTATGATGAAAGAAAATACTTTTTGCGATAACTGCAGAAATTCTCACGCGCTCATTGGCTAATTTTTATTGTCAATATGCGTACAGACAAATGAATTTATAAATCATGCGATGCGTCAGACGAGCGAGAGCGGACAATTTGACAATTTGTTATCGTAAAAAACAAATTGATGTCAATTTTTCATGCATCTGTCCTGTTATTGACAATGAATTTCGTCATAACATTATCAAAGTGGTCTGAGGATCCACTCGGCTATCGGCTCATGGATCCACAGCTACTTTGACAATGTCATGACGAAATTCATTGTCAATAAGAGGACAGATGCATTAAAAACTGACGTCAATTTGTTAAATGACAGTTCCTTAAATCTAAATTTTGAAAATAGCATGAATGGTGAAGATAAACTAATAACGATGTAAATTGAGAGGAGTGCATACCATTTGTGGAAAGCAGTAGTTTTGAATTTAAATTTTTGCCGGCAAACAATTACAGTGTGCTCAAGATAATATTTTTCCTTTTTTTGTTTTGTAATCAGTTTGATGACGAGCCTCCCCTGTATCGAGAGATTCTTGACCTGTTCAACACGATATTTACCTTCATGTTCACGGGAGAGGCTATCTTGAAACTATTTGCCTTCCGAACGGTAAGTCTTTGCACGGAACATTACTAAATGGCCATGCAACATGCTATGAAGACGAAAATTCTAATCTTTCTATTATTACTTACAATATTGTCCTTTAATACTACTTACAAATGGCGATACAATACTTAATAATGCACAACAGTTTACAATGTCTTGTTAACACCGTTTTATAGCTCAAAAGACCCAAAATAATGTACAAGGACACTACTTACGTTAACACTAAGAAAAATGCACACTAAATACTAGGACTGAAAACTAACGCTAATTACAGAACTACTTTACACTGCTCTTTACACTGCTAAAGCTTACAGGATACACAAGACAGAAAAACATTATTTTACAACATGTAGTACAGGCTAGCTCTGGGATATGGCACTAGTTGTTCCAATTCAAATTGTTTTCAATTTCTTGTATTCATTGAGAAAGAAATGACTCATTTCGTGACAGAGAGAATTGTTTGCAGGTGAAGCATATGGTGCATTTTAACCAGAAACGCTTGTTACAATCCTGATCTTCTTTTTAACTATTCTTCCAAGAATTATTTCCGAGACAGCTGGAACGTGTTCGACTTCATAATCGTCCTTGGAAGTTTGTTGGACTTTGCTCTTAGCAGGATCCAGGTGAGGCTCGTCAACTATCACGCGATAGAAATCGAGAGTGAATAATCTAATTCTTTTAGTATAAATCTACAAGTCGTTCAAAATCCTCTTCACAGACAATTCGAAAACACCAAGAAGGGGACGTCATTTAGTTAACAAGGATACACTGCAACGCCATCTCTATCTATCACAGAATAGATAGTGAGTAGCGTAGCCAATCATAGAACGGCATTCGTGATAGAACGCTGGTAGACTTATACTAAATATGGATAGAAGAAATAGGACACTTACACCACCTTGAGAAGTGGATTTGATTTCTAGCAATGTTAACAGTCTAGTGGCCGCCTAAGCAAGAGGTCTATAGTAAATTTTACCCCAATCACGTGACTTTGTTTACTTACAGTCTGATGAGTCTGACTCGATGCCCTTCGACCCTAGTCTCTTCCGTCTCTTCCGAGCGGCTAGGCTGATCAAGCTGTTAAGGCAGGGTTACACAATCAGAATCTTGTTGTGGACGTTTCTGCAGTCATTTAAGGTAAAGCGAGAATCGCATTAATTAACAAGTCTGCCATCAAATGAGTTTAAGCTCCCTTCTTTTGGTTGTTGTTTTTGGAAAAAAAAAACTTCAAGCTGGTACCCTGTGTAATGTGGTTAGACGGGAATAATAAAAATTTCTTTTTACGATGTCAAAATATGTACAGCTAACCGTTGGCGAGAATATTAAATGTCGCCTTATCGTATTGTGAAAATGTCGTAATGTCAAAATGTCAAAGTGTCATGGTGTCATAATGTCATAATTTTATAATGTCAAAATGTAATATTGTCAGAATGTCAGAAGGAATGTCTGCCAGCCAGCAAGGAGAATTTGTATTACGATCTTGGACATGGCAATATTGGAAGTATGTCAGTTTACTGATTAGACGTATGTGTTGTGTTCTAGGCGTTACCTTACGTTGGTATGCTCATTGGACTTTTGTTCTTTATCTATGCAGTCATCGGGATGCAGGTACGTTTAATGCGGAAGAATGTGTTCTTGGTTACTGAGGTATATTTTGACTGGGCGAACGCAAGTATCTTTGTTTTTTTTGTTTTTTTCTTGAGCGAGTGAGCGCTTTCTTGGATTCGGATTTTGGGTGACCAGCTAGTGTGTCTATTTTCAATTTATATATTATATTTATCTTGTAAACTTACAGTACAATTAAACGTTGTCTCGTTGTTCATGTTGGGGTAGGGGCAAGGCTCCTACCCGTCTCCTCTTCGCCTCGTCCTGCCCTGGCTTCCCCTTTTCGTTTTGCGACTCCAAGATGGCGGCAAGATAGGCGACCGGATTGTTAAGCTCTCGGCAGAATAAACGTCAAGCCAAAACGCCTGCAAGTGACTGAGCTTTGTTTTGATCCCACCTAGAAGATCCCCTTAAAGTCGCAATCCTGTCTTTGAAAGTGTAGCTTCACATGATTATGACTGTCTTGAAAGAGACTAATGGTAAGAAAGATGAAATTAACTAACTATTGCTTCATGCAGATGTTCGGTCAAATCACTATTGATAACGCAGAACGCGGCGAGCCTTGGGATCAGATTGCAAGTCGAAATAACTTCCAGTCATTTCCTGAAGCCATTCAAGTTCTTTTCAGGTATGCACAGTAGATCGTCACGCCACACATTTACTTGAAGATTTGAGTGTCACGCCAATGACCATCCTCGGAGACCCAGGGGCAGACAGTGGGGGCGAGAGCCAATCGAAACAACAGGAAAAACTGCGGTTTTTTTCAATCTGTTCGACTTTCTCTCGCTCCCACTGTCTGCCCTTGGGTCTTCGAGGATGGTCAATGACGTACAGATCATTGTTATCTTGTCTCTGTGTTGAGGTTTTGTTTTTACAACTTCAACCCTAAAGCAACTGGATCTTGAGTTCTTTGTGTTCTTGGGATCACATTTATAAATAGATTCCATGTTGCTGTGCGTCTGTGTAGTAATTGATCACAGGTGATGAGGTAGGAACAAAAAAGTGGCACACAAGGCGATAGCCGAGCCGTGTGTCACTTATGTTTTTACCACATTTTGGCGTCTTCTGTGATCAGTTCCTGAACAGACGCACGGCAGCTTGGAATCTGTCTGTTTTATAGAATAAAGAAACAAATATTAATGACGTCATCTATACGTCTGTCCTCCATTAGATCACAAGTAAGAACCAATCTCACTGCGAGAATAATTTGACATATTACCTTATTCTTACTAATTTTCTCGCGTTCTATATTTCGCGATTGTCGCGTCTTGGAGAAAAATCGCGAAAATTAACACGCGAAATGTAATCCATATTATGTAAGAAAACAATTCGTGGATTTTAAGTATTCTGAGCCACAGGCTTGTTGGTAATTTTTCAATTTATGTCCATGAGTCTTTGACATGCTCTTGTTTTCAACCTGTTAGCACCCTTCCTCCGATTCACTGTGATCTTCAGCTGGTAAATCCGCCAAAACCGCTTTAGTACAGTCATCCGTTTCCCCATTTGTAGTGAAACGGGGCCCCTCGGCTTAGAATTTGGGAGACTTCAGCAATGGTAAAACCGCGAAATTAAATCTAATTGTTTACAGTTTTTTCCTGGAATCTGGCAAATTAGTACTCGCAAAATACAGCTTCCGAGTTTTCGCGAAATTAAGTACGCCCGAAAATTAGTTAGAATAAGGTATAGCAACCAAAAGAGATCATGCTGTTGCGTGACTTAGAGTCCTTTCCTTGCCTTGTAGGTCCGCAACAGGTGAAAACTGGCAGCTCATAATGTTGGCGTGTACAGCTGATGCAGATTGTCAAGATAAAGAGGGCAAATGTGGCAGTGCATTTGCGTATTTATACTTCATCTCCTTCATTTTCTTTTGTTCTTTTCTGGTAAGTTATTGTACTACTAAAAAGGTGGATATTTTAGTTTAAATGGTTATAGAGTGTTTATGTAACAAGTATAGAGGTGACTGGATTGATTAATCGACCGATAGAGCAGTAGGTTCATTCATTCGGAATTCTGTGTGCCGAGAGAAAGCAACAATCTCCTTTGCTTTTGTTGACAGCTTCTGAATCTTTTCGTGGCTGTCATCATGGACAACTTTGAATACCTAACACGTGATGAGTCCATTCTTGGCCCACACCACCTGGACGAGTTTGTGCGGGTGTGGTCTGAGTTCGACCCTGGAGCCACGTAAGTTCCTCTCTTGTGTTACGTCAGTTCTTAAGGTGGCTGACTACAGTTTTCAGCTCTTTCCATCGCTTATATCTTGATGGATCAGTGTTATCACTCATTGATTTTATAATCCTGCGATAATGATATCACACAAGTTCCCAATCATTGGTAAACAAGTAAATAACATGTTACCATCGCAACAGTGCAATCTGTTAAAACGCCCTTAATGTAGGTTAATTGTTTACAAATAAAAAATTAGCCCGGTGACCCCCATTTTTTATAATCGAATTGTGATAACCGTGATAAAAAGCAACTTTTTGCAAAGGTTTAAAAAAAATCTAAAGACGGGGTTCAGAGCCAGACTGACTGACTGACTGATTGGGTTGTGTGTTTGTTTTTTTTTTTTTTGTTTATTTTTTTGTTTGTTGCTATCACCATTCAGGGGCCGCATCAAGCACACTGAAGTATGTCAATTGTTACGACAAATGTCTCCACCAATTGGAATAGGCAAGAAATGTCCAAAGATCGTTGCTTACAAGGTAAGTAAGAAGAAACTTTTTACTATTTGTAAGATTTAACCGGAGAAGTGACTGTCAGTCGGGCAATTTACAGCCAAGAGCACACTTACACAAAACTCTCTATTATTTTATTGTCACGCATAAGGCACTGGGGAAACTTTGAAATGTAGCTACATGACTTATCTGACTTCTGTTGGCTCTTTTTCAGCGCCTGATCAAGATGAACATGCCGCTGTTCCCAGACAACACGGTCACCTTTACTGCTACTCTGTTTGCACTGGTGCGGACCTCGCTTAAGATTATGACCGAGAAAAGTAAGAACTGGCAATTTCAAATAAGAACCTTACCCCTGTATATGTACTTGTTATGTTGACTGGCATTTACAGTGTACACAGTAAAAGCTTTATCAACACCCTTTTCAAGGCCAGCCTGCGTTGCAGCCGGACGTGTCATAAAACCCCGATATAGTACCCGGCGGTTTAGACTGTCTGCGACGCAGGCTATTCAAGGCCTGCTTTCAAGACGTTTTACGAATCATGTATCGGAAATAGATGTTGGAGACTGTTTTCATGTTTATTCAACAAAACGCGTTAAGACTGTCTTAATTCTGATTGTCGTAATTCTAATTCTCGGCTTGAAATCAGAGGATTTCATAACGCTTAGACAGTTTATTGCATTTGGCGCCAGGAATAAGTTTTGGCGGGAACAATTCTTGTGAGGTGACTTATGACCGCTTTGTGAAAGAAGCATTTTCGGCATTTTGGGGAGCAAGGATGGCGCAGTGGTGAGAGCGCTCGCCTCCCACCAATGTGGCCTGGGTTCGATTCCGGCCCAGTGCCATATGTGGGTTGCGTTTGTTGTTGGTTCTCGCCTTGCTCCGAGGGTTTTTCTCCATGTTCTCCGGTTTTCTTCCCATCACAAAAACCAAGACTCCAAATTCCAACTCGACCAGGACAGAGGACCCGCATGTAAACCAGCTAAGGCTGATGTGGCTTCCTCTCTAATTAATGTAACTTTGTTTGTTTATAAAAGTCTAAAAGCTTGTCCAAACTGTTCTCGTGATCGCTGTTAATTATGTGGACTTACAGGAGCGTCCAAAAATCCGAGGCTGTTGGGACACCCGCTTCCTGCGTGGATTGTGTAGCTGTTTAACTCTGTGTAACTGTGCTACAGACCTCTGTGTAACATTGTTGCGCTTCTTTCCAGATAATCTGAAGGAGAACGATAAAGAACTGAGAGCTATGCTAAAGAGAGTCTGGCCTAAACTCACCAAGAAGACCTTGGACAGAGTAGTACCCAAGCCCCCCAGTCTGATCAACAATGGTAAATGTACGCGTAAAAAATCTGAGCTGTATTTTGTCAAATATTTTAACATACAATCAGTAGGAACACCACCCTAAAGTTGTTCCGTTTGGTAATCAACTGAGACACATTGGTCTGCGCCTCTGCGGAGATTTTTCCCTAGACACATTGACAAGAAATGGCGATTCTGTGCTGACTTAGAATTTGTAGTTGAATTGCAAACGAAACCCGAGACAAAGAATAATTTCTTGCCGAGAGGTTCGGAAGTAGATGTGAAGAATCGATAACCAACTCCTTGTAGATAGATCATACCGACTGATTTTAACTGTACTCGTTCAATTGAACAAGCGGTACCTAAGTTTTCTTCAAGGGATTTTAAAAACCAAACTTGCTAGCTGATGATAACGACATTTCCTCGACCGCGTTACACACTGGATTAAAGAACAGTTTTTAGAAGAACTGTCTAATTTCTTTCGCGCTGATTGGCTCACTTTTATCATCAATAAGAGTACAGACGGATAAATTTTAATTTATACAAGCTTTCAAGTTCAACTTTCAGCTGTCGAACTGTCAACTTTTTAACCAATGAGATTTTATCGACCTTTTTAAGTAGCCAATCAAAAAGCGAGAAAAGTTATTGACAATGTTCGAGTCATTTTGAATAAAATTCACTTATCTTTGTTTACGGCAAGTTTACGGCGTCTTTTCCCCTCATTTTTTCCGGGCATTTGACCATTTTGGGGTCTTGTTAATGTAAAAAACAAATTGACGTCAGTTTTTTATGCGTCTGTCCTCTTATTGATGATAAATTTCGTCATAGCACTGTCAAAGTTTACTGCGTAACCACAGCCACTTTAAGAATGTTATGACGCAATTTATCGTCATTAAGAGGACAGACGCATAAAAAAACTGACGTCAATTTGTTAAATGTTTGTAATATTGTGGGAGGCGCAATGGTCTACTAGTTAGCGCACTGAGATCCGTGTAGACAGTCTGGGTTTGTGTTGTTGGGCAAGCCGGACACTTCACCCTCACAGTGCCTCTCTCCACCCGGTTGTATAAATGAGTACCGGCGAATTTAATGCAGGGGACTAGCATCCCATCCATGGGGGAGTAGAAATACTTCTAGTTACTTCGTAGTACGAAAACCGAAGATACTTGCTGTCATGCTCCAACGCAGACGTAGGCAGTTAGTTTGTCCAGAATGAATGTCCACAATTTAATTTCACTTGGATAAAACGTTTCTGTGCCATTTCCTTTCTCAGCGAATCAAGTGAACCAGCAGCCGCAAATGACAGTGGGTAAGATATACTGCGCCAAACTAATCTACGAAAACTACAAGTTCATGAGACGGAAAGGACAAGCTCAGTCCAGAGTGAGTTTACTTGACTAAGTAATAAAATGCGGCCTGTTCCTGTAACTCTGTTGGTGGGTGGGGGGAGGGTTTAATTCGGGCTCACTCGCTCACGTGATTCACGCTCACTCACGTGGCTTCCTCGATGTGCATCACGAAGACCCTTCTTGTAGCACGTGAACATCTTTTCGCGTCGTTCACGTGTTGTTCGCGTGATATAGTCAAGCGTACCGCGAGGCACATATGTAGCCGGCCACGTTTGTGAAGTAGAGTTGCGATTGTGCGATCGTTGCTCAGAGGAAAGCGTGAAGATACCCTAAGGAATCGTCACCTGCTCGAAAAATTATTACTTGACTTGTTTTCATGCCCATGTTGTTTTAGTTTCTCGAGTTATGTTCCAGTATGAAGCAGAAAAAGTGTTTATTTGATGACTTCATGAACATGTCTTTGCTACATTCAAAGTTTGATCGCAGTCAGTTTTTCGTTGCATGACTCAATAGGAACATAGGTTTTGTTTTACACTTCAAGAAATAGGTGGCAACCAAAGTGGTCTGATATATTTTTTTTTATTTTTTATTTTTTTGTCTTTCTGAGGGAGGGGTTCCTGTTATCTCAATAGAAACTGCCAGGCAAACATATCTCGTTGTTCCACTGAATTCCCTTCTTGTCGAATTTACGTAAGCTGTAGTTTAGTCTCACTGTGTTTCTTCTTACTCTGTTGTTTTTATTTTGCCAGTTGGCCTCAAAAGTTTTGATTTTTATCTTACTTGCCTATGGATAAAATACAGTTCCCTAATTGCTAAAACAAACTTCACCTAGATATTCTTAATCTTTAACATAAACGATAAAAACTAAAATAAAACAGCGACAATTGTGAAAAAGTATTTTAGCAAATTAACTAATAAATGACGTCTCCCTATTTCCCTTGACTGGCATCGACCGCTGGCAAAGGGGAACGAGGACTCTAGTTAACCATAACACAGTCGAAAAGACTTTTATAAACTTTATTTAAAACAACGTTAAACCTAAACGTAAAAACACCATATTTCTTGGCTTATCATTTTTGTAAAATAAAACTCATTAAAATTGTGTAAACAAATCAATCTCGTTTCCAGGCCCTTTACTGATCTCGTGCCAGTAAGAACGGATGTGCAGAAGGGGCCTGGAAACATGTCACTAAATAAGTTAAAATTTGCTATAATCAACGGAAACTGCTAATGATACTAACAGTTGAAGATTTTTGAACTACTTATCCTCACCTCTTTCCTTTCTTTCTCTTTTTCTTGGAGCAGGATTCAGATCAGGTGGGTCTCACTTCAACTTCTCTACCGTGCCTGTGTTCCATCTTTGTCTGTTGCGTAGGAGCTTTAAGGACACCACGTTGATATGTCAGTTTCAACGTGAATAGCCATCGGTTTTCACTGAATTTGCTTGTGATCCTAACGAATTTGATTGGATTCACAGTTGAGGTCCGATCTTGTGACAATCCAGTTTTCCAGAACCTCTGAGTATTCAAAACTATTTCACTTAACTTTTCTCGTGCAGATAACATTGATAGCGCACTTTGATTTCATTACGTATACTGATCAAAATCGAGTAGACAGAAATGAACAATGATCAAACATGCTAGCCAAGCGCTTTTCAGACAAGTTAAAAATAAACTTATTATTGTTATGCAAACTTCAGAAGTTGACCTTTTGCAATTCTCTATATCATCTCATTTCTCACTCCACTACTCCTTCTTTTCTCTATTTTTCTATTTTTTCCTCTTCCTCACTATCGACTGGCGTTGATTTCTTAGGGAACTGTTCTGAGTCGATTTGTCGGAGGACCTGCGTTCCAGAAATTCCGACGAGATAACGACCCTGAACTGGGCGAGGTACAGAAGTATTGACATTCTCACGCATGCGCTGTCTTATCTCGTTTGCTCACCTATATCTCTGTTACTACGAACCTTTGAATGTTAATCAGTCACGTGACCATCTTGTTTTGATCTCTTTACTATAAATAATGTGTTAAGCTTTTTAACTTTGTTAAACTGAATAACCTTGCCCAATTTAACAACTAAAAAGCAGAATTATTTAACTTTAACTTTTCAATTATAAAATGGTACAAGCTAATATAACATAAACTGACATATCCCTTGCAAACGTTTTCCGTCAGAGAACCAGTTTTAGTGAGCAGCATGTTTAAGTATTAAATTATTTAACGCTTCTCCTGTAGAAGTGGCGTGACCAAAGATTGGTCACACCATTTTGTCACCTAACGCGACTTAAGCTGTGCAACAGCAGTGCGGATTGTAGTTCTCTGAAAACGGATGCATGGGAAACAAATTAATTACTAAAGAATTGATTAGGTAGCTCATTAATCCCCTTGACACTATAAAATAAGTCGCTTTATTCCTTGTCATCTTGTTTGTTCAAAGTTTTAATATTTTGTTTCATAATTACTTAGCTTAATCCTTTTTTCTCTTTTCACACGTGTTGGTTTTTTTTTTTATCTACTGACATCATGAGCCTCTCATTTCTTCGTCATTGAGCGTGTCTTATTGTTTTTCTGTGACCGCTCACCTACCCCGCCCCGCCCCGCCCCACTCCCCTTTTAAATCAATTATGCCTCAACCTGAATGAACCTGCGATGTCATGTCCAACCCGCTGCGCTTATGAAAGATGGCTTCTATTTGTTTTCGTTGTCTTTTTAGCTGTGGTTTGTAAAAGTTCAATTTGTCATTTGCCGAATGTGAAGAAAAAGTTGTTAAATTTATCTTTCAAATCCCTGATCCATCTGATCTCAGAAAATATGTACAAAAAATTGTAGAGAATTGGACTTAAGGCCTGGATTTCACTAGCGACACAAGTACAAGCGCAAGCACGAACGCAAGCAATCAAGTGAAAACGAAATTCGAGGTAAACACAGGCAGAAGCGAAATCATCCGAACCTTCCAAACTGTTTAGGCGCGAGGTAATCTGGATTCAGTGTTTTCATTTTCCAAACATAACCATGTGTGGTAAAGATCCTTGTGCTTGTGTTATGCCTGAGCGGTATTTCGTTTTCACTTGTTGCAGCGCAAACGCAAGCATAAGCGCAAGTACAAGAAAGAAAAGGAAAAATTTTGATCCTTGTGTTTGCGCTTGTGCTCATGCCTGTGTCAAGGCCGCTTTCACGGTGAAATACGAATTGCTGTGCTTGCGCTTGAGCTTGCGTCGATAGTGTTTTGAAACCAGGCTTAACGGTAAAATGCAGTTTGTTTATCTGCGTGAGAAAAGGCATATGAGAAGTTTAGGTTTTGGTGCATGTACATTAAAGCTTTAATCTTAGGGGCTGTTTGTTTGCAAACGCATTCAGCCCAAACAGTGAGTAGGGTAACATTAAACAAGCAATCGTGTTCGTTCTAACAATTAAGAAACAGCGAGGGAAGTGGTCTGATTCTCCAGACCTCTGCCACAAGAAATGTATGGGTGAAGGTATGGAGAATTTGTTTTTGATGTGTTAACTTGTGTGTGGTAGGGTGTTCCGATGCAAGACGTTGCTATTAGTTTAGCTGATGGTCCTTATCACTCTGGCTCAGCTCAAGCTCTGTATCACCCTAACCACCAGGTACGTACAGCATTTAAAAACACACTAGAATGTTTGACAGCGGGAAGCTCATGGGCAATAAAAAGGAAGCTATGAAGATATGATTAATCATCGCAGTTATTTACACAACTTAAGTAGTTGTGAAATTAAAGCCTGAAAAAAAAATTCAGGCCTGAACGGGATTCGAACCCATGACCTCTGCGATACCGGTGGAGTGTCCTGGCAACTGAGCTTTCAAGCCAACTGGGAGCTGGTCACACTCGATCATGTCTTCATATCTTTCTCCGCAGTTCAAATATATGATCTTTCATATATTCACTTATAAAAAGGAAGCTCTCTGGAAAACGACAGTTCGCCCTGCTAATCTTCGCTTTAGATTTTTACGGACCCTGGTTTTTATGTATTTTTTTCGTACGCTTTTAGTCATCCTTACATCCCAATTTGCCCCCATTTGAGGGTTTTTTGGTTCGTTATACAATCTCTTATACCGTCACGCAATAATCGCCTGCGCCTGCGTTTTAAGCTTTATGACGTATCTTGGTGCCGACAGGCTGGCGTACTTGTGTTCCGCTCTTCTTGCTGCTGCCGCCGCTGCTGCTGCTCTTGTGTTGTTGTTGTTGTTGTTGTTGTTGTTGTTGTTGTT
>Ga0126338_10001131_pt1 | contig 16697 bp, 11 predicted proteins | sample OrbCmetagenome_2_FD_92529 | JGI IMG/M metagenome (GOLD analysis project Ga0126338, IMG submission 92529) | Coral microbial communities from Petempiche,Puerto Morelos, Mexico - Orbicella C C metagenome | ecosystem: Host-associated > Invertebrates > Cnidaria > Coral | place: Petempiche,Puerto... | reverse complement strand
TGCCATTTTCCCTACCCTATTTATGACCTGAAAAAGTAGCTTAGTAGTTCAAGACCATACCCTATTTATTACCCTATTTGGGACCAAAATGACTGAAGACCCTACCCTTTGGGGCCGCACATACCTACATGGCTCATATAAGGGAATAACCCCTGTATCTTTTACCTACAGTGTATGTCCATGTTGATGCCTAATTAATAATTTTATAATAACATTGACACTAAATGGATAGCCCACTTCCAAGTTGCCTTTTAAAGCCTCTTGTTACAACCGTGGGCTTTTATTGGTTTCTTACTAATGACATTGTAATTTTTTATCAAATTGTAATCAACTTCCATCTACTATTTTTAATCACTATTTTTTGATGTTGCTGGTCTTAATGCTAATGCTCTACTAATCCCTCAAACATAAAACAGTACATTGTAGATGGAAATCCAGAAAAGATAAAAAAACACGCCAAGATGAAACGGGAGAAAGAGAAGAGAAAAAAATCACAATCCAAAGACAGCATGTCTCGAATTATTAGTTCTTTAAGTGAGTATACAAAGTAAAACAATATCATTTTTAATTATTAGTTTAATATTAATTTTTTTAGTTATTAATAGATACTAATAATATTTTAAACAATACATTATAACAATAAATTTGTTAATATTTTTGGTTTAATATTAATGTAGTAATTATTATTTAATAAATATTAATACAGTCAACCCTCTTTACAAGGGCCACCCTGGGGACAGATAAAAGTGGCTGTTATAGAGAGGTGGCCATTATGGTTCAGTAGGGGTGTAATGTGACTCCTGTTTTTTTGGGAGGAGGTGGTACAACATTTTTATATTTAAAAAATGCTGACTGTAGCATAGAAATACCTAACACAATCAAAACATATCAATAAAACAGAAACTAGACAGAAACAGAGACCAGCGACATGTAGTACGGATCAAGTTTTGTGGCCTTTTATAATATAACACGGGGTTTGGTAAACCCCATTCATCAGTCGTTGATTAACTGGCCATTATGGAGAGGTTATTTTGGCAGTTTAGGAAGCATTTTAGTAGCCGTTGGCATTGTGGTGAGGTGACCATTGCAGAGGGGTTAAGATAAGGGTTCATGAATATATGGACCTTCCGCTAGGATGAAAAAATGGTTGTTGTAGAGAGATGGCTGTTGTAGGGAGGTGGCCGTTAGTGGAGGTTTGACTGTATATCATGAGTCAATAGATTTGTTAATATGTTTTTCTTCTTCATGATATAGGATTCTGAGAGGACAATGTCAGAGGATCTGCAAGGTTCACAATCAACTCTTAACAGGAAAGGACTGTTTGGAAAATGGCGCTCTAGATATAACACAAAGAGCTCAACGAGATCCTCACCAAAAATGAGTCCTATTGCCACTCCAAGAAAATATTCAACTCCCACATGAGAATAATATTCTCTACAATGAAATTAAAATTGTCACTAGTAATAAGATTATGAAACTCCAACAGGTGGGATACACTTGAAACTGAAGGAGCTGTGTAGTAGAAGTTTTTTTAGAAAAAAATTCCAAGGTGCACTTTGCTTGGAGATGGTTTGGAAAATCTAAATAATCCGGCATCATTCAGACTGTGTTCTCCAGAATTTTTCTCAAGGGCGCAACAGGAAATTTTTAGGCACGGTTCAGATATAAATAGCATGTATATCAATAACAAATGCCTCGGTACAAATAAATGTTGTTGTGCAAACAACTTTTCGTCATCACAGCAACAAAATTTATCCACATTGAGCCCTTTTTTTGGCAGATATACCGTTTATCTCAAAAGCGTGCCAAAAATTTTCTGCAGGGTAAATGAACCTTACTAATCTTTCTACAAAAATTCTCTTTATCCAGGCAGCTTTATATAAGGGCTTATTTATATTTAAATGTTTATCAGACACTTAAAGGTTACAGTTGCTATACCTTGTTCTTGGGCAATTTATTGGAGCAAATTGTTTTTCGTTCATATGTCTAGCCAACAAGAAATTAGCAAATACTAACATTCAATATTTCAAGTTTCTCCAGTCGTACCATCAAAAGTTTTGCCAATTCAGCATGTTGTTCATGCCGCATTTATTGCACGTTCTTATCCAATGTTGTACTTTGCCTTCGCTATCATTATATCCTGTCTGGCCACGGCAGAACCACTCTTGAAAATTCCGTTCCATTTTTGTAATTATTATGTCCGTACCAGGTATGCGTGTATGGAAAGAAATATAATAATTAAACAGAAATGAATTGTACAGCAAGGACAGCATTAAAAAATTGTTGACTAAATTAATAATTATTGGTTTCAGGCTGGAGGCATGTGCATAACAAGCAAATTCAATTAGGATCCTTGAGCCAAGTCATGTTAAGATGAAAATTCTGCAGTATCTGCATATTATTTTTTGTGATTTTCATTCATTTGAACCATTTAGGAGTTAGTTAATTTGACTTATATGGGTAACAAATTTCTAGAGGTATGGATTATTTTATAGTTCTCAAAATATATTAAGTCTTGTCCCTTTAGTTTGTATTTCCTCACATGATTATCTTTTCTTGAATGACTGGTGACTCGTGAAAAAGAAAACACAGGATACATACTGTATTATTTATTGAGTTTGTTTTTGTTTTGTTTTTTTGTTTTTCATTTCCTTCTTTGGCATTGTGAAGCCTTGTTTTCATGTCAAGGAAATCCCAGATGCTTCCAATGTTTCTGATTTATTACCAGCTGTTCCAGACAACTAAGGATATGGTTTCATCCTGTTTTCACAAGTCAGTAATTATGTCTGGGTTTATCCCGAAATATCAACATCCTTGATCATTGAGAATTTTCTTAAAATGAAAACATGACATCAGTCATAAATCCTCATTTTTAAATGATTACTGTGATTGGTGAAGTGCTTTTCTTCAAAATTGTATTATTATTATCATTATTATTATTATTATTATTATTATTATTATTATTATTATTATTGTTGGGCTTCTTGTTTGTACGTTCTTAAAATCTCAGAAACAGTTCAATGATCAACAACCTGCTTTTGAGTGTCATTCTGTGTTTTAATATCAGTACTTCACTTCTGTATACTTGAAATTTGAAGTAATAATCATTATGGCAATTAACACTGCACTGAGGAGTTTTTCTGGGGAAATTATCTTTTTTAAGCAGAGGAAGGAATGGGGGTATTAAGACTTGAACAGGGCTAGCTTTTGTGCAGTAATGTTCCGTGAAGTGATGCCATTTTGCTAGTACAGGTAAAAATACTTAGCATACTTTCCATCCCTTAGCATATTATCAAATTAAGTTTGAATGTTTACTTAACCCGCTGATATGTAAATGTATACGTGAAGATGAGCTGTTATTAGCCAAGATCTTTTTTTGTGCATTATGAACAGAATCTCCGTCAAGGTCCATGACCATGCGAAAGAAAAAAGGTTGAGGACAACATCTACCCCTCTTGATCAAATAAGCTTGGTCGATAACGGATTTATTATTATGACATACTACCCTGTGAGCAGAGTGTCTTTCAAGAGGAAGGATTTGCAATTTTTCTAGGAAGATCGAAGGGCACTGCTTGCAGGGTAATGACATATAGGTCACTACTTTCTTGCGAGATACAGCAGTAATCTGTAGTGGGCATGATAGCTGTCTTGCCTGCTTGGGCCAGCTAGTTCAGGATTAAGTTCATCTTGCCCATTTGCAGAGTTAACCATATAATAAGTATTGTTACCAAGCAAGATTGTTGACAGTATTCTATTTTTGCAGAGATCTTCTATTTTAAGCCTGTACATAATCGAATGAGGATTTCCTAGATTATAGTTATTATTATATTAGGTTATGACCTGTTCAGCCAAAGAAATTGTTTATAGTAGCTTTAATGAGTAATTAATTAGGGTTATGAATTCAATAAAAGGTTTCAAAGCTATTTAATTGGTAGCGGATCATAATAATTATTTTATCTTGTTTGCTGTAGAATCAATGGTTACAACAAAATTGCCAGGTTGACCAAATTAGGTAAATTTTGACTGCTATGGCAATTTTGGGAACCTGCTGCTTTGAACTCCAGCTACTACTGATTGCAGACTTTTGTTGAAATGGCTTTTTTTCAGGCCTTTGCATGCACCATTGGTTTCAGACGCGGATTCAAAAAAAGTGATTATGTGATAACAAACATCTCTTGGCTACAGTTTGCAGCACAGTTGTCGCAAATTACTCAAAAGTAGCAAGTTCAAGTCAAATCTTATCAATGCAATGGATTTTGCATCTGTCGAACTCTTCTCCATAACATATATTGAATTGTACCTGGCTTGAAAGTGCAAACCTCTGCAACAAACTTGTAAACAAACTGGAGCACCTTCCCCAAGGAAAGATTCACTCATCAAACTTGAAATTCATCATCATCATGGGATCACTTTTGAATCTGTGAGTGAAACCAATAGTGTGTGCAACGGCCTGAGAAAAAGCCATTTCAACAGAGGTCTGTGATCAACAGTCACCTTGAGAAAAATGTGGGACTTCTCGAAAACTAAATCAAGTGTGGGGGCACAGATTACTTTGTGTGTTGCAACTTAGTGCAACATGTTGCACAAAGTTAAGTAGGGCTTGTTCAATATGTGACCTCCAACCTGGGGCCCGTTTCTTGAAGGTCCCAAAAAGTTTTCTCATCCCAAAAGCCATAGCAAAATATCAAACCTTATGATTATGGAGCTGTTTTATTCACATACACTTAATATGAACAAAGGTTTACCATACAATAAATTTCAGGTGTATACACCTCTGTTTTTAGATGAATACAGATTAACTAAAAATGGCTTTGCAGGCCCAAAAGGTTTCCAGGGCTTTAGAGAAATGGGCAACAATGTTTTGAACTTGCGATGCAACATGAAGTTCAAAGGATACATGTTACACTTTTTTAAGTGATGGTGCCAATTGAATGAATGACTTGTAACCTCTCAGATCCTTTCAAAATGTGTTTTAATTTGCCATCCTGAAAACTTACAACACATTAAGCTGCCTTTTGTATAAAATTACATAATACACAAATGATACTGTCCCAACTAAATACTATTTACAGAAAGTGAAATGTAGGCAAGCTGCACAGCCTATTTCCCTATTCATTCAATAAAATGAGAATATCACAATAACAGAAAACAGTCATGCCTGACCCACTGCATCTAACGACAAGGATCCTTAAAAAAAAACGAAGTTTCCTTATAAATGTTAAGAGAAAATTTTCATATCAACCAACAAGTAAAATCATGTTGGAAGCAAAAATAAGAAGCAATAGAAATTAGTACATACATGTAGATACATTAATTAAGGGTGATTTTACACCAAAAAAAATAAAATATTCTCACCATTTAAAAGGGTAGACAGTACAATTTATTAGTAAACATTTCAAAAATGAGGTTGAATAAGACCATGTCATTATATGAAGACTAATGTTGGTTAACGTATTAACAGTATTTAGAATTGCCACAAAATGCTCCAATCACATTATCCCATATGTCTAACATCATTCTCTAATGAATAAATCTTGGCCTTAAGATTGTGAAGTTCACCGACAAGTTTCTTTGACCTTCCTGCAGTGTGTCGAACATTTCTAAGCACTTGTTCATCGTAATCATCTCCCATGTTAACCGTCACCTATAAATGAAAAGATTGAAAGTCAGATGAACCTGGCAAAACTGGAAAAACTAGTTTTGTAGTCTACATAGTCAGCCCTAACCTGTGATAAGGGTATCTTAGTGGGAGCCAGTGGGAGAAAGGAGAAAATATTAATTTTTTTTTTTTGCCAGTGTGAGAAAAATAACTACCAATAGTACAGGCTAAAGGCTTCTTACAACCAAGTGCTTGGTTTTAATTCTTTTTCAAAGCTACAGAGCCTATTAATATTTCTTATTTATTGTTACTTGATCATGAATTTTTATGCTTCATACTCAGATATTGTTTTACAGTGAATGGTAGAGGTGCTGCAAATGCCATTGCCTCCACTCGGGTTATTCATCTTGGGGTCCAAGTTGTTTTCCAAGAAGGATCTTGAGAGAGTTCCGATACTTAGGGTGAGATAATGGAGAGTAGCACTGTCATTTAGTTTTAAGTCACCCCTTGCGTCAGTCTTCACACCTGTAACAAACTTGTTATGTTGTGTGTGAATGCTATTAACAACAGGCAAGTTCACCGGTAACATCCAGGGCTGTCAATAAGTTTTGTATCAACTGCAGCCATGATCTTTTCACCCGTAGCAAACTAGTTACTGTTTGAGTGGATTATATCAACCATAGTCCAGTTCACCCATAACGTCAAGGGTCATCAACCATACTCAGCCATAACAGGTGTTATGTTTTATGGCCCTTATTGACAGCCCTGACATCAAGGGCCCATCAAGCAGTCTTCACTATGACAGGCATTATAGGTTTAACTTATGACCCTTAAAGTGACAGCCCTGGTTGAGACTTGAACACAAAAAGAAAAAGAAAAATAACTTACTTTGAATAACTGTTTCTCAACATTCTTCAGCTTGTCCCTGAGCATCTTAATATCAGTTTTAAACCCCTCAACTTCCAATGCTCTCCTTTTCTCCAAGTTTTCATATCTGGTATTCATCAAGGCCAATCTTTTACTCATCTTCTCTGTTCTCTCCTTGAAAATGTCCTCACTAACATCAGTCCGCTCCCTTATTCTTGCGAGCTCATCCTCTAAACCAATACATTGCTCTCGGTACATTTCCGCCAGTTTCTGTGACTGCTCGAGTTGATGTCTTAACGACTGCACAGCGACAAGCTGTGCTTGACGTGGCTCCATGACCTCGCCTGACACTTCTAGCACACTGGCACCAGTTACGTCAAGCTCTTCCCGTAACTGATCAATTTCCTGGACTAATCTGTCTCTTTCAGCCATCCAGAGCCTTTCATTAGCTCTTAACTCATATTTCAGCTCCAGGAAATCTTTAGTACTGTCATATAAAAGATCGTGAGTTTTCCGCAACTTTTCCTGCATCATCTTGATCTTGTCTGTGTCCCTCTCCCTCTGTGCTTGTTGCTCCTCCATGTGTACCCTCCGATCTTCCAACAAGGCGGCAACCTGCTCCTTTGCGAGCTTTGTCTGTTCCTCAAGCTGAGCTTGTAATGATTCTATTTGAAGCAGAAGGGTCTGATTGTCTTCAGTATTGGCAGTATTTCTAACTGGGCGAACATTTCCAGTGGAGTCTTCAAAATAATAAAAGGCAGAATATAATCAATTTTGATATCAATCACATGGTCATCATGTGCAGGAGGGGGTGAGGGGGATTAGCGCTCAACCTGGGATTGGGCTAGAGGGGGGGGGGGTTTCTGACCCCTTGCGACTTGGAAGAAAATTTATTTATTTATTTATTTATTTTTTCATATATGTACATTTCTTGGGCAGGATTGGGGTGGGGGATTTACTGCAGAAACAGAGACCTTTCTTTATTGAAGCTATTTAACAAGTTGACGTCAGTTTTTCATGCCTGTGTCCTGTTATTGATCATGAATTTTGTCATCACATTGTCAAAGTAGCTGTGGATTCACGAGGCAATGGCCGAGTGGATCTGCAGACTACTTTGACAATGTTGTGAAGGAATTCATAGTCAATAACAGGACAGTCGCATTAAAAACTGATATCATATTGTTCACTAGCTAGTAAAGCCACTTTTAGATTACCTCGCTTGTGACCTCCAGGACCACGTCCAGTAAGGGTCCTCTTTCCTGCTGACACCGCTCGGCTCCCACTATCTTTGTCCCTGGGTCTGTGTTGAGTGACAATAGCCTTAGCTGGTGGCTGATGATGGAAGTAAGTAATTTCAGGTTCTGTTGTCTTGGTAAGGCCCAACAGATGCTGTATCTTTTTGCGATCTTCAAGTTCGCGTATTTTTAATCTGTCATTTTCTGCGTACAACCTCAAAACGTGTTCTCTTTCTTGAAAGAGGTAAACTTGCATGTCGCTCAGAGCTTTTTGTAGTTCGGCGATTTCTTCCTCTCGTTGCCGCAATTCCCACTGCGTTTTGTGCTACGATAAGCGACAAAAACATAAGAGAACTGATCTTTCTTCTTTCAATAACAAAACAAAATTTACCTCAACAAGCGACGAAGTCTACCTGTTCTTCGTAGGTGCATTTGTACAGCTCTAGTTTCCTCACCATTTCCTCGTATTCGCCATCATATTCGGCGATTTTTCTTCGGTAGTATTCTAATAGTTCTCTCGAGGGTTTTAGATGCCCCAGCCGTTCATTTACCGTTGGTAAAGGAGATTCCCTTCGCAGGTTTGGATCCGGTGAGGAGGCCGCCATTTTGAATCTGGCGGTGAAATGAAACGAACTTTCGATTGGAAAACCGCTGTACAATTGTTACAGTGGGCAGCACAGAGCACAAAAAATTAAAGAAATACAAGAAAGAAACAAAACGGGAAATAAAATGAGTTGTAGTAATATCATTTTTTTATACAGAAAATTTTATGACAGCAAGCTTTTGCACCTTTCGCTGTTCTGCTTTCTCAAAATTGAGGAGAGTATTTGTTGTGGCGGGCAAACTATCCGGGTAATAAAAAATCAACCAAAGATGAATGTAAGGGAAAAATTATAAGTCCTCAACAACGGAAAAAAAGACTTTTGATATTCATTTGCGGCCGATTTACTTAGTTTTGAGTTTTTATGCGAAATTATAAAATGCATCTAAAAGCCCGAAATGAAATACCTCCTGTTCTATTTTCGTTACTGATGAGATAAGCAGATATTCTTAGAAGTAACTATCAAACCATGTCAGTAGTCTAACAATTTCCGAACTACTACCTATATTCAGATTTTCTATAACTCCTTTCCATGTTCGACTAAGGCTGAAGGTTTTAACTTCCGGTAACAAGTCCAGAATTAGGTTTGTTTTCTTCAGAGACAAAATCATCTAAATAGCGCGTTACGCTTCATGTCAGGTAGAGAAAAACGTATCAACAAAAAATCAATTCGATAAATTTGAGGATGATGAAATTATCACTCACTGCAAAATAGCCATGTATGTGGTCTTTTAATACGAATATTTTTATCTTCGAACCTTCTTGTTTCATTTTCGAAATATCAACTTGTACACGGACCCATTGTCTGGAAATTAAAACGTATTTCGTTAACAAATATAAGGCTGGCACTGATAATATAAATCTTGACATTTTTCAGATAAAGATTCGTGTTTGCACTCGATAGAAATGCAATCAAATGAAAGCTCTCAAGTAAAGATTTTTATCACTGTAAATATTCGTGCAGTTTGCTCAACTTTTATCCTCTGTTTTGGAAAGGGCGCTGGAAGTAGAAAATAGACTGCCCGTTGACTGTCTACATTCTCCAAAGGACATTGACATAAAATGTCTGAAGGATAGTATCGAGAATTCACGAATTGATCTTGGAGCTAAAAGCGAACGTGATGAGAGATAGAAGCCACATGGGAGTTGGTTTTCCGCCACCTGGGACAACTAATTAGAACTCAGACTCCGTGGATCCGCCCCCAGGGCACTCAACTGCCCAGGTGTCAATATGTAAATAAACACTCCTTTTTTGTCTTCAATTCAAGAATGCTGTTTCCCCGGAGGGGTGCTCCCTTGTATACTGGGGGCTATATAAGTATGCGGCCCCAAAGGGTATGTTTTTTTTAGCCGTTTTGGCCAGAAATGGGGTATCGATTTTGGCCATTTTGGTCTCAAATAGGATATGGTTTCTTAGTCTTCAGTCTTGAATAGGGTATCTAAAGCTACTTTTTCATCATTGTCGATGAGATCATCCACAAAACTCCTTCACAATGCCTTTAACATCGGTCTGAACTAGAGAACTAATTATAAGGCAGGTCTGAAACACGGTATTGATTTAAGAGTCGGGTCTTAAATAGAGCATCGAATTTTTGATCAGGTCATAAATAGGGTAGGGAAAATCGTAAATTTTGGTCTAGGGGTAAGGATTCTGGGCAGCGGGCTGCACACCCCCACCCAATTTTTTGAGAGTGCCACCCGGGGGGCTGTTTCCCATAAACGCGAATCATTACATGCTGGGAACCGTCTTCTTTAATACTTTTTTATTATTAATCTTAATTAAAACAAAACTGAAAGAGTGATAGGAAACTGAAAGTAATTAGGATGATAAGACGCAGACTGAAACGGCCTCAGATCTGACTGATAGACCAGGTACATACAGTACTGTGTAATAAGATCGATCAGCTCTAGGACTGATGTATTACGTATATGTAGAAAATCTGATGTTTAGTTTAATTAAAGGATCAATTGAAAATGTGTTCCAAACAGTTTTCGCTCACAGGCCCGGCAAAGGTTTCGAAAAACCGAGTAAACCATTGCTTAAAAAAAATTAGATATTTTAAAAATAAATAAAAGACTGCTTTAATCAGGATAATTGGGATTGACGAATGGTAATTTCTGTGCAGTGAAAACTACCACTGATCACAGCAAATGTACATCGATTTGATACCGCTCTTCACGCTTGAAAAAGTAATGATTTTGAACTGTGGACTTTTATTCTGTTACTTAGTGATTTTAATTAATGGCACTTCTGCCAAGCGAGGGATGAAAAAGCACTACTGTATGCAACTCAATTAGGGTACGTGCCTTTGGGAAAGCAAAGGAACCAATGAATCCACTCTGGTCAAGGCTACATCGGTTCCATTGATGCAGCATGATCCGAGTGATCTTAGATCATTGATCCTGAACCAGATCATTCCAGAGGAACGCACCCTTAGGCCTTAGTTAGAGTTTTAAAAGGGTGTGGGCAGACTCGGCAGGTCTATAGCAATGAGGTTGGTGGGTGGGGTGAGGGGTCGGCATGCGTTCGTCCTCCTCGATCGTGTTTGTGAAATAGGCCTTTGGTATGTGTAGTGAAAACCCGGGACTAGAAGTAGCTTTGGAAGTTCTTTTTTTTTTTTGCCAGAGCTACAAAAACGCAGACATCGCCAGCGAGTCAAAATGAATTATTTATCAGTGAGCTTGCATAATTTTCAGGGATTTTATTTTACTGTGTTTATGTTCAACATCGTTGAAAAGAAAACTGGTCACGTGTTGAAAGCGATCCCTGTAATCAAAATAAACTTGAATTTGTAGCGTCAAGCGTGTAAACTGTTTTACAATCATTCACTAGCGCACGCGATTAATGACAGGAAATGTACCTCCTTGTGCTGGTGGCGGTCACGGAAGTAAGTTGTTGAACTGTTGGAAAAAAGTCCCGATTAACAGTTGATAATGAAAGTTTTTGTGCGTCCTAACTTGTTACTAGAGCCTTTAAACCCTAACAATTATTACCCAAATTTCCTTGTTATGGTCTGGTATGTTTAGTTTGGCAAATTTGAATGGCTTTCCGACTCGCTTCATTTCAGCGGAACTTTACGTCATGATAAAAACCGCTAAGCCAATCACGGCTCAGAAAGCTAGTCACCTGATATAAGGAATAAAGGCCAGTTGGGCCGTCAGTCATATGAGATGATTTGTCGATTTTAAAAATGGCGTTGGTTTGTGAGAAATGTGAGTCCTTTGTTTTGAAATGGCTGGTCTTGTCCTGACTCAACAACAGACATGGAGGACGAAGGGGAAGAGTTCGTTTTCAATCCACCTCCAGAAGCCCCGGTCTTCGAACCTACCGAAGAGGAATTCCAGGACCCTTTGGCGTACATTGCAAAGATAAGGCCTTATGCGGAGAGAACAGGCATTTGCAAAATCCGGCCTCCCCCGGTTAGAAATCACTTTTTTCGCGTACAAAAGTTTTATTTCTCTAATGTGATGGCATTCATCCTGGCCATGAGAGGATTGTTAACATAAACTGGTGTTTAATTCTAGGACTGGCAGCCTCCGTTTTCAGTAGATGTGGAAAGTTTTAGATTTACACCGAGGGTACAGCGTCTGAATGAACTTGAGGTAATTTACAAGTTGTTCGTCTTTTTTCAAGAAATCCGCTGCGTATAAAACGTAACAAGAGACTATAATTTGCCCAGAAGATCACAATAAACAGCCTGTATGTTTCTTCGATTTATGCTGCCCCATCTAAAAAAGTTAGTAGCCGTTCTATATTGTGATAAAGATCCGAGTTTGACTGGTAAACTCATCTACATAGGTTGTAGCTAACCATGTGTCCTTCCATTAAAATTCTCTTTTTGCTCAAACTGCTTATCGTTAATAGCTGTTCCTTTGTTTATACAGGCAAGAACAAGGGTGAAACTCAACTTTTTAGACAGCATTGCAAAATTCTGGGAGCTTCAGGTAAATATTTTTCGAACAACGCGTCTTTCTCGTTCGGGAAATAAACACTTTGTTGAAACCTTAACTCGATGGCAGCCATGTTTACTACTCATTTTTAATTCTAAAAAATTCTCACCCCTCTAACTGGCTCTGTCGTTGGAATGGTTCGTTTTGTAGGGCACAACGTTCAAGATACCAACAGTTGAGAGGAAAACTTTGGATCTTTTTCGTCTCTACAAGGTAAGAACTAGGAAGATATTTCGTCATGTAGACATAGCCATAACAGTTGCTGTATAAAGCAACGTGGACTTCTTGAATCTCCGATCGCTAATTTAGACCACTAACGCACCTATTGGCTCTTTCCAGGAAGTTTTTACCCATCGCTGCCAGGAAAAAAAATAATCGAAGGAAGAATTCGTAGTGTTGGGTAAAGACTTCTTTTGCTAAACTTGCCGAGACAAAAATTAGCCCATGGCAACATTTCTTTGTTTTCTTTCGAAAGAATGAACCTTGTGAGACCATGTTCAAGTCACTTGGTTTCCTATTTAGGGTGTGTTCTCTTAACTCAAGGTAACTTATTCTTAAATATCTCTTTATAATGATCTGGTATTTGAGTGGTATTCACAGAGGTCTTTTCGTTACAAGGAAATATATTTTGCTTTCTCTTAATGTCTGCAGTTCACTGGCTTCGGCCGTTGCATAACGTTCACAATCGACAGATATTTACATGAACGAGAATAAACAGAATTTGTTTCCTTTGTCTTGATCACCAGACACTCTCTGTGGCCAGTTTTCTGGCCACAGAAAACTTTACCATATTGCAATTTGTAGTACCAAAGTTCCAACTGGAAACCAAAAGTACTATATTTCAAATAAGCACTGCTTAGCTTGTGAAGTACATCTTCAAAACAGCCTTTCAAGAATTTTGATTGTTAGTTTACAGTGTGTGAAATATGTATGGTTTGGGTAAGCATTGTATGCAGTGCAAATTCCCTCCCCTACTCAAGAACCTCACTGATGTCTTGTTTAAAAGAATATTTTGACATTTTATATGTAAACATCTGTATGCATGACATTGTTGAACTGTTTCTGCATAGTCACTGTATTCAACAGGAAAACCAAAATAATAATTATTGGCCTCTTTCAACTCTTGAAGTATGCTTCTATCTTTGTATTGTAATGTGTGACAGCGAGCAGAAATTCTAAGTAATATATGTTGTAAGGATACAGCTCGAGTTGTTTCACTGCATGAAAGAACAGTTAATGACCCATTTTATACAAAAGCACTAGACTAAAGAAATTACCAAATATCTGAGTTCATCCAGGGATATTCCTAATAATTACTAACCGTTTCCTGCTGTTTGACAGGCATTTTTTTACAAAACACTAAGCATCCTTTAGCAGTTGCCAACATGGATTATATCATTTTATAAAACTGTATTGTTACTCGATCTGCTGTGTGAGGAAAATAGACACAGATTTATTTATTTGTATGTTAAAAGAAATTAATTTAAGAGGTGTTTTATACAAATGCAGTAGACTGAAGAAATTACCAAATGTCTAATATTAAAGTTCATACAGTGATATTAGTTATAATTACTAACCATTTCCTTCTGTTTAAAATTAACATTTTTTTATAAAACACTTCCAGAGCATCCTTTAGCAGAATTCCACATGAATTATATTTTTGCGTACAACTGTATTGTTACTCGATCTGCTGTGTGAGGAAAATACACACTGTAGATCTAGTTGTTTCCATGTTATAAGAAATTGAGAGCTTACTAAAATTTCCCATACATTATGAAGCAGATAAGTTATTTTCCTGGAAATATTTATGTTATTTACCACCAAATTCTTGTAACTGAACAGTAAGCCAAATGTGTAGCAATCAGTACAATGTAAGGATGATTTTAGTTTGTTTGATTGTAAGGAGTGATAGTCAGAGATATTTAGAGCTCTAAGTTATCTGATAATAAGCGTATGAGTGGAATATGAAAGGAAGAAATGATTTCTTGAACCCCCTGATAATGCAATCAAAAGTTATTCCCTTCAATATTTACTCTGTTTGAGCACTGTGATTTTGTCCCCAATTTCTCCAACAAGCAATAGCTCAAAGAAGGCTCTTGGACAGGATTTGAAAAGTGGGTGTCCAAAATGTGCTATAGGGTCTGCTCCAATGAACAGTTTACAAGGAAACATATGAAATAAAACAATTTTTCTTTAAAAAGTGGACGTTCTGCCAGGACACTGATCTGACTGAAAGCCTGACTCAAACCAAACCGAGAGGCTTTAGAAATTAAGATTTCACTCTACTATACATGTAGAACCATGTCATTTCTTGGGTATTCCATTAGGGAATGTTTGTGCTGCTTGTGCGGTAGAACAATTCCAATACAAGCTGCATGAAATGTAACCTATTGTGTAATATTAGTCTTACTAACATTGCAAGTTTGCATATTGTGTTTGTTGATTGTTGATCTCTACTTTGTATACAGACTGTCAACGAGGAAGGAGGTTTTGAGTACATCACCAGGAAGAAAAAATGGTCAAATGTGGCCAGAAAGGTATTGCTTTGTAATATTATTTTTATTAAGGTTTTAATATGTTGCCTTCTGAAAATATCACTGGAAGAATATCTGTGTATAACTTGTTATTCAGTGCTTTCAATAAGACTTGGCAACCATTAGAGTGCCAGTGGGTATTCTGTTGTGAATCGCCACCATCAATCAGCGGTTTAGAAATATTGGCCCTCTCGATGAAGTTGAAATTATAGGTCTCCGCTATTGCTCACTGTAGAGATGCAATGGCTTCAAGGTTAGTGCGCTCACCTCCGTATCGAGCGGTCTGGTGTTAAGCCCTGGCCGTGAACATTGCGTTGTGTTCTTAGGAAAACGCTCTACTCTCACAGTGTTTCTCTCCACCCAGGTGTATGAATGGGTACTGGCAAATTTAATGCGGGGGGGGGGGGTAACCCTACAATGGACTAGCATCCCATTCAGGGGGGGGATGTCACAGGCAACTTACCTCGTTTCCATTGGTAACAATATCAACAGCCCTGTGTCACCTTTAATGTCGCGTACAATTTTGCACACTTTGCTGCTAATGACATCAAAGGCTGACAAGTTACCACTGGAAACGGAGCCAGTTGCCATGACAACAATGCCATTTTCACATTAAAACCTGATGACCAAACTTTTGTTGCACCTTACTCAACTGATAATGGTAGTATGTTATACATAGACTGATGAACACCTTTGTGTTACTATCTCCACAGATGGGCTATGTTCTTGGCAAGTCAGCCCCGTCTCTCTTACGAATGAACTATGAAAGGTACCTTTACCCTTACGATATTTTCCAAGCAGGTGCTTTCACTGGGGAACCACCGCCTTTGGTAAGGCAACAACACACTTTAAATGCCTCTTCATGCAGTAACAGAAATGCTGAGAAGTACTCTATTATATCTAACAGGAGAGACCGTGTTTGATCAGGTTTCCAAACACATTTAAAAATATAATACATAGTGGAGTATTTTTGACTAACGTTGAGGTGTTTGGAAATGTGGTCAAACACTATCTCAATTGTTTGATATATCTTCTCAATCAAAACTAAAACTTAATGGAAAACAGAGAAATAAAAGCATTAAAATCTATGCTAATTAAGATCAGATATCCAAACACAGTCACAGTCAGGACTTCTTTTGCTTAAACTTGATGAATTATTAATGAGTTGAGAAGAGTTTACATGTATATGTCACACTTACTTATTTACTGAAACATTTCTAACACCTGGGCTGTTGAATGCAGAATATGTTAAAGCTGGTTTCTTTGCAAAAAGAAACTTGAATATGTGTAAGATGTGGTTCTGATTTATTTTTGCTTTACAAACTTATGAATGTTAGGATACGCAAGAGAAATGGCTAGTATAAATCTCTTGAAACTGGTTTGAATGATTACAAGCCAACCAAAATAGTTTAGTCCACAAATATATACCTGTATGCAATTGACAGTAATAGTGACAAATTGTGATGCAATAATTTTAATTGCTATGATTCCATTGGACCATTTAAGGTCAAGAATTTTGAAAGACATTTTCAATATAAAATAAGCAAAAATATTTATTAAAATAACCTTCAGAAAATTGAAGTCTTGATGGCTTTGAAACATTGGTTATTATTTTCACTTATTGTCATATTGAAAGGGTAAAGAGAACCTTCACAACAAATATAGACACAAATACATGAGACCTTATTACCCTGTGGTGTTTGGTCAGTTTGACTGTCCAGTTTGCAACATGGGAAATCAGGGTTTTATCATGTATTATTAAGGGCTGGGGACCAGGCAAATTGAGTGGCTGTAGGAATGATTCCCCCCCCCCCCCCCCCCCCCTTTCCACTAAAAAATTTTTTTTTACAATTTTTTCCCCCCTTTTCAACACAAAACCCACTTCTTATCTTAAAAAAAAAAACACCCTC
>Ga0126338_10001129_pt1 | contig 16704 bp, 3 predicted proteins | sample OrbCmetagenome_2_FD_92529 | JGI IMG/M metagenome (GOLD analysis project Ga0126338, IMG submission 92529) | Coral microbial communities from Petempiche,Puerto Morelos, Mexico - Orbicella C C metagenome | ecosystem: Host-associated > Invertebrates > Cnidaria > Coral | place: Petempiche,Puerto... | reverse complement strand
GAATCAAGGCGTTACAGACAGATACTACATCAACAGGACTGTAACACAATCAATAAACAACCTGTTCTTCTCAACAAGCTGGATTCCGTTTTTGTTATAGAGTGGTTTACAATTGAGTGTCGTAAAACCAAGACCAAATCAATTACTTACCAATAAGAATTAGACTACTCACCCAATCTCAAGCTGAACTAAAACCGAAACCAAAACCAAAGTAATTGCCTGGTTACTTTCGACACTCCATCACTCAATCTCCAGAACAATCGATGTTTTTGAGCTCAGTGTTATCTGCTAGGCCCAACGACGCTTGCCTTGACTTGGGCTGTGTACAGAAACAAAACTCTATAATTGTTTTATTACCCAGTGACAAACATTCGTTAAATTGCGGCTGAAAATGTCAGTTCTTTTTATGATCCACATTAGAATTGTGTCAACAAATCTACACAGCGTGGGGGCAACTTGACATGACACTGAGTGGTTAAATAATGGACTACTCAGGTCGATTTCAATCAGTTATGATGATATGTCTGTTCTGTTTGAAAAACTCTTCTTCAAAGAATTGATGAAACCAGACAGCCATTTCAATTCAGATTCCAGATGAGAAATTTTATGTTGTGTGTCGGCTTGGTCGGTTGTTTGACGTGATATAACCAGTCAATATTTTAGCTCAAACGGGAATAACTTTCCTGTCTATTTACTCCGAACAATTTCTTATGGATGTTTTCAGGTCAGTGAGGGACTGGACTTCGCTGACGTCAACGGCCGCGCCGTAGTTATAACAGGTCTTCCTTTCCCGCCGAAAATGGATGCAAAGGTATCCTCAAAGAAAATCGGCCTTTGCGTTTTTATATAGTGGGCGATATATAGTGTACATGGTATCATTTTAATCATCTTATTATTTCCTTTAGGTTCGGCTTAAGATGAATTTCTTGGACGAAAGTCTTAAGAACGGGAAAAGTTCTGGGGTATTCCTTTTACCTATGTTGTGTTTTTCTAATATTTTCTTTCAGAAAACTAAACACATTGAGACGTCATTTTCTTTTTTACATTACGCAGGGTTTGAGTGGCCGGCAGTGGTACCGTCAACAGGCTTCCAGAGCTGTCAATCAAGCAGTGGGACGCGTCATACGTCACAAACAGGATTTTGGCGCCATTTTACTTTGTGATGCTCGGTTCACATACCCGGATGCACTTCAGCAGTTGCCGTGTTGGATGAGGCCTTACGTGAAAGTTTACAATGAGTTTGGTTTAGTTCAAAGAGATCTTATACATTTCTTTCGCGCTGCTGATAAAATGGTACGTGTCTCACTGTGAAAGTATGTAGCACAACACTAACGACATTCCCAACCTTCGATAAAAGATCGGATCACTGAACATCCATACAACTGACCCTTGATGATCCCTGTTTGTTCCCCACCATTCTCCTCGTCACGTTTTATGTTGATTCGTTGATTCAGTCGCAGTCTGATGTTTTGGGTCTCTTCTGTCTTCCGGTCAACTTTCAATAGACTGTTTTCGATATATTAATATTCAGCTTGGCAGTGAGGCCTAGAGGACACAAACAACGGGAATTGAAAGACACATTTGTTTATTTCTTTTGTTTGTGTCCTCTAGGCCTCACTATCAAGCTGAATTTTAAATATGTCGAAACTGACCAATTGCAAATGATTACAAACGGCCAATTCGCTCCGGGAGACACGCCCTGCAGGGAATCATAGTAGCTGTATTCATCAATCTAGTCCAAGATGATGAATACAACGACCATAATTCCCTGCAGGCGCGTCTCAAAGAGAGAATTGGCCATTTTCGTTAATCAAGCTAGTTTTGTTATGAATTGAAGCCTTTATACATATTCTAGGTGGACAAGTCCTCGATGAAGGCGAAAACGTTTAAAAAGAATTCTGCCCGGGGAGAAAATACGTGCCCGTCAACAGCTACTGACGAAATAACATCACATCTGGTAACAGACGAACTGATCTCTCAGAAGAATATAGGAAAGGAATCCGCAGCTAGATTGACAAACCAGAATAGAGAAGGTATGATCACACTATGGGTTGTCGTATTTGAGTCATCCTCTGCCCTGTGCTGCTACTGCTGGCTTTATTTTTATCGCTCTTTTTTTTTCTTTTTTTCTCACTCTAATCACGTTTCTGAACAATAGTCTTTTAACCTACTGAATTAAATTCAGTGTTATTTTTAATAGACTGACAGTGGTCGGATTTCCTGTTCTCCCTTTTAGCGAATGGTAACACTCGGAACCTTCCCACAAACACAATAACCGTCAACTCTAGATCACTTTACCCACTTACCAAGGTTAAGCGTATTGGCCAAGCGGCGGATCCAGGAGAGGTGCTGGGGAGAGGAGATGCCTGAAATGAGACCCAAAGGGCCGATGGTCTCTTTCGCTTTCAAACTGACGCCCTATTTTTTAATCCAGTCCCCGACCTTGTATTTTACATCCGGATCAACCACTGCATGTCAGAACTGTCCACATTTTTTGTCACGACTGCTTTCAGTTTATTACCCGTATTGTATTTGTTTGTTTATATGTGCCTAAATTTCTTTTAGCACCCGTGTCGTCACTGCGTCTCAAGTATGTGTACAAGTCAGCTGCAGTAAAAGATGAGGCCAACACAACAAAACAAGCGAGTCTAATTGAATCGTTGACAAATTCAGAGGTAAACCTAATCTCCTCCACGTTTTATACCGATGTTGATCGTTTAAACCGGACCCATAGCAGCAGTCTTTTGGGGGAGGGGTGGGGGAAGTCATTGCACACAGACATAATTTACCGGTTGTGACGGTTCTGTTGTAATAAAACCCTTTCAAAAACTAGAATGTACCTAATAAGCAAAAGACAATTCCAATTTCGGGCCATGCACCATTTTTTAACGGCTTATGAAATATTTTAAAAATCGTGAAATCTTGTTGCTGTTGATTTTTTTTTCAGACTACTCGGCAAGTTGATTTACATAGAGAAAGTCCTGATCCAAAGGTGAGGGAGTGTACACCATTATCGCAATATCGTAATTCTCTCCAATGTATCTGGGTTAACTTCAAAAAAGAAAAGTTTGTAGCATTGTAATAATCTCATTGTTTTTCGTCTTCGGCAACTTGTTAATTAACTAATGTTTTAAATTTTGCTCCACGATACAGGAAAGAACGCTTTCTGAAGCGATAATGAAGAGAAAAGACGCGCAGAAAACGTCATTCAAGCCAAAGAAAGTTCTGAAGGTGATGACAAACGAACAAATTATCTACATAAGCGTATTATAGAGATGGTAGAAATTGCAGTCCTGCTTTATCACCCAGTCAGTTCCTGTGTGAATCTTGCTTCAGTAGACTTGACTGCCATAACACCGTGAATAAGCTCAGGCGTGTATTTGACAGTCTTGTCTTCTTTGTTCTGACTTCAGGTGGTTCGCCGCAATGTTGAAGAAGAGATGCCGAGACAGGTCGGTTGAATTTTGAATTTTGTGTCTGTTTGTTTTGTTTTATACTATCGGGCGAGTTTGTCATTGAACACACGCTTCTGCAAGCCTTGGTTTTTGTCTGTCGTATAGCTTGTTCCATCATATGTATCCTGTAATTTTTCTTGGGAGAGTGTCGTGTTTAATACCAGTTGAGCTGGTGATGTTTCAGCTCCTATGTACGAGACTGAGTTAGCTTCATTTCATTTTAGAGTGGCCATCAACAAATGCCAGTGTCATCCAAAGCTCAGAAACTTAATGAAGCTAAGATGTATATAATAAAGGTAAATCCAATAATTGTAATCAGGCATCATTTGTGTCAGTGTTGTCAGTTTTGTCACTGCTAAAACATTATTCGTCCCTTCGGATTCCTTCCTTTTGAGAAGAAAAATTTGATCAATGTCAACCATTTTTGTTAAATTTATCATACGGTAAATCATAAATCCACATAAGTGTTTTGGTGGTAGTGAGTGAGAGAGGGAATGAGTGAGTGATTTTACATAAAGTATAGAAATTGCATGTGTATTAGCAAAATTTCCTATAGCAAAAATAATTTTCGAACATGGTTTTCTGGCTTAGAAAAACAATTTAATTTTATTCATTATGGAACGCTTTTGTCCTTAGCATTTTTCTCTCAACCTTGAATCTGTTGAACAGGATTGGTGGACATTCTGTAACCAGTAACTGCAGAATTCTTTTACCTTTCTGAAGCTGACCGGTAGTTATGGTCAGTGAATCCAATTTCCCTTTTCGGTATGATTGTGATCGAGTGTTGTATTACCATAGTAAACTAACCACTGGGTCTTAGGTCACTCACAATTAGCTACAATTGAAAATTAGATTTACACGAAAATGACATCATTAATCGTGTAGCGTTTTACTGACAAGGAAACTTGCTGTGTAACAATTAATCTTGTTTCCTGCAGGTGAAAGAAGCACTGAGTGACGAGCATTATAGACGATTTTCTCATATTTTGAACGAATACAAGCAGGTTTGTAATGAAAAGCATGACAAACCACTATAATTCTTTTTAAAGTCCTTGGCTGCTCCTCTATCTCGCAATGTTCTCGCTCGTGTTTTGAGTGTCGCGGACATTCTTCTCGTTCCCAGCTGACTTGTGAGTAAGTCTAACCACTAAACAGCTTCGAGTACTGAAGCACGAATGTGGGATGGGCATCAACTAACAACCAAGGAAAGTCTTTAACTGCTGTGTATGTCCCAAGCATTTCGTGGTTGATATCTTACATTGCCTCTCATTCAGAGCCATGACTTGGACTCTCTTATCAATGGACTTAGACCGCTGTTCACAAGAAATGAAGCGCAGTATCCGTTATTGCTCGGTAAGTGACCGGTGTTGACTTCGTGTAAGGCAGAACTGTGATGTCCATGTGTCCTTTCAACTTCTGATCTTGTTCTCATGTTTTTACTTCTGACAGGTTTTTCGAGATACATTCGGGACCCAAAAGACAAACTACGTTTTTTCGAGGCTTACAGAGACACCACGGGCTTAGGTGAGGGTCAGATGTCTGCCCCATCTTCCATTAGCCATATTATGTAACACCTCCTTAAATATCTGTTGTTGTTTTTTTTCAGACGTGCCCTTACACTACAAGGCTAGCCTTGCAACTGGAAGGAGAGAAGAGCCGCGGCCAGAAAATGGTACATTAAGCTGTCGTTTTTAGCGTAGTTTATTTGTTTGAGTGTTGTTGCCATGATAACTCACTCGGTTAAAGCGCGAGGTTGGCGAGCGTGACGCACTCGCGAGATGTTTGTGGACACGCAAGCTGTTAGTGCTAAATTACAGTTATCTATTCGAGAAATGTAGCTGGATGATTTGTTTGAGCAGAAAACTGCGATAATGTTAATAACTTTGTTTTCCTTTGCAGACGGTTGTAGCATTGGCAAAAAAAGAAAAACAGAAGAGAACGATCAAATGCTTACTACGGAACAGAATCGAAAATTGGCAAAAACACAAGTGTCAGACAAGGTGAACTGTGTAAAGACTTGTGTTTGTATACTACCTGCAATCTGATCTGCTTGATAACGGTGAACAGTTTCTGCAAAGTCCAAATCAGATGATCGTGTGAACTACAAAGGATTAGCCAAAGCGCAGTATTGATCGGCCAGCTTTCATCTGTTTACAAAACAATAATTTCTCTAATTTCCGGTATTCAACGGATGTTATTAGAAGATTTAACATGCAATAATGACAAATTGTTGACTTTGAAAAAGTATCGACTAGCGTGTTTATAGGTTAATATTATAACAAATTATCAAAAAAGTGTCATAAAATTCTTTGAAGAAACAGACGTTTTGGTGTATAACTCTTCACTGTTCAGAAAACTGTCTGTCAGCTATTTAACTGCAAGTGTCACGCATCTTTAACGGTTTTTCCGTTCACCACTCGACTAACGTGTATCTGCTTGAGAGTCAATAACATTGTTTTTTATTGTCTGTCTGAAGGTTTGCAAGGCTGGACATGCTGCAAGTCTGACAAGTACCAACTCTGACCTCCTGAACGTCACTAAACATTTAAATGGAGGAAACTCATAGCAGATAGCATGTCGACTAAACACTGAATTTATATTGTAATCTGAAAGTTGCAAGGTCATCTATGCATGTCCAAGAAAAGGGTTTCACCTAGTTATATAATAGTAGTCATATATTTATTTTTCTTCAATAAATTGAATAAATGTTTATAAAGAGGAAGCGGTTTTCGTGACGATAACCGAAAATCAGGGAAGTCGTGTGTGTCGTTGTGGTTACCTTACTATTCGTTGGTCTGGCCTGGGTCTGGCTATTGACTATATCTTGTTCATCACTGATCAGTCCTTTAGACGCCAAGTGACCTACAGCACATCAACAAGCTCTCTCTATTCCTATTAACAGATTATAACTGGCGTGATAAGATTATGATGATACGTAGCATAAGGTTTTCCATTTACACGGATAGACAGTAATTAGAAGAAGAGAAGCTTGGCCTTTTACGCTTTAAGATCGTGCCATAAAATCTCCTCACGGATCGCCATACATCCCTTTTGATGTTAGTTGTGAGAATCCCCGGACAGCAGTACATAAAGGCAACAGCCCTTGATGATTAGGTTTATTCTCATCACCTGTTTTCTGGGCATTGGGTTAATAATATAGGGAGGATTTAAAAGTTAATCACTCTTGTTAAAGGTTAAGATGGCAGTGGCCTCTCGTTTAAGGAATCTTAAAAACCCACGCAAATGCTGCTTGACGTTTGTCTTATTCATTCCACGTATTATAAACTTCCCTTTTTAGCATACCTACCAATTGACGAGCTATTTAATATATTTATCGCCTTTGCGTGATTGCATGAGTGACTGGAAACTATGAGCTCGTGAGCTAGTTCTCTCATCAACCCTTACTCTTCTCTCTGGTTTGGCATATTAGGTATGCAAGCTAAATCAAACATGTTTTCTTACAGAGGTTTCAAATAATATCATAATAGACGACTTAGATTTAATTGTGAAGTCATTTATATTCATTTATATTCCATGTTACCGTTATTATGGCAATGTCTTCTCGCAAGGATGAAATGACTATCAACACGTGATGTGAGCAAGGGAGACTGGATCTTTGTTATCGAATTCAGCTGTGATGAGTCAATGGATTATCTTCTTTCTCTGACATGCCTCATTGACACCAATAGTCCGGTAATGAGTGGATTGTAAAAAAGATTTCCCGCACGAAATCTGTTTAGATGTTTTCTAACTTAAAATATGTGCAACCTAAAAATAACGTTCCCAAACGTTAAACTGATGCATTCTTTCAAAAAAAAAACCCATATCTGTGAAATTCTTTCCTTCCAATCCTTATATCGTGACCGGGCTTCGTGACTTGGCACGGAATGAAAATTATTGATGAGGTGGTTATTTTCTGATACGGAACCTTTCATTATTGTAAGGTGACGCTAACTGGAAAATGTGGTTTGTGTGGGGCGCTTTTAAGCCTCGTATTAGCCTTGCTGTGTAACTATTTGAAATTTTTGACATGGGAAAGCTATTTAGAAGTCGTCACTGTTATTTTGTTGACTACATATCGGCCTGGAAAGTTTTGAAAGAACTTAATATTTTACTGTCTGTTACGTGTCTAAGCAATATACATGTACACTACCATGAAGACAAGTCACGGCTGACGGTATAATAATGAAAATATTTTTCTTTTATCATCACCAGCTTTAATCGAACATTCTGAAAAAGAAGTATGCATTGAAATTTTCATTAACGTGTGCGTAGTCAACAAAGGAGATCAGTGAATATTATCACAGACCAAGAATTCTGTGCGAGTAATGATTAAATAGTCAATTATTTAATTCTGAACACCAGTGCAACGCTATAGGCTCTTGGTATTTTTTATTTTGTGGATTACGTTATATTAAATTGACTATTAAATTGACGATTTAATTTACGATTCTTTTAAAATTTAATTAAAAGGATCATTGGCGCAATTATTGAGGGTAAACGGAAAGCCACTTTGGAATTAAAGGAAGTCAGAATTCGTGCTGCAGTTCTCAAGGAAATCTTTCTCTCGAGGAAGGAAACTGCCTTGCCAATACCGTGGGCTCACTTCCCCTGCGCAGCTGTTGACCAAGCAGACAGCACGTAAGGTTTGACTTGTTTCATTAGACATGTTAAAGCTCCTGATGGAGCAGCGATTGTGAGGAAGCGAAGATCGTGAAGACAAGCACCATGCAGGGAGGTGAACATAGGCCGGGAAGGGAAATGGCTGCGAGGAGTATGAAACAGCGTTATAATACACTTTAATGTACCGCTATCACGTAATAAAGCAGCAAAGAATATTTGTGGTGTTGTGACAATGTTTATTTATACTAGCGAGAAGCTAATTTTGAAAGAATCTCGAGTTTTGTAGCTTGTTCATTCTACGTACGTCATACTAAGGTATTAAAAACATAACATGTCCACTGTCGATTTAAACAAAACAACGCAATGCTGTGCTGTGTCTAAAGGACTTCTTTACCTTCTGAACCAAGGATGATCATTGGTCTTGAACGTTTTGAAAAGGCGTCAAAAACAAGCAAGGATATATAGTGTGAAACTCATTCTCCGATTCTGCCAAACCAATGCGGTTTGGTGATCGTTATCTCAACTATCAATGGTATGACTGATTTAAATGCTGGTCACTGTTTACAGATAAGCAGATTTGTCTGTTCCTTTTATCTATTATAATTTCCCTTACATAACACTTTTAAAATAAGCAAGAAATAATGTCGGAAAATGACTTTTTATTATCTTAATAAATACAATATAGATGAAAGTTTTGACTTTGCCGCGATGTGCCATTAATTTGCTGCCGCTTATCACATGCTCTAGTCTACATGGATAGACCATACACTTGAAAGACCAACTATCTACGTTACCCCGGAGAGAGTGGGAGACCACGTATCAGCTGGAGGAGGAACGTAGAACGTACTATCCAATCGAAGGGCTGCTCCTGGATGCAGATTGAATGCCTAGCTAGAAACAGAGGTTACTGACTGTAGGAGGTTTGTCAGTGACCTGTGTTCCAAAATGAGCAGACAGGCTTCAGATCAGATATCACATGCTCTACAATGCTTACAAGCAGTCTGTCTTGTTTCCAATAAAATAGAATAAAATTAAGTGCACTGTTAAAGAACAACTATATTCAATTGAACTTTTTGAAAGCTTTTACAACTGATACTTTTAGTGACGCCGATACAGGCAAAATAATCCGAAATAAGAAAAAAATTATACTGTTAAATAAATCGAGGGATTCCATCTCGAATGCGGTCAATAGGAGCGCCATACTGAATGAGTAAGGCAGCCGCGTCAAAATTTCCCGCCATTACAGCTACCTCTAACGGTGTGAGTCCATCAGGTGTTTCACTTGTCAGTTGCAGTCCCAGTCCTATCAAACTTTCAGCGCATTTTGTAAGACCACGAGCGACTGCTTCGTGTAAAGGAAATAGTCCCAACTTAGGCAGTGCCTCGAGTGAAAGCTTGCCATTTTGAATGTCATAAACAATGTCTTCCATATCGATGCAAATGTCCTCTACAATCATTCCATATCGGCGGCTTTGGTCGTTTCTTCTTTTCACCTTGTTTTCTCGGGAATTCTCCTCTTGCTCGCAAACAAAGTTTGTCCTTTTGTCTTGTTTACCGTTGACAGAATTATTGGACGAGAAATCCGCAGCTGTGACCTCTGTTTGTCTACTTCTACTTCTTCTTCTTTTCGCCAGTTCTTGTATGTCTTTTCCTTCGGTCGCCATTTTGTTACCTCTCACTCTTGTATTCTTGTTCTGCTTTTGTCGTGTTACTCTCTCGTCCATGTTGCTACCGGTAGCTGCTCTTCAACTGAGTCCTGTCTTGGATCGCTGCCTCCTTTTAGTGCTTTGAATCTTGATTAATGAAAACCAAGACGTTTCTTTCTAGGATTAAGAGGTTTAGCTATTACCCTTATTAGCGTTTATCTAATTTGAGCCTTGTTTTTCTACTTCAAAGACAAACAACTCATCAACCGAAAACAGCGTCACTCGCACGCAAACTTGTTGACGCGAAAACTGGTCTGAGGCTTTGACATTCTTGCTATATAAGCAATCATCAGTCTCAATCGGAAGTCCTATTCAACCCACAGAGTCGAAAAGGTGTTGCATTTCTACGATAATCTTCATTTGTCACGAAACGTGCAGTTTATGCCTGCCACCTCGTCATGCCGAGAGGTCGTTTCCGATTCCTTATTTTAGAAGATGACTGTATGACCCTTTCCTTCTTTCAAATTATTTTAACTCTTAATCGTTAAAAAAGCCTAGTATAAATTGTGTAAACATATGCAAAAAGTACTTGCAAAGTTAAACACGGTGCAGTGTTCTGTACCTCCGAGAGGTCAACCAGAAACGCAATATTTATTCTAACTGATGGAATGTGCGTAGGAATCAAGCAGGATTTGAGAGCTTTACAGAACACGTTTTCCTAACAATTGTCTTATTTTTGATTTCTGTCGTAATCCTTTCTCATCTTTCCGCTCTGCTCTGCACGCGACTTTATTCAAACATTTCGTTTTCTGCCCTCACACATTTTTAGGGTTTGTTCAATTTAAAGGCAATTTTATAAGCGACAGAATTGCCTGTAACAACATCACTACACACACTACAGTATTAAAGGGTCTTAAAATAAAGATTACAAAGTCTGACAAATTAATGTTGTTCTCAATTTATGAATTGATAAGAACGATTCTACAAAATAAGACACGATGTACTTGTGGTCGAGAATGGCATTTTAAGCTCAAGAAGTCTCCAATCAGCCCTCCAATCACCTTATCTATATATACAGCAGTGCATCGTATTAGTTAATCTTTGCTTGAGATCCTGAAACAAATACTGTTGCCTATAATGTTCACGTGTACAGAAGTACGGTGCGGAAAGGCTGTTCATTTCATTTAAGGTGTCGAAATATGGCATAGATTTAGACTGTTCCCCCCGCCTTGTGCTTTGATTAGAAAGAACGTCAGTCATCGGTTGGCACTGACACACGCGCATGCCGAAAATTAAGAATCATGACGCCTTCACTCCAGCGATGGGCGGAGCGGAAAGTTTGAAGTTTCAACCTCAATTTTAATCGCGCAGTAATAAGCAGGAACAAGAGTGGCAGGAATGTTTATCCCTCACAATTTAAACCACAAAGTTCAATGTTCTGTCTCAAAAAAACACCAAGAGGACTGGACCACATGATTGGCAGGAAATAAAGTGCTAAAAGTTTTAATGCTATCGGTATTTGTATCTTGGCTGTGTGTAGTGTTCACGCTGGTTGGCAAAATTTTTGTCTGATAAGGTCAATAAGGTTATAAGTTTCTAGACGAAATTGCCCACTCGCATAAACCCACTTGTTCCCAGAGCTTAATAATTACTGTCTCATTTTTTGATGATACGTTTTTGACCAACTTGTTGTCATTAATATTGAATGGAGATGTTGCCTGTGTTACTAAACCAACAAAAAGAAATGTTACTGAGTTCGTCTCTAGTCCACAACTTTTCAGTGCAGAGTAAAGCACAATGTTCCAACTTCCCTTACTTGTCATTAGTTTGTTCATTGCAAATCGATGTGACCGTGGAGTGGTTTATAGATGTGCATAATCTAATAATGCTTAATACATAGATAAGATTGCCGAATTCCATGCATAATGTAAGGTCAATGTAAAAAGTATGAAAAAACACGCCGGAACTCCAGTAAACGCCCGTAAATTGTAGGTTTTGACGTTTAATTTCCAGTCTTGTGTTTGTGTTCGGCCTTAAACCGTCAAAGTAGAGTAAGTTACAATATACCGTCAATAACTAGCGGAAGCCTCACCTACTTCTTGGGCGATGCCGAATCAATCACATGGTAACATCCCGGGTAACATCAACAAAATTCTGCAGCTTCCATCTTAGACTTGGAAAGCCGAAAGAACCTAGGACCTCCTAGGAACGAGGCTGTGCTGTTTTAATCAGACTTGTGATAAGTATAAATAATCGCCGTTTGAAGTCTTAAATCGTTAATCGCTTTGTTTACGGCAATATTTCTCATAGTATGACAGTGCTACACGACAATTAGGCTTGAAGCTTCTCTCACTTCCGAAAAACTGTGTTTAACGGGATTTTGAATGGTAACATGATTCGCAGAGTAAACATTCAATTCAGACGGTAGATAAGTAATAACAGCAGAATATTCTGATTGACTCTTTCCGTGAAAAAAAGCCGAGCCAGGGTGGCATTTAATCCATCTAACACTGACTACTAGTATTTCCTTCACAATTCAGTCAAGACGAAAGAAATTTGTGTGTAGAATATGGGAATTTCGTTAAGAATAATGGGCTGTTATGTTTAACCGGCAGCCGCACTGCTAGACACTGGTTAGATGATCAGCACTGGTCAAAACAGTGACTTGTAGTAACAGAAGAAATTATTAGCTACACGGATAGCTTTTTATTCAAAAGAACTGAAAAGAGCAAAGACTAAGGACATTATTCAGTTTGGTGAGAAACGACCACTGTTAGAAATCTCAATTTTTGTTACTAATTGCCATTCATGACCGCACACATTTTTAGAATTTGAATGATCGACACAAGGTGCTTCTAGTTCGTGACTTTTTTATCCGCATCGTCAGTTTAACATAACGTTTTGATTACATGTTTACTGCTCTCGAGATTTAATTTGTGATCTTCTTGAACTGAACTGCTGAAAGGGAACAATGTGTTAGGAGGTCAAATTAAACCTACCGGTTTAGTGAGGAAGTGATTCCTTTAAAAGTCACTAATTTGAATAATGGTAAATTTTAAAAAATCCCTGGGAAATGAAATTTTTACTAATCTTTAAAGATTAACGCGTGGTTACAAGTACAACTTCAAAATGCTGTAGCTGTGAGTTGAACTGGCCACTTTGTGGGCAAGATTCTCCGTACATCAACATGCCGGATTGTGCTCAAGAATTGAACCACTCAAAACTCACCCAAACCTTTTTTTATAGCAACTGGTCGTTGAAAAGTACTTGTACAGGGCCGAAAAATCCATGATATTGCTAAATCAAAAGATCAGTAAACAATAAATTAGAAAATTAGATAGACGTTAAAAATAGCATCTTGCCGATAACTTAGACCCGTGAGAAAGTAAGGCACAGATCTCCTGAAATACACGGCCACCGGAACTCGTAATAATATAAGACTTCCGACTGTAAGCAGCTTTGTGTTAGTTTAGTGGCTTACTGGAAATTAAGTTTGTCTTGGTTGATAAGGTTACTGTTTCCCAAGGGGTCTTAAAGATAATTATAGAAATACCGTCTTCCCCTATCTAAACCTGCCTATCTGAAACAGAGAGAGTAGAGAATAGTGGGTAGAGAGTAGAGAGTGAATGAATGAATAAATGAATGAATGAATGAATGAATGAATGAATGAATGAATGAATGAATGAATGAATGAATGAATGAATGAATGAATGAATGAATGAACGAAGGAAGGAAAGACTTTATTTAAGTGTCAATGATATTTAGCTTACAAAAACTAATTGGGGGCACTATTTGTATACTTTGGCTACATAAAGTTATAACTATTTACAGAGTAGAGAGTAGAGGACGATCGAGCGGTGCGGAGTTGTTAATCTGTTCCGTTCACATTCTATGGCGTTCCAGCCACAACTGTTTGAATGTAGTGAGCGGGATTATTGGCCATTCCAAAATTGCACAGGGACCTGGGGCGAGTTTCAAATTTTAACCAATCGATAAACTGACACCACATGAAAGATCACGTTGAAAGTAGTCATTTGACCAAGTATGAAGCTTTTAGGGTTAACAGAGACCAAGTTATGGACCTTGAAACATGACGGAGTCCCCGATTATGGCTCCTGTCAAAATCCATACAATTAATGGAATATCTCTAATGTTAAGAGGACGTCCCCCAAAACCATATAAACTCTTAAAATTTTTTTATCAGTTTTGTGACAACTGTAAAATCCTGTCATTCACCCACCATTTGAAAGAAACTGAGATGTTTGCCCATTTTTAAGAGTATAACAGAAATCATAAAAAATTTTAAGAGTTTATATGGTTTTAGGGGACGTGGTCTCAACATTAGAGACATTTGAATGGATTTTGAACCATGTTTAAAGGTCTATAACTAAGTCTCTGTTCACCCAAAAAGCATCAAACTTGGTCAAATGACTACTCTTAACGTGATCTTTCACGTAGTGGTGTCCGTTTATCGATTGGTTACAATTTGAAACTCGCCCCAGTTCTCTGTGCAATTTCGAAATGGCCTATATGCAACGCGTGAATAAGAAATGAAAAAAGAAGAGAAGGCGGTGGAGCTATTCGCAGTTTACGCTTCGTTCTCCATTAGGTTTTGAAAAATATCCAGTGTCGGGCATATCCATGAGGGGCCTGGGGACGGCTTAATCAACCCTTACCCCAGATTAAACTCCGAACCATCGGCCTATCGCTTTGCGCTTGAAATTTTGGCACGGAAATAAGAAATATCACGGAAAGAACAAGTTGGGCATATAAATTTTTCTTAAGTTTGACATATGTATAATAGTTTGGATTAATGTAATAATTTTGTATTTTAAAAGTTCTTCGTATTGTATCCAATGGTCCGTTAGCTCAGTCGGCAGAGCGCGGTGCTGATACACCGGGACGCTGAGTCCTACAGCGACGCCGAGGTCGAGAGTTCGAGCCTCTCACGGACCAAAACTGGAAAATTTTTTTCTTTATTTTTGTTTCCATTTCGACTGAAAAAACAATTCTCTTCTCCCTACTTTTTGTTTTCCAAACCTTTAGCAGGAAATTTTACGGGGACTAGAGAAATGATTGTTTTTCTCCAAGTAAATAACCACAGGCAAACCACTCTGTGTGTTCGTGTTTGATAATTCTTATATGAAACGAACAGAATCTATGAGGGTTATGAATAAAGCTCTGAAAATTGCATATCTAAATTACATCTCGGTCTGAATATCCCAATAAAGTTAAATGAAACGTTAATCGACTCCTGTGTGATGCTTTGTCGCCTTCCTGGGCCTTCTGAAGCGTCTTTTCACGAAATTACTTTTAGCCGGAGACCTGTAAGCAGCGATAAGACAAGAGGGGGAGATAGTCTCCTTCTCTCTCTAATTTCGTGAAAAGAAAAAGCACCACACCTAAGTCGATTAACGTTTCATTTAACTTTATTGGGATATCCAGACCGAGATGTAATTTAGATATGCAATTTTCAAAACTTTATTCATAACCCTCATAAACCAACAGAGAGAGTACTCTGCCTGTGAAATAACAACGCGGACAACGTCCACCTCGTCGCCAAGAGTTTGAACCTTCCCGAGTGCCTGGATTAAAATTTTGAGGGCTCCAGTGCATGTGACAAAAAGACGTGCTTCTTTCTCCATCATGAACACCAGTTGAAGGATCCTCCATAACTTCAGTCTTCTTCATGAACTTTCTGTTGACTTTTGTCGATTGGAGAGTGTTTCGCAATTTACGCTTAGCACCACCCTCTTTGTAATAAGTTTGTAATAAACCTAGGTCACCTTCCTAATAACTGTTTTAACATAACCTCTTCCTGTGGAGGAAGTGACTGAGAGAATCTTCAACAGGTGGGTAGAGAGGTAGGAAACGGCCTCCCTGACCGGTAGAAATCAAAAGAGTGTTGAAACACTGCATAATATTTATAATAGAAAACGCACAGAGTTCATGACAAGTGGAAGGGGAAAACTCTGTTACTCCCTTTCATTCCTAAACTGAAAACTTGTCATAAATCACCATAATATCTTAAGTTGTTTGATTTTGTTTACTCTTATCACCTGCCTGCTGAAAAACTAGATGGGCTTGTGACATCCAAAAAAGTCAATATTTTTGAGGGTTTTTTTTAAGTTTTATCAGCTAAAGCCTTTTGCAGAGCAGTTGGGGTAAGGGCTACTATTATTCAAGAAAACGCCATTAAAGAAAACCATTAACAGATCACTTCACTTCAGAGTTCATTTATTTATTAAGCCAGAACACTCTCTTTATTTCACTTCAAGAGTCATAGTTCCTGTAAAAAGAACAAAAAAAAACAGAAAAGGATAATTATTACTAAAGACATTGTTCATTGTTAGCTTACAGCGCCATGTGCCTGACATGCAGGACAAATTCTCATGTGCTTCTTATCTAAGTCAAACATATTCAATCAACATTGAAAATTTAATAGAACTTAACTTTTATCCTTGCATTTAAAGAATGCAGTAATGGAAATGAAGCATGAAATCACATTAAAATAAATAATGATAATTGAACTGAGTGGAGTGCAATTTGGTCTGAAATCATACGCGTGATTTCAAAATCGAACAAGCGCATAGCGCGAGTTCGATTTGAAATCACAAGTATGATTTCCAGACCAAAATTGCACGACATGAAGTTCAATTGCCAGTTTATTAGATCCATTTTGAAATCACACAATTTTATCGCCTTAATTTTTAGACTTTTGGTGTATTGTTCCAGTAGCCGGTTTGTTAAAAAAAAAGCGGAACCGGAAACGCCTTTACGTCTCATTTAGTATGCAAAACATGTCATGTGACGAAAACTCATCCGAGCATGACAAAGAAACAAGCGGTTTTGAAGTGAGAATGAAAATAGTCTGCCTCAGGTATAAAAGTTCAATTCTCGTCGCTTGAATCAATGATGGAAGGTCTTTCTTTCTTCTGTGGTTGAAGCTGAGACTTTTCATTGTCTTTGGAGAAGGAATT
>Ga0126338_10001128_pt1 | contig 16705 bp, 8 predicted proteins | sample OrbCmetagenome_2_FD_92529 | JGI IMG/M metagenome (GOLD analysis project Ga0126338, IMG submission 92529) | Coral microbial communities from Petempiche,Puerto Morelos, Mexico - Orbicella C C metagenome | ecosystem: Host-associated > Invertebrates > Cnidaria > Coral | place: Petempiche,Puerto... | reverse complement strand
CATCATCAGTTGATTTTCATAATGACACCCTCTCTAAATCGACTTAATGTTCCTTAAGGAGGAGAGGGGAGTGAGGTGGGTGGGTGGGGGGGGGGGGGGGGGGGGGGGGGGGGGGGGGGGGGGGAGGATTCTACTAGCCATTGTGGAATTTATTACAATCTTTAGCACAGCTCGATCACTCAGATCAGTTAAGCCGCACTACATCAATTCACACGCCTCCAAGGTGGTATACTTTAAAACATACGAGAAAGGCCTTACTTAATATTGAACAAGTAATTGGAAAGACAGAAAAACCTACATCACACCTTTTACAACATTTTCTTTGTCGCCTTGAATTTAAACGTCGATTTTTTTTTTCTTATAGGTTTCACCGCTCTCGTCGCTTTGATAAGCCAGTCTTGCAAAAGAAGTCATGCCTTTTTAAGGGTGGTCATAAAAACCTAGGTCTCGATGAAGATAATCTCGATTTGAAAAAGAGAGATTCTGATTCATTGGAGGAAGACGTGCAAAGTAGCGACGGTAAAGAACCAGTGTATTGCGAAATACCAGAACAGAAGGAGACTGTTTACATTAACTCTAATGTTGTTGCTGCTGACAGTAAGAGTCTTTACCAAGAGCTAAATATTGCAAATAGGACATCGAACACTATCTATGGGAAGATTATCAGTTCAAGTCGACCCTACGAAGTTAACCTCGCTGAGTCTCAGGTATAAGTCCCTCTTCCCAGTATCCGTAAGGCGTGTTCTCACCACTTGGTCAGGAGACCACAAACGCAGAGCGTATTTATAACTTGCGCCATTTTTAGAAACTCTTTTTCTTTCTTTTTTGCCTCGGACATTAAGTGCTACATTTAATAGTCTCGCTCAGGTAAACTGAGAAACCCATTTTGGTCACAAATTTGCACATTCGTTTGGAAATACTGAATGAAAGATCAAAGAGAGTTGCAGTTCTCGAGGTTTGGGTAACGTTCGTATCAGCCGGAAAGTCACTCAGATGAAGATTATATATTAGTGTAGTCAAATCATTTCGAAGAAGGAAATCTGATTTAGCTAATGAATTGTAGCAGATTTATTAACTTTTTAAAGAGTAATGTTTATCACTTTTGAATGAAAATTAGCAATATGAAAAGTGAACGACGTTTCGATGAATCCATGTCATAATTATCAAGTTCAAAATACATGAAACAATTGCATAAATATAAACAGTAAAAATGGTGTCAAAATGTTTAGGGAATAAAAAGTGTGTTAAAGTATTTAATTGTCGTGTAAAGAGTTTTTATCAATAATGTCTATTAAAAAAGCATATATTATAAGGTGTGTAAGGCAGACATTTCTGGTATAAGCCATGCATATTTGCCATGTACTGCTGTAACGATTTTGTCCAAGAAATGCCATTGACAAGAGCGAGAGGAGTCTTATTGTATTATATTCTGAAATAAAGATAAATAACGCGTTATCTAAATGTCAATTATAATTTAGTCACTCCTCACAACCGTGGAAGTTACACTTTGTATAATAGTAGATGATTTAAGAAACTGTTATGTTACTAATTACTGTCATGTTCGCACGGACGTGCGGTGCACACGTGCGTACCTCCGGAAATTCAGGAAAAAAAACTATTATACGGTGTAGTTATACATTTATTGGTGAAAAGCGTCTTTAATAATGAAATCTGCTGGTTTGACAGTTTCTAGTGTCACTTAATACACCTCATCAAGCATCCCAAAAGGTTGACATATGGAATGTACATCTGTTTAACAAATAGATTCCATGTTGCCGTGCGTCTGTTCAGTAATAGATCGCAGATGACGTCAAAGTGTGGTAAGAACAAAAAAAGTGGCACACGAGGCGAAAGCCGAGTGTGTCACTGATGTTCTTACCACATTTTGACGTATTCTATGATCTATCGATGAACAGACGCACGGCAACATGGAATCTGTTTGTTTTATATCATAAAGAAACAAACTACTGCAGATTACGCTCTTTTTATTTCAGAATATTTCACCATAAATCAAACGCCGGCCTTTGCCCACTTTGGCGAACACGAACAAAAAGCCATTTGACGTAATCTGTTGTCTATACAAAATACAGCAATCTCATTGGCTGCTATGCGTAGCAAAGAATTGTGATTGGTCCTGTGAAACTCGAGTCGAAAATCGCTTCTCGTGGACTGAAAACTTACAGCGAAAGCAGAATCGAACTGCGAAATCTGCAAACGTCAAATAAAATGCTGAAAAGTCAAGTCACTTTTTGTCATCAGAGAAGCACTGTGAGCCGAAAAGCTTGGATGTTGTCTTGAATATTGCAGGAGTTGAGAAAATACGCTCGGAAAACTTGCGGTTGCGTTGAACACTGGAGGCTATTCGATTCGAATTTTGAATGAGAGCAACGTTAGTGACGGTGAAAATTTGTGTCCTCTGTTGTTGGTGATTCTCAAATCAGTTTGATGTAGTGTGGGAGACACCTTATAGCTGCGATACAGTTGGCCGTGACCTGTAGTGAGCTCTACTTTTCTTGCTACTGTGCACGGAAACGGACTGGAACATTCGCGTGGAAGACAAGGATAAACTTAGATTATGTTTTGATGTTTAATTTAATTCTGGAATCAAACTGTATCGAAAATCATTTTGAGACTGAGAAAAGTTGACTTTTTTTTTCAAATAAATTAATGGTATAGACATTTTGCATATTGGTTTTGTTAAATTCGAGACAAATCAGTGGTTTCTTACTTAAGCTTTAAAGCAATTTTAAGACCAATTTTGTGTTTGGTTTAGTCTCGCTCGATGTCGACTGAGAGTATTGGAGTATTTTGTCTGAGTCATTTTCTAGCAAAGAAACAGCTTTTCCTTACTTCTTCCAGACTCTCGTACCTGCTCAATGCCTCGGTAAGACTTTTTTTACCTTACCTTTCCCCAGTCACGTAAAATAGTAGCTAAATTTGCAAAACTTTCCGCCATTTTAAACACACAAGGAAAAACTTTGAAATAATGACGCCATTCGTGCGTCTGTCCTCTAATAGATCATAGGCGAGAACCAATCAAAATGCAAAAATAACTTGGGTTATTATATAATACTTATTACTCAACGTTTTCCCATGGTTTAATATATTTTAAATAGTTCCTAGAAAACGCGCGTAATGGCCTTTTCCAAGCATTCCATAAACATTTCCTGGGGAGGGCGTGGGGGAGAGGGGTGGGGGTATTCCCTCAATCCTCGCTAGCAGTTCGTGCCTTCGTCCACGATTAACGTTTTCTTCGGTAACTACCGTTTGTAGTCGCCTCAGGGGGTTACAGGCTGTAGGTTCATGACGGAAACCCTTAAAAAGATCTCAAGTGAAAAAAAAAAAAAATTGAGCTCCGAGGTTTTATGTTTTCAGCGCGCGACTCCTGTAACGCCAGTGAGAAATGAGTGTCTAGAGCTAAAAGCGGGGAAACAAATACCCAATAAACTAATTATGACGTTATTTGTCTGGCATGAGTGACAAGTCAAGGATATTTAAACTCTGTAAAAAGAGATATTTGCGTCCCATCCTTAAAACATTGAAAAGGTGCTGCATTTTTGATGGCTGTTGTTTGCCGTATAACTCATGCTGTTGCCTGCGACGCCATATTGAAACTTTGGAAACCGGGTAGTCTTGAGCACCAATTTATTCAAAGTGGGATTGTTTGAGTCTGCGGGGATTAGTGACGAGATTTGGCGAAAAAAATAATTAGAAACACCTACTCTCGCAGAAACACGAGCCGTTCGACTCTTCAAAGCAACCGAATGTTTCGAGGATGTTTTTTGTTCTCTTGCATTCGCTCAACCATAAAGTACTTATCACTTGTCGAACAAGGGAGGTTCTGAGAACGATACCGCAATGAGAAGAAAAGCAAGGGAGAGTACAAGTTAAGGAGTGCTGCCATCGTTAGCTTTACAGGAAAGGGAGGTAGACAGAAGCATAATTAGACGTCTCTTTAGGAATATTTTCAATTTGTTAACATCGCTTACTTCATATTTGCGACTAGAAACACCCTAAGTCGTCTCGCTATTTCTAGTGCGAAGAATGTTCACCTTGTCAGAGAAACTGCATTGTTGTTACGTATTTCAACTTTGCATATCATTATGAGTGTTGTCAATAGGAAATTTTCGGACATTCCAACCGAAATTTTTCTTCGAACAGAAAGCGCCCAGGGTACGACTAATTCGGAAATCGTTAACTGACGTAAGGCTTAGAACTTGGAAATAAAGAAAAACAACAACAACAACAACAGCAAAAATGAACTTAAAACAATAACCAAGGATATCACTATACACTAACATTGCCCAGGGCTTTTTCTTTTCTTTTAAAACACATGGTAGTATTTTTTGTCTGTTCCCTTGGTCTGGTACATCGGTGAGGAGACTGGGCTTTACAAAGGCCGCCTATTATTATCCTTTCTTTTATGGCTAGCTCCGTGGGCGGGCAAGATGAATCAAATCCTGCGCTATGATTGGCTACCCGAGCGGGCAAGATGGAGCTATCTTGCCCGCTCGGGACTACCCGCCGTGTCCCGCAAGAAACATTTCCCCGAAAGCCATATAATATATCCTTTATTGACCATGCTTGTTCGGTCAATATTGCTGGATATTGGCCTCGTTCTTTTTTTCCGTGTTTTGTGGACCGAGACGGAGTCGAGGTTCATAAACTCGGCCAATATCCAGTCATCTATAAACTTGGCCAATATCTATAAACTTGGTCAATATCCAGTCATCTTGACCTCACACTTGGTGAATAACCCATATATCGCCGTTCAATAGTAAAGTTGTACTGACCCGACGTGGGAATCTAAAATCTAGAACATAAAAAAGTATACCTTCCTTCCCTGTTTCTAGAGGGCAGAAAAAATATCCATAACTTGTCCTCTAAACCAGCAAATTAGGTGAGAATAAGTTAAGTATGTATTGGAATCTCTGCTCTCGAGACGCCAGTTTTATGTAACGGTTTTTTGAAATTTATTTCAAGGGTTTCAGTCATCATATATACTCTTGTTCTTAGGCCATCGTAGCTTGTTTTAGAATATACTACAAACAGCGGTGATGGATATTGTCTTCCAACGCATTTTATTACTAAAGGTGACGTTTTGTATGCTAGTGAAGGTTACAAATTGTTGAAAACTATTTATATTGTAAATAATAGAGGTCTGGAACCTAGACTGGGAAAAATGATCCGCAGCAGGTTAAATTACCGCCGATTCTAAAAATGTTGCAAGCTGTAAACACGCCCCAGGTTATGGTCTCCTTTCCAAAAGTTTGGTTATCTAGCAAATCAACACAATTTATCAGTAATTTAAAGGTTTTCTACTTAGAAAAGTGAAAACGATTTAATTACACGAATAATCCAACTGTTTATCACGATCTACATGGCTTAATTCCTACTTATATCAAAAAACAGACCTCGAGCATTACCAGTCACTCTGATCTTTCAGTCTCTAATTTCAAACGAATACGTTAAAACTAAGCTGAGTGCACTATTTAACGATACTATTTAACGTGAAAGGTAACAAAAAAAAAATGTTTCTAAAAAATAACGCAAGCAGTTAACACGTTTTTGGTTATGGTCTCCTGACGACAAGTTTCGGTTACTGAGCAAATCACCTTATACCTTTGATTGGGCGAAAAGGTTTTTGTCTGTCGGATATAATTTATTATCTTTTGCTTTGATAGCGGTCGATGTCACATCAGCATTATTAAGTTTGTCACCAGCAAGAGCATTAACGTTTGTGAAATTGTTCAGCCTCTTCTTTGGCATATCCGAATGCACTGATCGTTTAAGGTCGCCGCTCTCTGTGTTCTTCAGTTGGGAAGCTTCTCTGTTTACCATTGGGAGATGATATCTATCCAGGCTTGAGTCGCTTTGACCAACCTTGTTGTTTGCAAAGCAACAAGAACGGTGGTACCTGCATGTGTGTAGAAAAAAAAAAAAAAAGTGATCAATCACTATGTATGCACACGGATAAATAAAGGTGTTACCTGAGAGTGATATGCGTTTGTTAGTCTCTCTGATGATTTTGCTCATTCTAAAGGCTAGCCACATGTGTTTTCTTCCTGGATGGATACCAAACGCTGTACTATGGCGAAGCTGGTTTGAATGGTAGAGCTCTGCTGAAGATTGTAACTCGTTCCGTAAAGACAATTGTAGCAGATCTAGCGAATTCCAGTCCTTTTCCATTCCCATCCATTGCAACGACTACTTCCCCCCCCCCCTCCCCCCGCGCCCCTCCCTCTTCCGATTGTGGAACGAGGCAAGGTCCGCCTGCTCTCGCCTCTTCTTTTTATATTTTGTGTTCGAACAAAGAAGGACTTCTATTCACTTTGAGTCGCTCCTCTCTACGTCCTTTTCTGAAGGTGAAGCTTGCGGGATTTGGTTATTACAAAGGGGGTATGGTTAGTGTAATGTTTTGTCGCTAACATACAATATTGTCAATTTCGATGAAGTAAATTCTTCTTTATTCATAATTTTATGAAGATTTATACATACCTGCAGTAAACAACAAAAATGCCTATCATTATTGCAATCACTGCGACCAAAGATACTGCAATATAGACAGTGATATCCTTTCCTTCTGACGGGACTTTGTCGGACAAAACACCTGTTGGTGAAACAAAAAAAACAAAAAAAAAAAAATTCGTCATACCTAAGCCATTGCTCGTAATCTTAACGGAGCTACGTCATGGAAATCACTTCTACTTATTGTTTAACTTATAGTTTATCTTTCTCGGTTGCCACCACGCATTCATTCGGCTTATCATGATTTCTCTGGGGTTTCTTTGTTTTAAATTCCTGTAAATCACGAAGATGACCAAAAACATCGCGTCAAAGCTCCTTTAAACGGACCAAGTCACAGATCTTTCAGGAGGCACTTTGATAAATATTTTTCAATCCTCCTAAATGTTAGCCCTTTTTTTCCGTTTTTGCCTCTATTCAGCTCTTGATTTTTAAGACCTTTCCTTTCCATTCCTTTTTTTCTCAACACGTTCTGCTATATATCATGGTTGCGATATGTACAAGCACTAACCTTTGACACATTCCTCACTGGAAGCGGCTCCCAAGCTATCGGTCGTCTTCCCTTCATTGCATTCTATACAACTGGTCTGTCCTTCATTGTTTTGGTAAGAACCTTTACCACACAGTGCACACTTCAAACTCTTTGGATCGTACGATGTTCCAACGGGACAAGCCACTGACGTATGACAAAATAAGTGTTAATATACAGCACAAACGAGGTCCAAGAGTAGTGCCTTTCCCTCCCTCCCTGACGCCCACCCCGACGCCCAACTTCGGGATAATTTCCAGGTGCGTCTACCATATATCCTTATACCGATAAACTGGATGGTAACGGACGTTAATAAATTGACTTTTCAGACCTCGTTGACAACAATAGAAGTTGCGGCAAACTAAGTAAATTGTCAACAGAATGATTTTATATGATTCTATAGTATTTATTATTATGCTGTAAATATTTATTTGTCAACTTCAACATTTATTTATTAATTCTTGTAAACTAGTTATTAGCTTTCGACTTTAGTTAGATGTCCGCAATTAACTAATCTATAGCTAAATACACTGACACGTTACTAAAGTTTTCATTCATTCATTCAATCATGACAAGCGGTCCATATCTTTAATATTGACCGCACAGATGGACGCTTTTGAAATAGTTTTACCGATTTGCTTTTTGAAACTCTGCGTTAAGGGAAGTGACTGTTTGGAGAGTGCTTAGCAGTGTCGGGTCTTTGAATCTGGGGCTGAAAATCCAAGTAAACCGAGTTTTTAATTTCATCGTTACAATGAAATCTCTTCCTCTCCAACTGCTGAAAATAATCAGTCGTACGATTGCTCTAGCATAATCGGAATCGAAATTTTAAATTAGACAATGCCTACCACATCCCTTTCGATCGCCACTCATAAGGGATCCAGCAGCACAAGTGACATTGGTGAAGAGATGCTGCAATGACGATTTATTCGCCGTACTCTTCATTCCACTCAAACTTATCTGAAATTGTCCTGTGGCAACAGCGTATTGCATCTGAAATAAGACTGCTTCACTCTTCTCTTCGACATCATCTCCTGACGAGTTTACGACCAGCGAGAAGAGAACTTTCAACGGAAGATCCACTGCTGTTCTCTTCCTTTCATCGGCTGACGCCTCGCATTCGGGAGTTTCCACGTCTTTCAGTTTCCATCCTTGCACTGTGGAAAGCGTGGCTTGTATTTCCCTCTCCACTGCTGAATGCAGCTTTTCGCGACTTTGGATGATGTTGCATTGCATACCTGGAAATTTAATCGAGAAGCGATGTTCTATCTCCTCAGGGGCAACCTTGCCTGTAAGGAAGAGAAAAGAAGAGTAACATAAGAATCAAATACTCCGAGGAGTGAATTGCTTAGAGAATGGAATCCATTAGGTTGGTTAGATCCAAAAAATGACACACTTTCAGTGCGTCGCCTACCGAGTAAAAACAATAGGCTTGTCATTTATTATATGAAAACAATTTAATTAATGGTGCGGTCAAGGTTTCTAACATTGAGAAGATAATGAGACATAAGAGACAAAGTTCTTACTGCTAATATCATAAGTAATCAAACTTATATATTGGCCCAATTGACAAGCCATTCATTCGATATATAGGAAGCCAGTCTTAATCCGGCAAAATGAATTCATTTGATTTACAGGAAAACAATCATGCCATGTCAAGAGTTTTGCCCCATGGCCACGGCTCGTTTTGAACTTTCTCGGAGAATAAGGCTTAATTGTACGAATTCGAGGCTTTTGTCGCAATATTTTCATGGAACTTTTTTTTTTCGCAATATTTTTTTTTTTATCAACAAGTAGTATACATGTAAGTATAGCGATCAATGGCAAAAAACAACAGAGTGTAAGAAGGCACGAAATGCACCCCCTCCGGTTGCGCATAGAAGCACTATTCCGAGGATGGTTTTAAAATACAGGCGAAAGTAAACTGGCGAGAGGCTTGTTTATTGTTCGGCTTTCAAGTAAAGAATATTTCTTATAAGTAAAGAATATTTCTGGCACAACCTGGACACCTTTTGAGCGGGAAAGGAAACTATCCTTTTCACTGCGAATTTAGAACTTCCTACATACTTGAACACTTTGGTAATACTAGCTCTTCCATGTCATTCCATTGCCAGTTTGTATCAGGACCACATCCATACACAGTCACCGCCTCGGCATTGAACGAGTAGCCTTCGTCGCAGGACAAGGTACACAGCAGTTTACCAGAAACCTTTCGACAAGATATATCTCCATTCCTGGGCTTATTTAATTCGGGACACTCTGTTGAGGTGAAAAAAATTATAAACACCGACGTCAGCTTTTTTCAGTCTTGATGTGCAATATGTAACAGAGAACATTTAACACATAAAAGAACATATTTTCAGTTTCCAGGCAAATTCCGAAACCGAAGGTATTACAACAGCTGTGTTAGCTTACATCACTTTAAAGTCTAAATTAGGACTATATGCTTAGTTAGGCTTTTTTTTTGGTTTGACACAATAATGTCATGGTATCGAAAACATATTCTGGTCGCCAATATAGAGTATTGATCTCAAGAACTGAGTTGTGCAATACCACCAAACATTTCTAGACGCTCTTACGGTCCCTAATGTTGTGTTAATTGTGTTGCTATTTTCGTAACATATACAAAACAAAAAACGCAATTCGCGGTATTCTTCTTATTAGTGTTATAGTGAATTAATGCTCAAAAACTTATAGCTTTATGACCCTTCAACCTTTTTCGTTGATGATCTCCTTCTCACAGTTGGTTCCCCAATAACCTTTGTTGCACTCGCAGTCATATCGGTTGACACCATCTACACACTTCCCATTAATACAGGGATTTGAGCTGCACTCGTCGATATTGATGTCACAGTGAGGACCTGAGAATCCGGCTTGGCATTTGCATTGATAAAGTCCCTGGCGAGACTCGCAGTGAAGGAAGTGCGAGCAGTTAGTTGTGCACATGTCCAAAGCTGCAGCTTTAAAAAAGGAAAGAGGCTTGTTACAAAGTACAAAATTGGAAAACAATCTCATTATTATAATGATAAAGTTTTGCGACATTTTAAAAAGCGGTCAGTACCAGAGCAAATCACTGTGAAATGACTTCCGATCAGATCAGCAGCTTTCTTTTACTAAAAAGTTAAAGCCGTCTTGCGGAGAGTGTTTGCTGAGTAGCCGTCATTTTAAGTTTCGCGCACGGGGTTTTATCTTCGGGCTGGAAGTTGAAATTGCCTTGTACAGCATAATGAAGAGATTTATCAAGGAAAAGCTTCTCAGTGGCGATGGTTATTTGCACGGCAAAACAAACCGTGCAACATGAAACTTCTATGCAGTGACTTTATTGAATTTTGATTAAGTTTCTATCAAGCAGACTGTCGTAATTAATTTTTTCTGCATATTTGGAATTCCTTTAATTCTGATGAACTTGCGTTAAAATCATCAGTCCTCAAGTAGACGTTACAATTCCTTGACTTAGCAAATACCTTTGCATTGCGTCATGAATCTCTTTTCCACTTGTCCTTTGATTCCTGGCAGAAAGCTGCTCCATGATCGCACATTTCCCGGAATGGGCCAAGTGCAGTTCTGGGCCGCGTTCCACATGTGGTTGGCAGTTGCTGGAATATCCCAAACGCTCACTTGATGTAACGTGCCACGGAATGCTGTCGAAAGGGATGTCGTCTGTTCTTCTGCGAGATAACGCTGACCGAGGACAATCCATCCACCTCCTGTGATAGTTTCTCCGATTTTGACATTACTCACTTTCTCTATTTCCTCTCTGTCAATGTACACGGAAACATTTCCAGTGAGGCCGTTCCACACAACCCCCAAATAATGCCAGTGATCATCTGCTAACTTGTAATTGGCTCTAACTACTTCATCTTTAATCTCCAGATGAACTTGAGACTCAGTAAAGGAGAGTACAATGATGTCATCTGAGTCTGGTTGCCCAGCAACGCTATAGCTAAACAGTGTGCCTGACTTGTATGTAGAATTTGCTCGCACAAACATAGCGATGGTGAAATATCTCATGTTTGGAATACTTTTGCCGTCTGATAGTAACACCATGTCGTCTGCGGTCTTGCGTTTAAAGATAAGATCGAAATTGCTGCCAAGAACTGGAACACAATAATCAATATCGATAAAACGGTTATTTCTCTCTGGGTTGCTAACTACATGGAAACTGTGGGAAAATTACTTCCTTGGCCTTCCGAAAATCTAAGGTGCACTGCTAAATGGAGTCATATATGTACGAATTACACATTGTAACAGTTTGTTTTCACCAGAAACGCATAATATACGGCATAGGATATTGCTAATATAATTGCATCCCTACGCTTTATAAGCGGATCAAACAATTGCATTAAAAAAATACTTTGCTACTTACATATGTTGCAGGAGTCTCCAGAGTATGAAGGGTAGCACTCACAACTGTAATCATTCTCCAGATCCTGGCAATAAGAGTTTGGCATGCAAGGACCCGAGACACAGTCATCAATGTTTTCTTCACATGTGGCTCCAGTGAAGCCAGGTTTGCACGAACAAGTGAAGCTCCATGTAGAGTTATCAGAGTTGCACGTTCCTCCATTTTGGCAAGGTGTTGACAGGCAGAAGTCTTTAGGGTTTTCGCAGTCTACACCAATAAACTGATCTGGGCAACTGCATTTATATCCCGGTGTCAGATCGACGCAAGATCCATTGTTATCGCAGGGGTTTGATGCACATTCGTCGATCTCCATTTCACAGTATGTTCCATTGTAGCCTTCCGAGCACCGACAGGAGTAACCTAGAGTATGGTCGACGCAAGTAGCATTGTTCTGGCAGCTATTATTAACACAGTCGTCAATATTGTTCTCGCATAACCTGCCTGTATACCCGTCAGCGCAGGAGCAAGTAAAATTATTGACGGCATCATGGCAAGTTGCGTTGTTGAAACAAGGCCTTGCCGAACACTCGTCTATTTCAAGCTCGCAGTATTTACCGAAGTATCCACTTCTGCAGTTGCAGTGAAAATCAGTGCGAGAGTTAACACAGATGCCATGCTGGCTGCAGTTGGCTGTTCTGCAGTAGTCAATACGGTTTTCACAGTTATAGCCGTTGAAACCCAGCTGACAAGAACAGGTGTAATTTGAAACCAGATCTGAGCACACGCCATCATTTTCACACGGATTGGATTTGCAGTCGTCAATGTTTTCTTGGCACTGCAAACCTGTAAATCCATCGGGGCAGACACAAACGAAGCCATTAATCTGCGGAATAACAATGATGACAATTCAGATGAAATCAGTCTTGGACAGCGAAAACATGGGGGACCTGATGGGATTCGAACTTACGCACGCCTGGATACAGGTCACGCACTCTAACGGTTGAGCTTGGGAGATAGGAATACAAATTAGGACGATAATTCGCTTATTTCAGAACAGGTTTAATCACTCTGTATGTGTTTTAAAGAAACCGTTTGAACTGCGTTAAACATAATACCTTAAAGCTAAATGAAACTATTAAAAAAAGAATTATATGGTATTGGTCGGCTAGGAGGGCCGTATAGTGAAAAACTGTGACCGAGGTCTTAAAAATGCTGCCCGAGGCCGCAGCTGAGGGCAACATTTTCGAGCCCGAACTTTAAAATTCCAGCCAAAATCGTTTTTCTGGTTCGAAATTTCTTGCAAAGTTTGAAATTGTACTTCAAAACACTTTCCTCAGTCGTTGCGAATCACTCGAAATCAGACTTTTCTACCGTCACGGTAAATTGAGTAGCAGAGAGCGAGTAAATTCGTTAAGTGTATTCCACAGAAATTCTCTCAAATACAGCAACGATCAAGGAAGTAAAGTTTATCTCCATGTAACGGCCGGTCAACGGACAATGTCCGGCCAGAATGGTGACTTGACCGGCCAAAAACTTCACTCACCAGTCATGTTGAGACGGTCACGTTGTTCATTCTTGAATGAAAAATCAAATCCCCAACTGTAAATCTTAGATTGTTAGTCTCTTTTTTTATTTTGGCCTCTCACACGAAAACATACATCAATGGGTATCTGTTCAACGGCTAAAAATCGATCGCTTACTGTTTGTTATGCGTTCTAGATCGATAGGAATGCCATTCGAACGGCTGGTGTTATCCGTTCAGAAAAATATTCAGCCGTTCGAACAACTACCGCAATCCATTCGAAAAACATTTTCACCTTTTAGGACGGTAGAGGTTTTCAATTCAGAATTCAAAACTATTTAGCCTTTCGAACAGCAAAAATTTTCCGTAGACAAAGAATCCGATCAGATTCAGCTTTTCGATTTTCGATTTGCCTAACTGTGACACTTTTGTCACAGGGAACCTCTCTTTGTTGGCGTATACACATGCATTTCAAAGGTATCGCTCTACAGATGTCAAGATATTTGTCGTTTCTTTCACTTTCTCTGCACAAAAATCGACGAACAAGACGCCAAAACAAGACTTTTCGCTTGATTGTCAAGTTGTTTCCAGCTTAGACACTATGGGACTCCGGGACATCAAAACACTTATTTGCAGTCTGCTTCGTTTCCATCAAGCCGTACAATGTAACATTGAGCCCGAAACCAGTATCTAACTTAGAACCAACCGATTGAAGTCACTGTTACAAAACCGACGAAGTTATGTGCCAACAAAAAAGCCGAAGGCCTTTATATTAGTATCTGTAAAGTTATTTTTGTTCGCGAATGAAATTTGAGACACTCTCAACTCGTTGCTTGGTAAAATCTACCGAATGATAGTCATTAGTTTTTCGTGAACAAAACCTCTCTCTAATATGACTACAACAGAGTTTAGATTTTTATGGTTTACACTTTAGAACTTAATTTTAGTCACATCATTAAGAAACCTCCCAACACTTGTTGTGCAACTGTAGCCGTATTCGTAGTAACGCGATGATTTGTTGTGGGTTTGCACGGATGAGAATCAAGGAAACAGGAATTTCTTCTTCGGCTATATTTCTTTACTCAGTTATTTCTGAAGCCCAAAATTAGAATCTGCTGATGCATGTTTGGTTTCACTTAGGTTTTGACGGACATAAATACTTTGTGGAACATCAAAACAGCAGCTCATGGAATTCAATATACCGATCGAAAAATTCGAAGTTTCATCTTATGTGCATCCGTTCAATAATTTTTCTTTGGCAGGTGGCAAGAATTCCACAGAGAGCGTGCCACTTCGTTGAGCTGCTGAGCCCTGCCAAGCTATCTTTGGTTAGTTTTAAGCTTTTACTTGTAGTAGGCCAATTTTTAAACGATCCAGCAACGACTGGAAGAAACAAATTATATCTGTGGGTTTAATTAGGTCAACATTATTTAATTTTTTTGTTAATATCTTGACCGGTCAGAAACGAGACGTGACCAAGCTAAAATTACTTTGGCCGGTCAACATGACCGGCCACGGTCCGAAAAATATTTTGAGCCCTGTAAACTGAACTGAAATTGATTCATTTTTTACTTAAAATTGTATAGAGAGATATTCACAGCAAGATTACGCGCCATTACAGCGCCGAACTACAAACAGCCAAACAAACTCGCACAACTTCAAAAAATTCAATTGAATTTAGTTACGGTGACTTTCCTTGCAATTTAAAGGCGAATAGAGATAAACTGGCGTTGATTAATCGTCTATGGAAGTGTAAAATGGGCGAAAGATTGACGATTACCGCTAATTCGCTCACGAAAATAGAACAATAGGACGGATTCCGCCCGCTGTGGTGGTCCAAATGAGATTTATTCCGCCTGCTACAGGAACCAATCAGATTGCAGGATTTATTGAATTCCACCCGCTCACGAGCTGAGAAAAAGATAAGAGTACGGTATCACACCTTCCTTTTTGCAAAGTTAAAATATATTTTTTTGTCAGACGAGGACCAAAGCTGAAAGGTGTCGTGACGTGCAAATGAGAGCTGCATGCTGCTCAACACTGGTTAATTACCTGATCATGGCATGTCCCACCATAGAAACAAGGGAAAGACGCGCACTCATCAATTTCCACTGCACAATCATCGCCCAGAAATCCTGGCGCACAGTCGCAAGTGTAGCTGTTTATTCCGTCCCTACACGTGGATCCATTACCACAAGAATTTACCACACAGTCATCGATGTCAACTTCACAGTGTGGTCCGCTAAATCCATCAACACAGGAACAAGTGTAGCTGTCCACTTTGTCGATACAAGTAGCATTATTGTAGCATGGAGAGCTGGAACACTCATCGATGTCAGTGCTACAGTTTTTTCCTGTATAACCCTTCTTGCAGGTACAACGATAGTCATTTATCAGATCATCACAAGTTCCATCGTTTATACATGGATTCTGCCCACAGTCGTCTATGTTTATTTCGCAGCTGATACCTGCAAACCCGTCAACACAAGTGCACTTATACTCATCTATGCCGTCAATGCAAGTGCCATTGTTTAAGCAAGTGATATTTTTACAGTCGTCAATATTGATCTGACACTGATTTCCTTTAAAACCATCTGGACACTGGCAAGTGAAGGAAGTAATGCCATCAGAGCATGTTCCATTGTTCAAGCAAGGCATCGAGGCGCAGTAGTCGATGTCCACATCGCAGAGTTTACCAGTGACACCCTGCGGGCACACGCAGGTAAAGTTGTTCACCCCGTCGTGACACGACCCATTGTTTGAGCAAGGACTCGATGCACAGTCATCTATGTTGTTTTCACAGTGCAGTCCATCAAAGCCATCGCGACAGTCACAGCGATAGCCATTAACCATATCCACGCAGCTGGCTTGATTTTGACATGGGTTGGAAATACATTCATCGATGTTGAACTCGCAGGCTGACCCGGAGAATCCAGACTCGCAGATACAATAAAACCCATTAACTTGATCCAAACATGTACCGTTGTTTTCGCAATCTGCGCCAGCGCATTCGTCAATATTGTGCTCACAATGGGATCCGTTAAAACCTGCAAGACAAATGCATTGGTAACTGTCAATTTTATCACGGCAGTTGGCCCCGTTCTGACAGGGGTCACTCGCGCAGTCATCGATATTTTCTTCGCAGTCGTTGCCTTGGAATCCCACTGGACAGAGACACTCGTAGTTGTTTACTTTGTCCCTGCAAGTAGCTCCATTTTGACACGGAGATAACAGACATTCATCAATTTCCGTATCACACAGACTTCCCGTGTAACCAGGTTCACACTGGCACTGGTAACCACCAGGGAGATTTTCGCACGAGGCATTGTTAGCACACGGCCATGAAACACACTCATCTATATCCTCCTCGCAGTTGAAGCCTCGGAAACCTTGTGCACAGGAGCAGGTGTAGTTGTTGAGCAGGTCTTGACATGTGCCACTGTTAAAGCATGGCTGATCTGTACAATCATCAATATCAGAATCACACTGTTTCCCAGTGTAACCAGATTGACAGGAGCACAGGAAATCGCCGATGAGGTCGGTGCACGTGGAGTTGTTGATGCAAGGGTTGGAATCGCACTCGTCAATTTCTGGAGCAAATGAAAGTCCAGGAAAAAAAATAGTGTCAGTTTCCAGTTTTGCTTAAGTGGGGCAAACAAATAAAAATAAAACAAACGAACAAAAAAATAGCAAAAAAAGAAAAAAAAAAAAAAAAACCAACAAAATACAGTTTAAATTAGTGAATGGTTTTTTGGGGGGATTGTTTTTTTCTTTTTTTATATTT
>Ga0126338_10001127_pt1:5000-16711 | contig 16711 bp, 9 predicted proteins | sample OrbCmetagenome_2_FD_92529 | JGI IMG/M metagenome (GOLD analysis project Ga0126338, IMG submission 92529) | Coral microbial communities from Petempiche,Puerto Morelos, Mexico - Orbicella C C metagenome | ecosystem: Host-associated > Invertebrates > Cnidaria > Coral | place... | reverse complement strand
GTTGGAAATCTTGGGGTTAAACCTCAATTTTTCAAAGAAACTAAAAAATGAAATAATACGGTAAACTTCAAAAAGTAGGGGCCCCCCCCCCCCACCCACCAACATTAGTGATAAAATATCATAGCTGCTAGAAATTCACAAACTTAGTACACTCCAAACGTAGCGTCCACCCGAAAGTTAAGCAACCTCACACAAAATTTGACTCGTTATAAGAAACAAAAGAATGGAAATAACAGAAATGACACTTAATACGAAGGCAATGTATTACTTTGTTTTGGTCTAACATACATTTGGATATATTTCTTTCTAGGTCTATCATTGAGAATAAGTCTATTTTATCACAATGGATTGACCCACATGTGGTATACGTTTAAGCTACCTGAAATTAAAACCCTTGCCCGAATATTGCGACCCTCAAAAGAGGCAAAAGCAACAAGGGCCGTTACATACTAGCCTCCTACACAGATGCTCTTTGGGCTCGTCACACAATCTTTATCGTTTGTGGGGGAGAAGTCTGATTAACAGCGTCTGCGTAGGAGGCTTTTGCATATGGAACTTTACAGTATGTTTGTACAATAAAAGATATTGCTCTAGTAAGTAACATTTTAGTCTTAGGCTGAGAAGCTCATCATTAACCTTAGAGTACTACTACAGAGAAGTAAGTGCTATGAACATTTAAATTAATATTGGGGTCTATTTGACAATAGACTCCTCACACTACTCTTAGAGGACAACCATCACCCTTTCGTCAACACAGTTTGTATATACTGTACATTATTTGTCCATGCTTTTTTCTTTATCAGGACTGTGAAATAAAACGCCAAAAAAGACTAGATTATACTAACTTGTTACAAGTTGGACTAAATCTCATACTTTCTCCAGGCATTACAGTCACACCAATACTTTCCCCAGGTCTGGAAAACTGGTCAAGAGACTTAAACATTTTTTCCCCAAAGTTCCATGTCACGTGTGGACTCTGGAGAGAAAAAGTGAAGTGTACATGTATAAGAGGAGAACAGTCATGATGGTACTGATCTTGTACTCTGATTGCTTTGCTTATCATGTTTGAGTGTAAGCCATAGAGCAAACTAGTGTAGCCTACATTTAGGCCAGCTGCACATGATCTTCAAATCTGGTTGTAAATCTTATACGAATGGGCTCTGACCTTGATAAACCTTCACTTAAGACCAACATCAGCTTGGATTCCAGGTGGAGAGAGTGCTTGCAGATTACCAGCTTTGTTAAAAACCCGATTCATTTCTGTCAAGACAGTGCTGAGGAACACTTCGGGATACTGCTGGTTTAGTTGAACTACTGTGTCATCACTGACTTGGTCACACCTCACAAGCCCTGAAATAACACAACACATACATGTAAATGAAAAATTATTTCATGTTAAACTAACTTTGTGGTTGAGTAAGATTCATTCTGCACTGGAGCATAGTGGACCATCAGGGGCAGTGGGACATATATCTGCTGTCTATGAGGTGACTAACAGGATTTCTCCCCCTGCCCCCCCCACCCACCCACCCCACTGTGTAAGGAATGTTGGTTCATTTGAGGGTCCCCCTCCGAATTTAATTCACCAGTACCCATTTATACACCTGGATGGAGAGAAGCACTGTTAGAGTTTATGAAGTGCCTTGCCCAAGAATACAACAAAGGCTCCACCCAAAGCTCAAAATGAGACATTTTGATCCTGCACTGAGCCACTGGGCCACTGGGCCTCCCGCATTAGTCATTACAAATTATGTTACAGATACATGATTGTAGGTTGTAAGATATAGTGTTCTAATGATTTGTGCATTGCACTCTAAAATAATGAAGAGGACCCTAGTCTTGTGGTATGTAGTATACGGGTGTTGTTGCTCCCCAGTAATTAAATTCGTGATTTAGAACTGCCTTAGTACAGTCGAGTTGAGAATTTGTATTGTTAGTAATAGTTACTGACCTAAATGTCGGAGTTGAGGACATCCCTTGAGGACAGTTTTAACTCCTTCATCTGTCACCTCTTGACACCAACTAATGTCCAGTCTCTCCAGGAACTTACAATCATGACGCAAGAATGCCTCCAGTCCTGAAGATTGATCACACAAATTCCATACTTTTTATGTACAATAATTGCTGTGATAGGGCAAAGGCATTAAACAGTTTTTTTTTTAACAATGATGATGGCAAAGTGGTTAGCATGCAGGGCTGTCATTAAGTTTTGAGTCACCTGTAGTCTTGTTCTCCACACCCATAGCAAACTTGCTACTTTTTGGGTGAATTCTATCAACAAAATAATGGCAATTTCACTTGTTACATCAGGGACCTACATGTATCAAGCAGACTCAGCTGTAACAGGTGTTATAGGTTACCGCCCTTAATGACAGTCGCGACAAGTACGAGTTATGATCTGACCAGGCTTTGCCTTCATGTTGTCCTTTCAAGAAAGAGGGGTGCTACTTGGGTATATAAAATAACTGAGCCACTATGAGTGCTCTCAGTAGTTGATAGGTGCGTTTAGATGAGAGTACATAAACACGGTTGTGACATTTTAGATTTGCACATATTTTTTAGAATTATTTTATAAAAGCAATAGTCAGAGCACTTTTTCCATGTTTACATAGCTTCATCTAAACAGTAATGTGTTTGCATAACTGTCTCAAATCCTCCTAACCCTCCTCGTGTTTGGAGGAGGTTATGTAAACACAGAAAAAGTGCACTATTGCTTAAATATTAGTGTCAGGAAGGTGCAAATAAAGCTAAATAGTCCAACCCAGAAAGGTCCCACAAAGTCTATGAATTTCCATGACAAAATCCCAAATTTCTCACCCAAGAAAGGCTCTCATGATCAAGCTTTAAAAGAACCCTTAATACTAGAGTTGGAATCAACAACAGGCAAGTTTACTCATAACATCAAGGACCCATCATTCAGTCAAGCATATTTGGCCATTACAGGTGTTAATGGTTACAAGCCTTAATGACAACCCTGATTGGATCAAAATACATGACTGTGAAACAAACAATGCTCTTACCATTATCCGTTATTTTGCAATGCACCATGTATAATCCACGAAGAGAAACACACTTAGACATTATGTGCTCTAAGGATGCATCTGTCACTTCAAAGCACAGGCTTACATTCAAGACCTTAAGATAGGTGCAACCAGACACCAGTTTCTTAACTACATCATCCGTGAGTTTCGAACAGCAACGCAGATCCAAAACAGTAAGATTTCTACAATAATGAGAAATATGCAATACTGTCTGACAAGTTATCCCACATGAGTTTAGATGCAGTTTCTCAAGTAATGGGCATCGCTGTATAAGTTCACAGACTCCCGCATCTTGAAATTTAGTATTGTACTCTATAGAGATGCTTTGAAGGTTTGGACAATTCTGAGCCACTGGTAAAAGGCTAGCACAGGTAAGAGATCGGCACTGGTCCATTGTTAATCTCTCTAACTTGGTACAACCTTCACAAAGCTGAAAAAAACAACAGAAATAAAAATAACTAACAGAAATTATTATTTTTTTGGTCTGGTGACAACAGAATATTAATAACCTGGGTAGTAAAGAAGGGTAGACTGCTCCCATTTAGTCCTGCAGCCCAGCTAAACACATGTAACTTTTCAATGCGTCATATTGCAATATATTTGCTGCACACAACAGGTTGGAAACATTTAGCCACATCTGAGACAAATTTGCCATCTAAAATGGGTAATTCATCTGGGTGTCTGGAAAACCCGAATAGCGAATAGCGAATAGTCGCGAATAGCCAACAGCGAATAGTTCCGAATAGCGAATAGCAAACAGTACGAATAGTGCGAATAGTGGTAAATCGTAGCAAATAGGGTACGCAGTATCTCACAGTCAACCTCGCAGCAACGTAGGATGGGATTTTCCCACTAAAAAGCACAGACGCTTATCAGGACAAAAGGTGTTCTAAATGTAATTTCTTCTGTTTGAACCACTGCAAAAGCATAAATATTAGGTTTATTTATTGTTAGGTTATCCTTGTGTTTTCTGTTTTCTTAATGTCAGCGATGGACAGCCCTAGCCTGAGTCCAGAGAATAAAAGGTAACAAATTCACTGAAATTCTGTTGCTTATTTGGATAATTAATTAACGTAGGATATTAGATCTAAAGCGGTGACTATTGACGACTATTCGTCACTATTCGCCACTTTTCGCGACTGTTCGCCACTATTTGCACTATTCGTACTGTTCGCTATTCGCTATTTGGAACTATTCGCTGTTCGCACTATTTGGGACTATTCACTGTTCGCTATTCGCGACTATTCGCTATTTGCTGTTCAGGTTTTCCAGACACCCAATTCATCCGTCTGAGATGGGTGAATTGTCTAGGTATAAATTCAATGTGAAGACAAATTTGGTCATGTAATCTATTTTAACACAAGACTGATACCTAGAACATTTATCCATCTCAGATGGATAAATCATCTACATATGTAGGATGGATAAATCATTTTCCTATTATACATTCGGCATCAGATAATTCATTTCTAGTATAAATTCTGTTTGCTCACTTTTTAAATATGTCGTTTGTTGTTGTTGTGGTTAGTCCTGTCTACTTCAGAGATTCTACAGACAGAAACACAGAACTAGCACGAGCTGTACAGTGGTGTCTATTTTCTCCACGTTTCTATTGAGCTATGGAAACACCTGTTAAAGTTTGGGAGAAATTCAAAATTCTGTAGAAACACTTGGCTGTGGCTTGTGTTACTTCAGAGATTCTACAGACAGAAACAAAGAACAACCACGAGCTGCACAGTGGTGTCTATTTTCTCCATGTTTCTATCGAGCTATGGAAACACCTGTTAAAGTTTGGGAGAAATTCAAAATTCTGTAGAAACACTTGCCTGCGGCTTGTGTTTCTACAGCATTTCTAGTTCTCCCAAATGTCCCGTCGTGTTTCTACAACTCGACAGGAGCACAGAAAATAATGTTCTCTATTTCTTACATGAAGGACAAAACTGACCTCTTTAACTCCACTGTCTGTGACACCAGAGCACAAACTAATGTCCAGTAACTTGATATTCTGGCAACTTTGTGCCATTTCAGCCAGACATTTGTCTGTCACTGCCGGACACCTCATAACACATAACTCAATTAAATACCGACACTGCTGTAGCGCCTTGAGGAGCCCTTCTTCAGTGATACTACGACATTCCGAAATATCCAACACCGTGGCAGTTGATGAACCATAGTTTGTGATCCGAACAAGAACCTGATTGTCCACCTTTTGTCTTTTCTGGAGCTTGAGTCTTCTCCAAAGACAAGGATCAAGGGTAGAGTTATACCAATGCTTTGAAACGCACGACGCCCTTCCTAAATCTTTCACGTGCAAATACGACAGAATGCTCAGGAAAACTACTTGAGGAAGGCGGTTGATTGGAAAGCAGTTTCCACTGTCTCCGTTGTCCATTTGGCAGCCGTTTCTTATTCAAGCCCGAAATACCTACTATAATCTTTTCATCGCACAATAAAATGGCACGAGCTCGCGAAGTCGCTTGCAAAAGGCTTAAATCTCTCTGTAACCAAAGTGTACAGGAGACCACTAACTCTGTCATGTATGAAACGCATTCCGTCTCTAAAACCGGATCCTCTGTGCGTGGAACTTCTGTACGTGTTCCTCTTTCTGGAATCTTTTAAAGTTTATTAGAGAAAGAGATAATTCAAATCATAAATCATCCAGTGTCTTTAAAAAAGGCCGTTTGATGTTCTTTTTTGAAAAAAAAAAAAACTTAGGTCTACGTCACCTTTCCACAATAACAATTTTATAATATGGTTGACGGATAACACCGGAAACATACAGTCATCTTAAATAATTGATTTCTGTTAGATGTATTATCTTTGTTCCTTATATTAAATAGAAAGAGGATGAGTGTGGGGAAACATTTCGCGAACTTTCAACTAGTTCGTTAATGCATCGGACGGTATATGTACCATACAAGAGGTAATTACTAACAGAAAGCCTTCCGTCACTCGCTCCAGTCTTCTAGCATTCATCCAAGATAGCGGGCAAAATGGCGTCGATTTACAAGTTAGCCTCGCAAACCTTTCGTTCGAACAGGGCGTCTTTGGTAAGGAAATTTTTATTCTCTTGAGAATGCGTTGTAAAAAGATATATGACTTAAAATTCGGCCCATGCGATTCTCAAATCACACCGCGTTACAAATAATTTGTCAGACATGCAAGCCTCATCCGTACGTGATCATGAACGTGATGTGAGAACGTAAGAAGCCTCCTTTTGATCCATGCCCTACCCATCAGGTTACCACACATCCCAGTGTGTTTCTCGTGATGTTGAAAATGTTGCTTAAATCCAAACTGACGGGGCTTATTTTGTGTTTTGTTAGTTTTTGCCTGGTTCCACTTCATCATTTACCCAGAAGAGGAGCATGTGGATTGTTCACATGCCTGGTAAGTCAGAAAGTTATTTCATGTATGATTTATTTAACAAATAAAGAAGCCTAAGCCGTGTATTACACTGTGATAAAACACGACTGGCATTTGAGGAACACGAGGGAAATGCAGAAAACACGATCCGTAGGCGAGTGTTTTCTACATTTCTTGAGTGCTCTCAAATGTCCGGAGTGTTTTATCACAGTTTGTTATATGGCTGTGTCTCACAAGGACTGGGAACTACCGAATTCACGAATTTGATTGGCTGAAATCAATATTGACCGCGGTCTAGATTTTCCCATCTAGACCGGTTTCATTTTGTGTTGAAAAAGTAGCAAACTGAAATATAAAAATGTTCACCATTTTCTTTTAGTTTCTTCTCAATCATTTATGGAAGTTCCAAAAGCCTGATGACAAAAAATAAGTAAAGATTGAGGACGAGCAAATTTCGGCAGGTTTCAGTTAAGCTCATCGCCGTTCGCAAGCAAAATGTCAGCAAACCAGTTACATGAAACAAATTAAAGTTTTCTTCTTTGCCGTATAATAAACATCTTATTAACTGAGCTGAGTCGGTCTGTATGAGAGAATCTTGACCTCGGTCGTGTGTACAGACCTCACTACGTTCAGTCTGTGCTCACAACCACGGTCAAGATTCTCCCATACAGACCTCCTGCTCAGTTAATAAGAGCTAAGTAATACACAGCTTAGGCTTGTTCATTTGCTTTATGATACAGATTTTCCACGGCGCGAGTGGAAACAACAAAGCACACAGATCAAAAAACAATAACACACACTTTTTTTCTGTTTTATACTCTGATAAAACAGGTTTTTGACCAATCAGAGTACACACAGGGTCCTTTCTACATTACACATGTTTATAATACTACTCTCCAGTGTTTAAATTAAAAATTAAGCAGAATATTGATGAATGTTGTAATTTAGAGGAACCATTTGAGGGGGTGGGGGGTGGGGATGAACTGCCATATGAAAAGGATGGGTTGCTCATCCTACCTTTTAAGGGGTCTAAAAGGCAGTTTTGGTACCTCATAGAGTGTTCAGCCTCAAAAGGTCCACAGCAGGAGCTTTTGCAGTACCTTTTTGGGTATCGAGCACAAAAAATATGACAGGAGATAAATGTGTTGTTTTAGAATTGGTACCTCTTATGGGTGAAAAAATTTCAAGCCACACCCAAAAAATAGGATCTTGGTACCTCTTAGGGGTTCTTTTCAAAATTCCCAACAAGCACCCCTTTCCTTTTTATATGGGAATTTGCCCCCCACCCCCCTGTCCCTGGAATCAAATTGGTTTTGGTGAATTGCTTTTTCAATACACTGCACAAGAGAAAACAATTTATTCAAAACTTATTGTTTATAATTTTTTTCCTTTTGAGTTTGGCAGACAATTTCAATTTAACAGTCATGAAAGCAACCCGGAAAATGGAAATAAAATACAATGCAATTGTTCTAGTTCAAGTTAATTGTAACTTGCTTTAAACATAGTTTGTTTTCAATTGTTAGAAATTGACACTGGTTAAAGATTTTTCACCAGCTGAAAATTTCAGTTACTTATATTTAAGATTATGGTAGAAAGGTGACAATGTTTCAACTTCTGTTCATCTCTGTTATATAAAATTAATATTGTTGTTTGTTGTTAATTCCTAGGGAAGAAGCTCTGTTTTGAACACCCCTCAATAACTCCACTCTTCTCTGATTGCATTCAGAAAAGGAATATCACTTTGCTCACCACCTTTAAAGTTGTTGACAACTCTATCCTTGGAAAGAGCGTGAAAAAGAATCGAAAACCATACTTAATAGGATTTTACAAAGGTAGAAAGACTGCTGAGCAGGGTGATGTGATCAAAGTTGCCATTGCGGGCAAGACGAATAAAGCAGTTGTCATTGGTACAAGAAAAACAAAACATCATACAATACCGAGATATGACAACAACTGTATTGTGCTTGTGGATGAGAACCTCGCTCCACTAGGAACTCGAGTAAAGGCACCAATACCAACGATTTTAAGAAAGCGACAAGACAAGTTGTCAAAAGTGCTGGCTCTTGCTACAAGGTTTATTTAGTCATGAATTGTGTAGTTAATAAAATTCTGTTTTAACTTTGGAGTGGACTTAGATAAATATCAAAATGCTGTAAAAATTCTAAAATTCTGTACACTTGCTGCTTCCAATCTTCCATCAGAATAGAAAAAGAAAATAATTACAATTTGTTAAGCTCCCAAAGAACTCACTGATGATAAGTCTGAATATCAACTCATGAGCTCCTTACTGTGGAAGCTCCTTACTGTAGACCCATTTTTGCATTGTACATGATAAAGGTGTATGTACAGATGTATGTACATATTGTCAGTAGCAGTATGGATATTTGGATACAGAACAGTTTCATGTACATTTGACCCAAAAATTAATGTAGAGCCTGTATTGGTATAGCCTGAGAACACAGACAGACTTCTGGCTTTTGTATTTTTGGCAGCGTGAAACAAAAGCCAGAAACCCATCTGTGTTCGCAGGCTAGTATTGTTATCATTTACAAATACAAATTAAAATACATTTTTACTCATTCACTGGGCAGGTGTTATGGTTTTATAGCAAGTTATGATTGTCGCACTGAATAACTTGTTCAACGATGAAAGTAGCTTGTGAGCAACCACTCCTCTCTAATAGCCATCTCTTTTCAACAGGAAAGATTTTTTTTCCAACTGTGTGTTGGTCCAAGCACTTGACACTTAACTTGCGTAGCAGACGTTCATTTTTAAAAGCATGTGAAGTGAACACAACTCCAAGCGGGTGAGAAAAAACAAGAAGCAGTGGAAGGGGTGGGGCAAAACACTCACCCCTCACCTTTCTCCTCCATTTTTTGCTCACCTTCTCCCTGTTTCTCGCCATTTTTTGCTCGTCCCAGGCACACTAGTTTGTTTGCTCAATGTCCCCACCTGAAAAATGGAAAGGAAGCATCCCCAATGCAGGCTACTCGACACTCATCAAATTGCCACCACGACAGCTGCCTTTCAACAACTGCCTGTTGATTTTCCTTAGCATTATGTTGCAGAGGTTAGACTAGAACTGTATCTTAATTCATTTAAGAAATGCACAGAATCTTTTTTTAAAGTTCTCTGTTATCAACAGGGTGATGAGAGAACCATGGGTGTAAGTATAAAAGAGCTAGAGACTGAGACTGCAATATGTAATATGTGTGGGCTATTGGCCAAGCTTCAGGTCAAGATGACAGAATATTAGCCAAGTTCTATTTTTGTGTGTTTACAGAACAAGACTCAATCAAGAATGAAAATTAAGAAAAACAAGGCTAATCATCGCCATCTTGGGCAAACAATAAAGACAGTTTTTATTACATGGCACACAGGTCAACACCAATTTCTTGTGGGATAAAGCAAACAATCTCAACTGAGTAGTTAACTCCATCTTGCTCACCTGGGTAGCCAATAATATTACAAGCAGTTCACCTTGTGTGGACTAGGCAGTAGCAAGTGTGAATTATTCGAGTGGAGCTCGCATTAAGAGCTGGACTGATTTTGGTAAAGGACATGCCTTGATATAAAATACAGAAACCGTGATATGTCGTGAATTGCCAGGCACTTATTATTTAACCATTAATTTCTCTTCCAGATTTCCAATCTGTTGTGACTTAAGAGAATCTTTATAATATTAAGAGGCCCACTGCTTGCTTGTGTGCTTAAGAGAGGTGTCACCTATGGGTGGTTACTGTATTATTCAGGGTTCATGCTCTTTTTAAGAAAAAAACTTCCAGGACTTTTCCAGGTCTGAGATTTATTTTTCTAGGACTCTAAAATTTACATTGACCCTTTCACTCCCAAGATCTGAACATTAATTCTCCAGACATAACTCATAAAGTAAGTTTTGAGAATTTAGTGAATTTAACAGATTTCCAGAACATTCCTGGACCAGTCTTATTCCAGGACCTTCCAGTCCTGGAAAATGCTGCAATAAAATTCCAGGACTTTCCAGGTTTTTCAGGGCCCATATGAACCCTAATTGTTTGCATGTAGCTGGGCCAAGTGTTTGCCTACAGGAGGTAGTCCACCTACCGGAGTCCCTGTTAGTAGGGGTTTGTCTGTAGAACTTTTATAAATTATTATTCACTTGCCATGATGCAGTATGTCACATTTTTCCTTTATGCTGAAATCAGTTTACCTATTTTCCAAGCATTCCACAAGATGGCATAGTAGAGGTATGCTTGTTGATGGTTTGATAGTCACTACAAAGCCCTGTGACTTAATGAGCTTTTTGCGATCAATCTTGACCACTGGAGCCAATTAGCAAGAGGGGAAAGCGGGCTGAAAGCTTGTCTGTTGGCTTTGGCAAGTTGAATATTGTTAGATTCTTAGTTCTCTCCAAGAAACTTGAAAACAAATGGTTTATTGCTTCAATCCAACAAAATCTTGATAACAAAATTTACAGAAGCTTACATCACCAATGACAAACTATTAATCATTAAACCAATGTTGGCACTAACAAGTTACAATAAAGCTCGTGTCATGACATGTTCATAACCAACTGGAACAGTACATGCTTAAAAGAGGTCTTACACATGCATTTGAATTACAAATTTTCATTTTCAGCTCTTGCATTCAAATCACCACACTAGACCACACCATTAGCTTGACTGCTTGGCCATCTGGAATCTCACAGCAATAAAAGGCAAGGTGAACATTGTTCCACAATACAGGATCATGGTCATAAGAAGCCTTGGCTTGTTCTTCGTCTGGAAAGGCATGTTCTAAAAATATGCAAGACAAATAAATTACCTATTATTAATACCTTAAAGATTAAGGCCCCATCCACAACATGCAACAATCACCGCTCATTTGGGATTTGTGTTTGAGAAAAAGTTGGGCAGACAAGTCACATGATTATCATGGCACCATCATTTTCAAAAAGCTCCCTTTTCAAAATGTCTTCCAAGCACACTAAAATGCAAGGCCGGTGTTTTCAAATTCCATCAGTTTGAAAAGCATTTTCAAAAAGCTCCTTTCTTTGTGATGGATTAGTGTGAATGGTAGGACAAGCCATAGAAATAAAGCTGTGTTTTCATATTTCTCCAGTGTACAGGGCTCGAAAAATATTCGAATTCCACCTTACCCATTGGGCAACTAACTCTCAAATTTTGCTTGCCTGGGGCACTTCCCCACTTGCCCAAGTTTTCAAACTCATTAATAATTCATGAACCCAAAAATGGAAGTCAAACTACAGGCGTGTTTTAATGTAATAAACCCATCTTGACTGTAGCCCTCTTAGTGCTGATCACT
>Ga0126338_10001127_pt1:0-2500 | contig 16711 bp, 9 predicted proteins | sample OrbCmetagenome_2_FD_92529 | JGI IMG/M metagenome (GOLD analysis project Ga0126338, IMG submission 92529) | Coral microbial communities from Petempiche,Puerto Morelos, Mexico - Orbicella C C metagenome | ecosystem: Host-associated > Invertebrates > Cnidaria > Coral | place... | reverse complement strand
ACCACTTGTAAGCTTTGCGTAGTAATAATTTACTAAGCGCTCAGATTCGGACTATACTAGGCCAGCTAAGGAGGACAGGTGGCCCCGGAGACGAGTATGGGTGGTTTCTCTCCCAAGGCCTGATATCTTTCCTTTGCACATGTATGTAGTGACTTAGCAAACTTCTTTACTTTGGCTTTGATTTTTTTAGTCATTGCCTCAGCCTCATAAGTTAACTATTGGTCATCTTCAGCATACATTTAGTTATTTGTGAACTTGAAGTTAGTAAAGGCAAATTAGCCACAGTTGCAAGTTTTCAGAAATGACTTTTCAAGGGTTACTGTTAATTTCCCCATTAAAGCTGATAAAGCACTCTCACTAACACTAGAAACGAGACGCATCTCCTGAGACAGTGGTAACTCACCTTTGAACATTACTGTAGTGTTTTACTTTAAAACTGCTGACACAACTCCACAGTTTCTTTAGAAAGTAAATAGAATTACTCAACCTCAGAATACTCCAGGGTTTAAAGCAAGCTGTGCATAACATTTTCTTCTAAAAAGCATAATTATAAAAGAGTTGCTTGTTCTTGTTTTAGTCACAGTACAGTGTATGCTTCAAGCAAGAACAAGGTAAGATATATGTCTAGACATGTATAATCAAATGGTCAGGGTTCGAAATTGCGACCAACACAGTCGCATTTGCAACTTAACTTTACTTATTCGTGACTAGAAAAATGAGAGTAGTGCGGTTTTGCCTTGACTGACACAAATTAAGGCTTATGAGCGGTGTAAAACACACCAATGACATCATCGGGCAAACAGTCTTCAGGGTTGCCAGGATCTTCAGGATCACCAGGGTCTTCGGGGTCTTCAGAGAGACCCAGAGACCCAGAGACCCAGAGACCCAGAGACCCAGGGACCCAGAGACCCAGAGACCCAGGGACCCAGGGACCCAGAGACCCAGAGACCCAGGGACCCAGAGACCCAGAGACCCAGAGACCCCAAAACCCAGAGGCCCCGAGACCCCGAAGACCCTGAAGACCCTGAAGACCCAAAGACCCCGAAGACCCCGAAGACCCTGAAGACCCAAAGACCCAAAGACCCCGAAGACCCGCAGACCCGAAGAACCCTAAGACCCTGAAGACCCGATGACCCCCAAGACCCAGAAGACCCCGAAGACCCTGAAGACCCCGAAGACCTTGGTGATCCTGAAGATCCTGGCAACCCTGAAGACTGTTTGCCCGATGACATCACTGGTGTGTTTTACACCACACATAAGCCCAAATTAAAAGGGCTAGCAGTAATCTAAAAGGAAAAAGAACATTACTTGTGGATGAAAGACACAATTTATTCGAATAGATATAATAAAACAAACCCACGATTCTTTGATTGCCAACTGGATCATCATGTTTGATTATTCTAAGGCACACTAAAATAAACGACTCTCTCTCTCAAAACCTTCAAAATGGCTATCCCTTTGCAAAAATGCCCTATAATGCATTGCAAGCCCTTGAGCATTGAGTATGTCATGTATGTCTATGGATTGTGTCTCTTCTATTAGATTTTGCAACTAAACATTTACATTTAGTGACTATTTTTTACCACTTAGTCGCCAAATTGCGACTTAAGGATTTTGTTAATTTTGAGCCCTGATGGTGACAAGTGAAATTAGAAAACAATTTCACTTGTATAATTTTTGTCAAAATTCTTAAAATTTCCTTAGTCAATAATAAGAATTTTGACAAAACACAAGTGAAATTATTTACTAATTTCACGAGTATACCATTTGATTACCTTTTAATTTTATAGGTGACAAATTCCATGAATTTCACAATCTTGGGTTTTTGATTTGTTTATAATATTATTATTGTATTGAAACATTTTGCCCCAAACATTGCCATGGCAATTTTATAATTTCACCTGTGAAATTATAAATCAACACTGAAATTTTGTACCAAAATTAAGAAGTAATTTGTCACCCATGATGTTAGACAGTCAGGATAATCACTCGAGAATTACCAGAGCAGAACTGGAAATCATTACAAAATGACACACAGAACAATGCAAATATATATATATTTAGGAGGAAGGAATATTGATGAGTGCCATGAATTTTGTCATGTTTGAACATGTTTACAAATGCTTAATTAAAAATACTGTAGTTGTAGTCAGGCATAGTAATGAAATCTTAAAGTTGTTGTCACTGACTTAAAAATCTTAAAATAGACGTTTCAGCTAAAATACTATAACCTTCTTCAGTGATGAAATGAATGTTAATGGCGTCTAAATGTCAAGAAGGGTTCTGGCCACTGAGCGTTTGTGTTGCAAAGGGTGGTGAGAGTTGAAATGGAGATACTTGTCGGTATGGGTTGCTTTTTGCCACGTTTGCCTCGCCCGTGAGCATCTCACTGAATTTCACTCCCATCTTAACTCGATCAACCAGCACATCAAATTCACAGTCGAAGAAGAGAGTGATAGATCCATCACATTCCTCGACACGAAGACAACTAGAAATACTG
>Ga0126338_10001126_pt1 | contig 16713 bp, 11 predicted proteins | sample OrbCmetagenome_2_FD_92529 | JGI IMG/M metagenome (GOLD analysis project Ga0126338, IMG submission 92529) | Coral microbial communities from Petempiche,Puerto Morelos, Mexico - Orbicella C C metagenome | ecosystem: Host-associated > Invertebrates > Cnidaria > Coral | place: Petempiche,Puerto... | reverse complement strand
TTTTTTCTGTTGTTTTGAATTGAGTAATAAATTTCTCTGTGTAAAATAAACATGGACCAATTCTCAGTGTAGAACAAAAAGCAATAGTGGGAAACGTGAATTTAGCAAGCAACCGTGATAACAATCATGGTGCTATTATAAGGATTTGTATGGGTATAAACCAGGTACTGTTGCACTTAAACGAACGTGGGGACCCCTCATTTTTATTTCAAAATTTAAGTTCCTATAATATAAATAATCAATAGGCAAAGTTTCACAAAAATCTCAATGCAGGTTCTATTTCAGTGGAATGACCTTAAATATATAATAGGTTCACAATGCTGATAATCGATCGACACCCAATAAAACTGCGTATTCGCTAATTTATAGCCACAGGAAAGTGGTACAATACGAGCTGATTTGTCACAGGGCGTCTAACCAGCAGATAATATAAAACAATAATTATTTAACTAGTTACCTGGAGACTTTAATCTCTTTCCTTTCCCAGCAGAAATTTCGTTCTTCCGAGCATATTTCCTATATCGAAAAAAAAAAATATATCCCAGCCAGAAGACACACACTACACACGCTTAGAGGTGTGGTACCAGAGTCATATGTTCACATTCAATGAGAGAACAAGGGGTGAGTGGTGAATTGGCTGGATGGGTGTAGCTCGAATTTGTTCCTTCAGTAGAGAGAAGGAATGAAAGGAAGGAATTCACCCTGCCGACAAGAATATCCCTCCACCAAGATGCTTGTTCGAGAAAACAGTTATTTCAAGGAGCGGATCCCTTGCATGTCCCTGAGTGGATTATGATAAAGATGCACATCTCAGAGACGTTTCCACTCCTCTGCATAGCAAACTTAAATCTGAACGTTTTGAAATACTTTCCGACACCAGTAGTAGTGATCTCCTTTCCATACTTACTACATTGCTATACAAGCCGCTGATCTGACTCCCTTTTACTTTGTCTATTTCAAGCTGTATACCGGGGGTCATATACTACTTGCGGTCAATAGTAAAAAAGTAAACTTCCATATCGGTATCAGTTCTAAATAAAGGACACCGTAGCTTTGCTAAAACGACAATTTGAAATTACTCATATTATTTTTAAAAAAAAACTTTTCCTTAGATTTGCTTGCTTTTCCGCGATGTGAGAAAATCGCCTTTTGCTGTCGACATGTGTGCTTTTGGATATTAGCCATTACCTCACTGTACACAAGTTTTATAAGTCCTTGTTTTTACACCTTTTTATTCCAGGTTTGTTTTACCATTCGGCTGTAATAGGTGCGAATGTATCTTACCAAAGTCGCCTTTATCAGTTCCTAACGCCTGCTGTTGGATTGAACCCTCAGTGGGAGCTGTGTTACCGCGCCTCCACTCACGGCTGGGCTAGCAGTACCTTTCACAGTAGGTGTGATGGCAAAAATCATACGGTTACCATCATCAAAAGTGGACAATATGTGTTTGGAGGATACACTGACATTCCTTGGGGTATGATGAATTTGCCGTTTCGAATAATCTAAAATCAATTTTTTTTTTACATTCATTTGCAATAGCTGGTTTTCACATGACGTCACTAAAATTCGAACTACAAAATTATTGATCTTCCTGAGATTTTACTTTAATGATGTATAAGAGCAGCTGAAAACTAATATTCATACAAATTTTCGCTCCGAATGGTTTCTTGGTTTTGTAAAACACTACGCTTGAATTTCCAAGCTTTTGCGTGACGCGGCATTTACATGACGGCCTAGAGAGCTGTCATGATGGTTAAAAAACTGACTTATTTCGGGGAACTTAGCTATCTGAACAGCTATCTTTTTATTTTAATGTTTTAGAGTTCCTCGAGGGATAAATTCACGGTTTTGTAACAAAACTCAGTGACAGATGTTTCTGTTGGTTTCCGCCCGCCATGTTGGTGCCCATACGGATGGGCACCAGCATGGCGTCTCCATACAGATCTCTATAAATTTGGGGAAAAAAAATTTCTCCGCATATCTCGCATAAGAATTTTGACGAGAGTCTTTGCATATTTACCTTCTTTCATTTCCCAGATTCTAGACTTTATTTATTGACCTGTTTTGATTTTCATTTTGATCTATTTTTAATTGCGTGACACTGAAAGCCGGCAATTATGCTTATAACTAACTTGTAGATTATTTTATTTATTTAAGTTATTAACAATAAAATTATTATTTTATTTAAGTTAGTAACATGAGCCCTCAGTACTTTTAAGGAGGTTCAAAAAAATTTTCTGGTTTACTATGATTTTAAATCTCTGCTACTCCTATTCCAATATACCAAGCAAACCTCGGATTAAAAACAAGAATTCAAGGTACTGACTTAGCATGCAAGGTACTGATTGTAGCTGACTCCACAGAACGTCGTAACATTTTCAACCTCTAGTTTTAAGGGTTTTTTTGGCCATCAGTTTTTCTGCTGAAATGTTCTTGTTTTCCAGACACTGATAATAGTTATGGTTCCACTTCCAATGCGTTCATATTTTCACTCCGCCACAGGCGGGATTCGAACCCATGAGCACTGCAGTGCACTGCACTACAGCGGTATCGCAGAGGTCATGGGTTCGAGTCCCGTTCAGGCCTGAATATTTTTCAGGCTTTCATTTCACAACTGCTTAAGTTGTCTGTATAACTGCGATGATCAATCATGTCTTCATATCTTTCTCCGCAGTTCAAATATATGATATTCATTGGTATGTTATTATTGGTTTTACTTTTCTTCCCTTCTCTTCAGATCTACGTAGTGTTAATGGTAGTTATGGTTCCACCTCTAAAGCGTTCATATTTTCACTCCGCAATACAGAAGGTCTGGCTCCATTTAAGAGCATGGTAACGAACCCAACATATGCAATTTGCAGGTACTCAGGTTATGGTCCCACATTTGGTGGAGGGTGGGACATCTACATCGCTAACAATGCCAACAGTAACAATAATTCCCACACACACTTTGGTCGAGGCAACCACTACACTGTTCCAAGTGGAGTACAAGACCAGTACACAATCCTGGCTGGGACTCGTTACTTCTCACCTAATGAGGTGGAGGTGTTTTATCTTGGTTGACTTACCCTAACATCCCTTCATTCACGTTTTAAACTCATTCACAAAATAACATAAACAAGCAAAATGATTGAAACGAATTATGTTAAGTTTCTTATGTTTTGAGATGTTTTGGAACCAATACAACTAAGTCCTAACCATTTTATTTCAATTTTAACCTCACTATTGACCTAGACTTTTTGATATAAGATTTATTCTTAACTTCCTTTTTTGTTGTGGTTCGCTGTTGTTGTTGGGGAAAGATCTCGTTGATCTGCTGATGTTTTGGTTGGGGTGGAGGTTGAGGGGTGGGGTGGGAGGTGATGGGAAGCAACCGTAGCCTAGTATGGTTATCGCGTTGGACGCCGGATTTTTCTGTCCCGATAGGGGACTGGCTGGGATAACTACCGGCGAAATGCTAACCCAACCTGACAAATGTTGAATATAAAGTGTAACCGTCGATAGAGTGTCATCCCATTGTGGGAGTTTGGCAAAAGTTCATACACCTCATATGACAGAAATCAGGATAAGCTCTGACGGTTGTAAACATCTTTGCCATGCTCTGTATGCAAAATACTATGGGCAAGATGTATGTTTTTACGAACATTTTGTTAACTCCTTATTTTACTTATAGTTGAGGGTCTCAATAGCAGTTATTATGGTTTTACGGTTCACATTTAGATGTTTTTTTTGACGCTTGACGATAAATTTTTGGGCTGTCTCATGAGAGACGGTAAAAGTTCAGTGATGAAGGGTAGCCTGAGAAAATTAATTAATTAATTAATTTCTAAGCGTTTTGATGGTTAAACAACATTTGTGTCCGTTTCTTGGTGTCCCACACCAATTAGCGCTTTGGCGTTTTTCTGTATTTAATCCTAGATATTTCATTGTGATATCTTTTATCTATTTATAGCACGAAGGTTTATATAGTTGCCCGAGGAAACGTCTTTTTTTTTTTTTTTTAAACGAGCTCAGTCGCGTTATTTGTAGTTGTTTCGGCCACGCACAAACTTATTTTTGAATTGAAGTAAACCTAAAATTAAAAGTTATTTTACTGAGATAGAAAAACATCAAAGAGTTATATGATAATAAACCATGAAGGAACAAGGATTGTCAAGGATGGAGAAGATTCAAACGGATTACAAACGACGAACTTGTAAAATTTGGGCCGAACCTTTCATGATGCTCGAATCGTGACGGATTCCTTTAATCAACGCCGAAATTAGAAGCCGTAGCGTAAAGCTGTGAAGCGAAAGCAAGAAATTGGGTCTGTAGACACCCTCGAGATCAAGCTTTTTTTTCACCACAATCAATAACATGCTCATAATTAGCGAATGTTTGACTGTGCTTAAGGTATCACTATACCCCAGATGACCATTATTTGTTGGCGCCGCGTTGTGGTCGAACACTTGACGCAAACTGACCCCAGTTTCTGAAAGCTTAAGAATTGTAGACTACGAAGGTATATTCGTTAAAATCAAACAAATAATAATGTTTTCCGAATACAGCGCCCGATTTCCCAAAGTACAGAGGTGGACTAATCAAGTTCGTTTCCAGTCGGATTTTAGTGGGAGCAAGCGATCAACATCGCTGTGTCTTCTCGACACCTTTCTCTGAAAAAAACGGCGTCAGGAAGTTTTGATTACTCGTCTGGTTTGTTTTTGACACGCGGTTACACTCTGAGTGTTGATAAAACGTGTATTCTCTTCGCTAAAATAATCATAACTATTGACAAAAAAAAACACAACACAAAATAAAATAAAAATAAAAATTCCCTAAGGGTTTTATTTTTTGTCTGGTTATCGGGTAACATTCTCTCCAAATTACAACGGAAAACCTTGAAAAGTGGCAGAAAACGAACTCAAAATGTGCGCTTCACTTGCTGAAATTTTCGTTTCGAGATATAAAGGAAAATGTACTTTGGGGCGTTCTTCCGGTGTAATGAGATAAATACACAAAAGGGGTGAAAAACGACGGCACGTTGATCGATAAAGTGAAGGCTCATTTTACTTTAAAAATTGAACTTGTGTCATTTGTAAAGGCTGGGAGTCAAAAATGTTGGCCTATCCTTTACAAGATCTGAATTCTACCGCTTGTGCGTCCACTGAGGTTAGTGAGAAGATAATTTTCGCTTCTGTTTCTTCTTTTCGGTTTTTAAAACGCCTTAGCTTAGAGATGCCGTTGACAACGACAGAGCGCACTCGTAACAACGTAACGGCCGCGTAGAGAGAGATACCGATCGAGTCGATGTTACCGTTACCGTTTCGAACGCCGAAAGCGCCAAGGAAGTAATTATAATTGTACCTAGCGAATTTCGAACGTCTTCCTCGTCCAGTGCATGCAACTCCTCTTGCTCGAAGCGGGAACCTCTGTGGCTAGCAGCTAACGCATCAGCCCAATTTTGACTGAAAGTTTTTGAAACCATTTCCCCTTGGCTTTTTCCTCTGTGGACTCTGTGGTGCTTTCTTTGCACGTAAAAATGGACATGAACTTTTGCGTTTCTTCGACGACATATCTTTAAAGCTTAAATCAACATTCTACAAACGGATAACACTCAGAACAACTCGTCGACTAACAGACACAAACGTTTGACAATCGTTCTACACGGAAATCAATCACTCGGCTTTTAAATGCAAGTTTACTTCTCATGACAAGCCGTTGACAGCTATCAATCAGAGTTAATTTATGCAAAGAATCGTTTTTCGTTTATAATTTAGCTTAGAATTCTTTTTTCATATAGTTTTATTTAAAATGGAAGAAGGCAATAAGATCTTTCTCAAAGAGCGAAAAACACCATTTTTTGTGAAAATGGTCAATTTTGGGGTATACTGATACTTTAATTAACAATAAGAAGATAGTTATTGTAATATAAAGCGTAGATAAATTAAGGACTCATGTATCATGCCATAGAGTTCCAAAAGCAGCGATCCTCACCCTTAAGCCTCGCGGTGATTTCTTGTGGCACTTTAAAAAGTGCAAAACTTTAAGAATTCAACCGCTCAGTTTTTGTTCAGATTGAAACTGGACTTCATAAAGTTAGACGAGCATTTTTGCACCGTATAGATTCACTTGTAGGTAGTATTTTTTCCCTTTAAAACTTCAGTGACAGTTACTTAGTCGAAATTTTACGGCAGCATGAGAGCATTTATAATATTGTTAAGACAGGTTTTTACCGACTCGATTATGCAAGGATGTCATTAGCCTGTTCCAGGCTTTCGGTCAGTGGGGACGATCGAAAAAGCGGGCGGGCGACGAGCGGGATCAGCGACGAGCGGGATCAGCGACGAGCGGGTTCCGGAGAGAAAATGAAAGGGCGGGAAAGCCTTTAAGCATTGTTTTGAAAACCTCATTCCGCCCACTGGAAAAAAGAACCGTTTTTTCAGTCAATTGTCGAAATCTGAGTGTTTTCTGTATCGAGTTACTCGTACGAGTTTCACGAGGCCACGCTGATCTTCACAGCATGTTAATAGGCGTACAGAGAATTAATTACCGGCAAATGATTAGATCCATATGGAGGATCAAAATCATGGTCTTGCCTAAACAAAGCCAAACAATGACATATACAACACGCAAAACGGTGGGTATAATGGCGATAACATCTTTTCCACAAGCCAGGTTGATTAGGCACATTCTATACCGCTCCATTCATTCGTGAAATCCTGCAGACAATTCTCCACAGTATACCACTGTATGAGTAAATTTCGACCCCTCGAAATCACGCACTCGTAACATGCTGTCCATGTTCTGCTTCACATGGCTTCAGACAAACAGGCAAGGTGCTAATGTAAATTGTCGAAAGTAACCAATCACAGCGTATACCAGGGGCTAGTATACCGGAATGAGACTTTATAAAAACAATGATTACAGGCTTTTCCGCCCTCTCCTTTTCTCTCCCAGACCACGCTCATCGCCCGCCCGCTTCTTTTTTGATCGTCCCCAATGACGTGGGAGAGCCTGGAAGAGGCTAGGATGTCATTTCCATTTGTAACCAATCATTAAACATATATAGCTTTTCTCGTAGTTGTGTAATATGTAATGGTTTAATGAACATGTTAATAAAGTTCCTTTGCAATTCCGCAAAGGTTTTGCGTTCAATTTGTGCTTACTGCATGCTGGAAGACTGTTCGTTTGCTTTTCAACTTCACCTTCTCACGATCCGCTTAAAGAGTCATTTCCCCTCTTAAGAGCTTCTGCCTGAGAGACCAAGGAAAACTTGGAAATAAGGGTGCTCCCATTTTCCTAAAAGTCCCCATAAAAATTGCTTTACAGACTTATGTACTTAAGTTTTATCTTCATTCATCGTTTTCCACCCGGGTTCTGGATATCAGCCCCATGGGGGTCCTGTGAGGTTAGTTTTCCACCAAATTTTGGGAACTTTTTAACAACTCCCTCACAGAGTGAGAAATAATTTCCAACAAAACCAGTCATCCACGTAAAGTCCAATGCTTAGGCTTTCATCGGAAGAGATATTTGCACGTAAGAATATTTCTCTCGCCCGTACATGAATAGAGTACAACATCGAGAAATATGTGGCACCTGACTCTGATTCGTCTATATCAATGGAAAGTAACCACCCCTAACAGTAATTATGATTAGGACACAGTTGGCTTAGAGAATAGAACAATGCTTGAACTTGCGGTTTTCCGAGATACAACTTGTGTGACTCATACTAAGTATCGCTCAGTGTAAAACGCAGACTGCAGACATAAAACTTTAGCTAAAAATTCTAAACAAATACACATTTATTACCGCGGAGCGAAACAAGCGCTCTTGCCTTCGTTCGAGATACACATCGCAACAGGGAAACATTTTCAAGACGAAAAGTGTCAACTAAAAACTTATTTTCCCTACGTTTCTCTTTCATGATGATCTGTAAGGTGATACAAAACAAAATACAATTTTCTTTCTTTTTTTTTTTTTGAAACATAATTGAATTTTATTCCTCCAGGCAACTTTGTCGATAAAACCCCATAAAAGCCATTTTAAGAGCAGCCGATGATATTCTTTCGAAGGGCATTATTAAATTGATGTTAATGTTTCTCGTTGAAAAAAGCCTCCTACGCAGAAATTCTTGTCTTGTCAGACAATCCTCCCCAACGAACGTCAGTTCAAACAAACAGCTATTTATCAATTATAGCGTGCATCCAAATGTTGGAAGTCTGGGGTAGCTCTGCACTTTGCAATTGAAAAATAATCAAAGGCTCCCTGAGCCAGCTCATGGCTGAATAGTTGATTTTTGCCTCTGTGGCAAAACGAGTCTTTGTGCAAAACTATTCGTATGAAAATGGATATCACCTGTACGTTCATTGTCTTGAAAATCAAGTCATGTTCATGTGAAATGTTTTGCACGAGCATTCGTTCTAAAAAAGAGGCAAACAGCAACTTCGAAGTGGACGTAAAGTCTGCGTATGAGCCAAGTGGCCCATCAGGTAGGCATTCATCCCGGTTTCTGTAGTATGAAGCGACTTGGAGTATTTCTACTACCCCCGGATGGGATGCTAGTCCATCGCAGGGTTACCCCACAATATGAAATTTGCCAATACTTATTTATACACCTGAGTGGAAAGACGCACTGTGAGAGTTAAGTGCCTTGCTCAAGAACACAATACAATGTTCCCAGCCAGGGCTTGAGGCCAGACTACTCGAAATAGAAAAGAAAGCCAAAAATCAAATGACAGGTTGTTTACCCAGACAAATTATAAATTTTAAAATGGATAATAATTAATTTTGATTGGAATTGGAACATTGTTATCATATTACCTTGTACATGATGTAGTGTCAAAGAATAACAACAGTCTCTTTCAAAATGAAATTATTAAATGACAGTTCACCATATTTACCAGTCAGTCCAAAATTGACAATATAATTATGAATATGAGTCAGCAGTGCATTTTGGGTCAAGGTAAATTGGTTATGGTCCTTGTTCAGTTAACATTATGAAACAACTATATAAAAATGATTACTATTATGCAAACATTACAATAGATGATTTTGAAATTATTTTAGACAATCAACTTGAGAATGCCAGGACTGGCAAGAGTATTTTGTCCAATTTCACTTAATTATAGTGAGACATGGATATTGGCAAAATCTTGTTTACTTTAAGCTGTCAAACAGAAACAATTGGATTGTAGCTTGCAGGTAAACAGGAAATCTATAGAAAAAATTTTTTTTCTTCAATATTATAAGAATGATTTCAGACAGTTTTGTTTCAATCATGAACCTGAAGTGAAAGGAATGTTTTTATTTACAATTTATAAGGTTTGTCCCTGGAGAGGAGGAAGGGAAGTAACAAAGTTTTATGCAAGGAGGCTCTGGCCCAAGGTCAAAGACCTATCCATATAACAGTGCTCTTGATAGGAAAGGTTTTCCTTTCATTTACATGTAGCTTCTAGCCTGAAACCCCTTTCACAAACCTAATGTGGCCCACTAGATCTTATTTCTGGGATAAATAATCAATTAATGTTTGAAATCCCTGTCCTATTGAGTCTTATGATACCTCCAGCCTGAAAAAAGTGCACCTTAAGTTAACTGTAGGAAGAAGTCCCCCAGCTTGGTGCAATACAATAATAAGGGTAATACATATTGTAGTGCTTGCAAGTAAAATAATAATTTTCTTTCTTGGAAACAAACATCACAGTATTTTATTCCTATATATCTTGGTAATTGTTTGTGCTAGTCTCGCTAGCAATGCAGTAATATTCAAAAGGATGCGGATATGTCTCTTCTAATAGATTTTTGCAACGATTACAGAACATACTTATGTTGACAAGTATCAAGCATTCTCTTCCCCAGAATTCAAGTTTTGATGTCAATTTGTTTAAATCTTTCATTTCTAGGAGCAAAAAAAAAAACCACTCTACATCACCAGCCACCATGCGTCCGGCTTTTTGACACAATTGGACAGCATATCTTTCTTGCAAAAAAAAATATAGATCTACACAGTCTCTTGGACTTAATTTGTTCATCCATCACTAAAAATATTGCAGTGTATAGTTACTCAATCGCACATGTAGGTTGTCTTGCATATCATCCGTGAAGAAATTTTCACTCTGGTCGAACTGCATGGAATACAAAAGAAATGTAGTGTGAACGACAACAAACTAAAAGATACGGCAATTCGAAATTTTTTTCCCCTTAGTATTTAAAAACAAGCTTACAAATTTCGAGCTTGCGATACTAACACAGGCAGAATTTCAATGTGTGCGTACAAAATAAAACAATAAAGAAACAATGAAACCAAAGCCTAACAAGAATTTAAGCTTACCTTGGACTCCGTAACGAGAGAAAGCGAGTGGAAACCATCAAATTCTCTTGCCAAGAAAAAAACTAGGAGCTTAACTTCCCCGCATATGCTAATCACAATCTCACTTTCTGGCTTCGTCTTCCCGGGTGTCATGTATCAATTCTTTGACCTCGCCGACCGTGGTGTTGTGCATGATACACAACCATAGCCATAAATACCTCTACCAGCTTTCATCTGGGTGTGAGCAAAAGCTGATAGGCAAAAAACAACATATTTACGAGAGAAAATCACTTGAAACCAAAATGGCTGACTTCAATCTTGGACGTGTTCGACAAACTCGTACCCAGGCTCTCGATTTATCGGGCAAAAATGTACGCCTTTCTAGTCCCCCCTCGTCAAAGAACCTTCCTGAAGACGAGTGAACACTCTTGGACAAAAACAATACTTAGCAGGGGAGGTAGGGGAAAATTGTTTAATCCAAGTTTAATGAATAAATTAGTTAGAATCGAGTGAGTGACTGATCGAGTGAGTGAGTGATCGAGCGCCATCCAACTGCCTCCTAAGCTCATGGATGTTACTCATCCATGAGCAAAAAATAAACGCGAGACACCAAAATACTAAGGCGGGCTTTCAACGAGCGTGTAAAATTGTCAAAATGGTCCGTTTAAATGTGGGGGTCATATTAATCCCCTCAAGGGAGATTGTTTGGCTAATATTGGCTTTTCATTACACAATTACCTCATGCTGATTGGTTATCTAGTAATCTCCATGCAGCTGACAATTACAAAACACCCCACCTAACTGTCGGAACCGCGCTCTAAAGCCGCCTTAGGGTCTGAATTGAAAGCTGTCCTTCTCACGGCTTTCGCAAAACAGACTTGTACCAAAATACAATTTTCAAATTTCTTGTCAACAGGTTCGAGTGGGACTTGGTTAGTCTTCGCCACCGAACTTGGCGGCCCTGATCCACGTTTTGGATGGATCTTTTTCAGTGTTCTACAAGCTTTTTGGCTTTGATGATATCATTCAGCGCCAAAACAGCTTCAAAAGGTAATCTTGCATGCATGTAACTTATCTTACATCAATAGTTATTCTTCAATCCAATTCAGAACTTTCTTAATATAATTAATCATGTATTTGATGGATGAAATGAACACAGGTACACCTAACAATATAGATGCACGCGGTCGAAGTACCAGCCGAGGAGTTTACAGAGGCTTCGCTTTTGTCAACTTTAAGGCCTACAAGTTCCCCTACTTAAACATCACAGGTCTTGGTACTGATTATGTCCTCAATGGAAAAGAATGTGGCGTTGCATGTGTTAACATACCATCATGCTTGTCCTTTAACCTGGCTGCATTTTATGACATCAACGGAAGAATCTTATGTGAACTGCTCCCATCTGACAATTACAACAACTCGGACAAGTTCATTAGCAGTCAATCTTTCTATCACTTTAGTATTCTGGTAAGTACTTTAATGACAGTCTCTTTGAAATCCTCTTTGTAAACAACCTGCTTTTTTTGTTGTTTTGCAAATTACTAGATCGGAGAGACATTGGCATCACCAATGTATAATGTCAATACAAGTGACATGAATATAACGGAATCCATGATTTGAGGGACCTAATTTCGTTCAACTGACAATTGTAAGGAAACACAAGCAATGAATAGGTTAAACTTTTTAAGCTCGCACAACAAAGCTAACAGGGAGTTTAACTCCCTGTATGAGTTCATCTGAATCAAAACACAGTCAAAAAGGGAGATCTTTTCACTCAAAATGTTTCCAGCAAATGCTGCGCCCACATTTGTTCCTACAAAAATGTTACTGTTAAACAGGATGGAAAAAAACATATAAAGGATATGACAGGACAAGCAGTATAAACAATATATTAGGAAGGAGCAAGGGCTGCTTGATATAGGTAAAAAAAATTGATATAACGGAATACTTGATTTGAGAGGCCCAATTTCTTGAAACGGACAATAATTATGAATAATAACAAGCACAAACTAAAAATTGAATAAAGCGTTCTCTAGTAAAAATATTAAAAATGCGAGCTTTCAACAGCCAGTCTACTGTCTTCGACGGATAAAATTTGTTTCTTCACAAATTTTATCCGTCGAACACAGTAGACTGGCTCCTGAAAGCTTACGATTTTTTTAATAATTTTTACTGGGGAAGGCTTTATTCTTTTTAATTATGATCAATACTGGTAAGGTATCCTTGATATTTGTACAAACTAAAGACTCCAATGGCACGTACTCAGCAGGTACAAAGCTCAAACTGCAAAGCTACAGCTAGCAAGCAGGGCAACTACCCAGCTCATTTATTTTTCATGAAGCAAAAAAAGAAAATCCACGCAGGAAGATCTCGTCACTTCCAATTTTTCGGCAAAAAAAAAACAAAAGCAAAACAAAACAAAAGAAAACAAAAACAAAAACATAACTGCGCACTCATTTTCTCTACAAAAATTGCCTTATATATGGACGCTACAAAGATATCAAATTTTACTTTTAGAGCAGTAAAAATAATATCTTACGAACAAGCGTACCTTGTTGACAGGGATTAACAGAGATAAAAAATAACTATAACGGAATACTTGTTTGTATTTTTGTTGACAAAAAAAGAAACAAATTCTGCAAATATCAGTAAGAAATGTCAATCGGAAATGGAGGGAAAGCTTTCGCGGTCTGAGCAACATAAAATGTAAGCCTCCAAAACTGTTTATATATATAATTTTCGACACTGTCATTAATAATAATTTACTTTCTTTTTAACTCTTTTTGGCCCTCATCCGAAATAGTGAATACGTTTAATGATCCTACTAGGCACTGGCACACAATGGCGACGTTCCTTCATTTCTACTCGGCTGAACTGTCGGCATCATCTTAATTCAAGCCTCTCTTAAATTTGAAGAACAAGGAATTATCCCGCTACCAGACGTTTAAAGCTACGGTCCTCTACATCTAGATAAAACGGCCAAGATGTGTTGCCGTCAGTTTTCTCGGAAAATATCCGAATAGTTAGTTATTGGGAATTTATATAATTTTTGTTCTGTTATTAGCGCAATTTTTGGGGGTGAAATGTTCTTGCCCTCAAGAATTTGGAAGTGATGCTTCATTGAGTTATACATTGGTTTACCATTAACTTCTTGTCTGAATGAATGTGTGTGGTATCTTTCACCATTGATCAGAGTAAACTCACTCCCGGCAAGAATGAAAACTTTCGTTTGCTGCCTTTGGAACTTCTACGTTGACAGCGAGATAAAAACTATAGTCGCCATCCAACATACCTGATGGTGTCCATTGAGCTTAAATTAGCTTAGCTTTGCTTAGATTTGCTTAGCTTACCTTCATTTACTAAATATCAGTTTGTTTTTTAGTCTCCATGTATGCGTAGACCGTGCCAGAACGGTGGAACTTGCGTATCACGTTATGAGAAGAACAGCTCTCTGTGCGTTTGTGTGAAAGGATTCACAGGAAGTATTTGCCAAATAGGTAAGACGGCGATAACACTTGGACGATGATATACGTCAATATAATATTAAAGTCCAAAATGTTCCTTGACTACGCCAGAATTTGTTTTCTTTTCTAACTTTTCTTCATCTTTTAAAAGGCTTAGGGAAGATATACCCCAGGCTTAAAAGAAGAAACATATCTTCATAAATAACAATATGGACAGCAATAGCATTAATACAGGCCTCGAGGCAAAAAGATTACACTGAAGGAAACCTGCAAAAATGAGTTTCTGGTCTGATATCTTCTCGCGACCAACAATTAACAGTAAAACCGGCTCCTCTTTTTTCCTTGCAGCTGAAGATGAGTGGCCATAAGTTACCCTGCCAGCAAGAAATCGTGCGTGAAGCAGATATTTCAAGGAGTTGCACGTCCGCTGCGTGCCTCTGACTAGATTATGATAATGGTGGACGTCTGAAAAAGACGTTTGAGTCCAAATTCTTGTGCTTATTTTCGGGGACGAGTACAGGCACAGTAGACATGCAATAGAGCTTAGTGACAGTATTTTGGCCACGTGCAATATAAATTACCTTTAAATTGAAGGAAACCTGAAAATAGTAGTTTAATAAGATGGAAAAAAAAAAAAGATAATATAATAATCCCTATAGGAACAAGGATAGTTAAGGATGGAAAAGATTAACGCTGATTACAAACGACGAACTTGAATAATTTACGCTAGACTTTTTAAGATACGCAAGCTGTGACGAAGCTCCACTTTAAATTTTAAATATTACTGTAAATTGAATGTGCTATCGCGGGCCACAAATAGCTAGATTTGGTGTACAAATTTTTGCTCCGGTCTCCGTCAAATAAAGCATCACATGTTGTAATTTTTCTACTTTCAATCTTGTCTTCTTAAACAGATATCGATGACTGTGCAAGTCATCCCTGTAAGAACAACGGGACCTGCAAAGACCGAGTGAACGGATTCAATTGCAGCTGCGCTTCAGAATATAATGGAACGCGATGTGAAAAAGGTAACTGTTAGTTACATGAACAAATCCATTTTTTTTTATTCTTCATATTAGGATATGTGATCATGATAAGGCCAAAAATACAGACAATCAATCAACAAATGGGGTCGATATAGCCAATTAGGATTACTTTGCACTGTGAATTCGATGATATCCAGCCAATGGATTATGCTAAAAAAAAGACGTGGAAATATAAACATGTGATAATCATAGACGAAATGCTATTGGTGCCTTGTTGGGAGAAAATGTATTCTCGTATTGGGTGGAATAGTGAGGCGACGGGGCGACGCACCCCAATACGAAAACATATTTTCTCCCAACGCCGCCAATATATTGCGGTAATGCCGTCTCAAAATCGTATTTAGTTTTGTATCGCGATCCAGCCTTGTAAGTATAAAAACAACTGTAAGAAGATCCATTCACGCCTGATCGAAATTTCAATTTTTTTCCAACCGTGGAAGGAATCCATGGTAACGGTTATCTCGTAATTAATTTTGTCGCAGATTTTTTGAAATTCTTCGCATTTTCGCGGTTTTTATTTTCATAACATGGACTATTGAAACAAACATGCAAGGAGTCGCGAGTGCACTAAAACAAGTTTTAAACAACAATTCAATCCGCATGCTACGTTGGGAAATAGTTGGAAATGTTATTTGAAGGAAATTTAGTTAGAATTCTTCTAAAACAATAAGATTATTTGCTCTCGCTTTCTATGAGGTTATAGTTGATTCGGACTTCGGCCTTATGAACTATTAAATCTCGAGAAGTCATGTCTTTCCTCAGAGCTCATTTCCCATATTTAACACACAAACCGCGCTGATAAAGATGACAATAAAAAGCATTGTTGGAAAACATCTTGATAAAACTATATCATTTAACTTGACGTTTCGTATGTTTCGACATACATCTTCAGAATGGACAATTTAGGATAAAAGTAACAACTAAATTTTAAATTTAAGCTAAGTAACTAATTAACAATAACAATGACAGAAGCTGAAAAAAAAATGTGGATATGAAAAGATGGCCAAAAAAAAAGAGTATTTCTTATATTCATTTGTAAAAAAATAAAATGCCAGCTAGAGTTAGGCACACGCTACACACTCTAACAGGTGTGGTTGCAAGGTCATATGTACACATCCAATGAGAGAACAAGGGATGAGGGGGCAATTGGCCGGATGGATGTAGGTCCAGACCGAACTTGTTCTTTCAGTGGGGAAGAGGAATGAAAGGGAAGGAATTCGCCCAGCCAACAAGAAAAAACCCATGCACCACCAAAAACTGATTCAAAATGTAGCTTAGAATTGGGTTAATTACAAAGCGCGGCCATAAGTTTCCCACTGCGTAAGAGCTTGCCTGAAAAACAGTTATTTCAAGGAGCGGATCCGTTGCATATCCCTGACTGAGTGGATTATGATGAAGATGCATATCTCAGCGGAGACGTTTCCACTTTTTACATACCAAACATAGATACTTTATGTATAAGTATTTTGAGTACTTTACGATACCAGTGGTAGTGTATACGAACGGCTGAACTGACTCCCATTTATTTTGTCTTTCTACTTCAGGCTGTATGCCCGAGGCTATATACTACTTACGGACAATAGGCAAAAAATATATACTTCCAAATCGGCATCAATTCTAATTTGGACAATTTCAAAAAAGCCATATTATTATTTAAAAAATTCCTTACATTTCTTTGCTTTTCCACGACGTCAGAAAATCGCCTTTTACTGTCGATGTTTAGTGCTTTTGGAAAATTATAGCCATTCGCTCACCGCACACAAAATCAAAATGCTTTAACAGGGTCATCAACTGAACTTGTAGATTATTGAGATACTCTATTTTATTTAACTTAGTATCTTGAGCTCTGCATAGGTTTAAGAAGGTTCAAAAGTTTATTATTATTATTATTATTATTATTATTATTATTATTATTATT
>Ga0126338_10001125_pt1 | contig 16718 bp, 7 predicted proteins | sample OrbCmetagenome_2_FD_92529 | JGI IMG/M metagenome (GOLD analysis project Ga0126338, IMG submission 92529) | Coral microbial communities from Petempiche,Puerto Morelos, Mexico - Orbicella C C metagenome | ecosystem: Host-associated > Invertebrates > Cnidaria > Coral | place: Petempiche,Puerto... | reverse complement strand
TTGAAATTTACAGTGGGCGCCTCTTAAAAACTTACCGCGACTCACCGAATTGATTGCAAATAATCCTTTAAAAACATGTTCAAATTAAACAAACAACATCAATAATCTTCGTCATGTTACATGCAAGCCTGTTTAACACTTTTGTCTCCGTGAAAACACGTTAAATCAAAGTTACATGCACCTCATTGATCCTTTACTAACTTTTTTTACATTCACCTTCAAAAAGCAGACGATGTGTCTCTATGTCCGGCAGCCGGACAGGTTTTTCAAAGTAATCCGTGTCTGAATTCGGAAGGCTGCAGGCCGGTTGCCATGGTGCAGTGGTAATGGGTATCGCTTGTCATAGAGGTGACCCGGGTTTGATTCCTCTTGGGGTCGCCGGTCACAAAGTTCTTGTTATGTTGTTTTACTTTTTTAAAAGTCTCACTGCCAGACACAGAGTATTTTAAAAAACCTGTCCGGCTGCCAGACATGTAGCCACAGCGAAAAGCAGAATGTCAGACAAACTACTTACCGAAATAATTTGTCGAAGAGCTGGCGAACAAATCCTTAGTGTTATTCCGAATCAAATAAACAACACTCAAATTCATTCCAAAAAACAAATCAGGTCTTGTTGAGCTTTAACAATTGTACGATTCAATCACAACAAATCCAAGATGTATACACCTCAAAAAGTAGAATGGTAGGCAAAATAGTTCGGGACGCAGGAGAGCTGACCAAATATTGAAGCCTCGTAACGTCACAAAGAAAAATAGTGTTCTGATTGGTTCGTATGATATATCGACAACATCCGGCTACATCCAAATATGGCCAAAAAAATATCACTGACGGAACCGGATTACGCGAAAATCGAGCTGAAAGATCTGAGATTTTTTCTGCATAGCCATCAAACTACACACGACTCTATATCCTGCCACCTCAACAGGCTTGCGTTTTCGCTCGCCTGTCTCGTTAGCAATTACCAGTCTGCCCAACTTTGCTATTTGTTGTCATGGAGTGGCCTGTTAGGGGTAGTTTACACCTGGGTTACAGTCTGCCTGGTTGGTCAATAGACTTGGAGTCGGTGGTGTAAGCACAAAAAATGCTAGCCCTGGTCAAGTGCTGTGACTAGACCTATGCCTACATGTACCAACAGGGTTCCTTACCAAGTAATTATATAATAACCATTTACAGACTCATCTGCACTATAAAAAATGATTTCCAGTCCGTACTGCACAGTCTCAGCACCTTAATGTTTATAAACATTATAAGTTCTCACTCAGTGGAATGCAAATCAATGTTATTCGTTATGAACCACATCTTCGAGGCCTTTCAAATTCTTTTTCCAACAGCATCATTGATTTTTACAGCTGTGAAGTTGTTTCATCAAGTGTTAGTGTTAAGAGAAAGAACGAAGCATAAAGCTTCAACTGCTTTGCATCCGTAATGGGAGTTGTTTTGAAACTTTGAATTTACTTTATGTAAGTAGTTGCAAAATGTTTACATTTTGTGATGTCTTACACGACACAAATCAAAAAACGCAAAACAACTCTCGAGAGTGCGCAGTACGGACTGGAAATCATCTTTAACAGTACTTGAATGATTGACTCCTAAAAGCTTATTCAAACTGTTCTCCTTCTCTTGGATTTTGTCCAAGTATGTAATGCATGTCCAACACATATAAAGAATAACGACAAGTTAAACATCGAGTAAAATTCCTGCATGCATAAATCATTTCCGCCCAATGATTCAGTCTTCCACACCTCTACATTATTTTTAACGCCCGAGTAATTCTCAGAACCCCCGAGGTCATATTCCTTATCACACAGACCAATTAACGTCACGTTACAAAACTCTTTCAAGCATTTATTGCAGAGATACGTGCACTTACAAGTCCACCATGAGTTCGCCCATTAAAATTCTTCATTAAAAATTCTGTTTTCCAATGAATTGTGATTTGCATGTGAGCTTAACTGTTGCGGAAACGAGCGCCACCATATTCCTTGCACTTTTCGACAAACGGAAAATTCCATGTTTTTATCATGTTACGCTAGAAATGCGCTTCGCAATTTGCAAAATACCTCGGCCTTGCCTATTTTCTACAGCTAAGCCACCGAATAAAACGCTATTTGCAGTTGGAAATATGCATTTTTTCCCCTGAGCCCAAACAACACCCACCACTTTAGCGTCAAAAAAACATTTGAAAGCCAAACTCACCTCTAGGTTGCTAGAGACGGAAGAATAATAATATACTATCCTCTCACCCATCGTGAAAAGCTTCAGTGGAATCTTTCTTCACCAAGTGCAATAATTTTTGACGAGGGACGTGTGTTTTCAACTTGCGAATGCAAAAATGGCAGTTCTTGTCTAGATGCCAATCAACTTTTTACGTCACGCAATGAATAATTCCGCCTGAGCAGGTAACAAATCCACCGGCAATTTGTAATCCTTTGCCTACCAGCGATGATTGCTCGGCTAATCTCTTATCGACAGATCTTTTTATATGGGCCAATTTCTTCTCGCCTCAATGTTGATCGACGCCAAGACAGTCACACGAGAATGAAACCCGATATTCAGCGCCCAGTTTTCCTCGTCCGAGCAGTGGTAAGCAATGCCTGTTGACAGCTGCAGGGGGAGTTGTCGTTGATTGAAGACGGGGTCACTTTACTGTCTCGCTTTTCATCCTTTTCACCGGTTTCTTGGTCCTTGAATCATGACTGGGAAAGTCACTTTATTCTTCTCCGATATTTCAGGGAGTAAAGAGGTGAGCATGTTCTAGTTTTAAGCAACAGTGCAATGTTTAAGACTGTTAAGTTTTAATTCTGTACTTCGATTTCATTACTAGGCACTTTTTCGGATCAAAGTAAGCCCAAACAAAGAGCCTCAACTTGAGTTTAAATTCATTTTTGAGGACTATACAGCAGTGTATTGTAACTAGCGTATTACAGCAGCTTCTTTGCAGGTTTCTTCGATAGAAGTTTTGATTTTATTGATACTCTTCCAACTTGGACTAGAAAAAAAAAACCGAGTTGTCGAATTATAGATTTTTTAAATCCAGTATGTAATTTACTCACATTCCTCAGCTCTTAGTGTGCATGTGTATTGTGAGCTAAAGCTAAATTAACAACAGAATGTAAATCGTCTTAAGTCTTCACCGTAAATAACAAGCATTCTTTTATGTCATTATGCCTCTTTTCGGTTCATTTAATTTCATGACACTAATTTCACTATCAAAACCATGCCAGTCAACCATTCGTCCGTGCCAAGTAATCAAGTGAGCTTCAAAAAATATTTCACAATTTCTTCGGTTCAGACTGCACTGAAAGGGACAATTCAATATTTAAATCAAGATTTATTCAGAAGCCTATACCAAGTGAGCAGAGTCTTCTCCGATGTTAATTCCTAGAAAAATCAGGAAGATAAAATGAGACTCTCAGATTCAAATGGTTGAATGTTAATTAGATTCATGTCTAACTCCAAACAAGTCAGGCACACCTGCTTTGACAGGCTGCCAGCTGAAATGCATTTATTTACATATTTTGGCTGGAAATAATTCTTCAAGATCATCAAGTATTGTCAAAAAAATAATTCTCATCCTTCTTTTAGTCAGTACCCTCCTATTTCTAGGCAACAATCTCATAATATTGAAACAGAGACAAGGCATTTTGGTACATATGCATTCTAAGAATCAATCCTAGCAGGAAGCATTCTCAAATTGTGTAGTTCCAGAAAATATCCATATGCGGCCAACCAAAGGAAGGCTGATGGAACTGAATTCCAAGGGGGGATGAAAGTATCGAAGCTAAACCAGAATTTCCAGGGGGGCTGGGGGTTCAAACTAAAAAACCTTTTGTGGAAAGGGTATGGATATTTTCTGGAACAACATATTACGAAAATAATGGTTTAAGGATCCCATCAAATGACTCGTTTTCCATCGCCTGACTGACCCAGTTTTTTTAAAAAGTGAAAAACGTGTTTGTGATGAACTGCTTGCTTCCAGTTTTTGCATGATCATCATAAGTTTAGTGCTTTTCATGTACATCTTTAATTACTCTTATATATGTGTCAAGCCTGTAAAATAATGTCTTAAAACACCTTTTAGATTGGTATAGTGGTCCCATGCAAATTAGCAGTCATAGGGAAGATGTTATTAATCAAGGCTCACTCTGAATTTTCTGTTTATAAAATAATATCAATGAATAGTTCTCTTTTTTCTCAAACTGACCAACCAACTCCGTTTTTCATTGGTTTGTGGCAAATTGGAGAAGTTTGCAAATTTTTCTTTTTTAATTTTAAGAATGAAACCTACAAACACAATTTAAAGTTTTGGCTTTGATGGGTTGCATTTGAAATTTTGATCAACTGCATTGAACAAAGAAATCAACTTGCCATTAGTACTGTATAAACAAAAACACAACTGGTTTTGAATGTTGAGCCATAAATTAATAAAAGTATTTTTTGCCAACTTGCTGCTTTCTACCCAGATTAAAAAACGTCAGCAACGTATCCGCACTGTACTTGAGGCACAGAAGCTACCTTTTGATGTAATTGATGTGGCACAAGATGATATTGCTTTGGAAAAAATGAGGCAGCTTGCTGGAAATGAAGAAGCATTAGCTCCTCAAATTGCAAATGGTGATGAGTACTGTGGGGTATGTCAACTCAAAAATTACATTTAATTTCATAGACTTTTCAGACTGTTCTAGCTATCAGGTCAACCTGCTTAGTGATATACAAAATGGTAATTAAATAACGTATATTCAGTGACATCATCATAAAAATTCCCAAATAAGCATGCCCCTGTGGAGTGCAGAACATTTTTAACTTTCATTATCTCTAGATCTGTCAAAAGAGGGATATTATTCTCTAAACACCAAACAGGACAGGGTTACTGGACTGTGCTTACAGTTTGCTTTCATGTAGAATGATACATGCATAGTGAAAAATAAATTATGATAATCTCATTGACAATAGATGCACTTGGGGAATAGTGCCTGAAAGGATGGTGAAGCCGGAGAGCAAACTGAACCGAGCTCATAGGGTATCCATGACAACCCTGTGAGTGGCAACCACCAGGCACTATCACACTGAAAACACAGTGAAAACAAAGGATACTTATCACACACTTACCATGGAGACAAGGGGTATGGGTGGGCTGGGAGAAAAACTTAATGAGATCTGTCCTGCAGTGAAAAACATGCAGAGTAACTTGATATCCGAAGCTGAACTGTAAAAATCAAGGTGCTCTGCACAAATCCCCAGCCACCTTGTACACCACCCTGAGGGAGACTGCTGGCCAGCAATATTGTTTCACAGTTAACTTAGCTAAATTACATAAATAGCCACATTTAATTGTACAATGCCAGAAAAAAAGTGCAGAAATTTTGTCAAGTCAAACTAAATGTTATTTTATCTTGCTTGTGCTCTCTTTAGGACTTTGAAGCATTTGAAGCTGCTATTGAAGAAGAAACTTTAGAAGAATTTCTGAAGTTAAAGTAGCATTGTGACATCAGAAACTGGAAAAATATTTAAAAGGGCAGAATCAATTGCTCACCAGCCACTTACAACACAGTTCAACTGAGTAGTGACCAGTCTTTAATATCAAAACCTGCTTGTAGCCAAAAAAATGGCACTTATTTTTGTACTTCAAATTCCACAGTAAATTTGAGACCATAGGTTTAAGCCATACTACTAATAGTACTTACTAAAAATTAATGATATTATCAGTCCTGTGCCATTGAACTTCAGATTCAAGGGCAGCCACAACCATATCGAGCTACAAAATGCTGTTCATGTCTTCACTGCAGCAATAATGTCTTGAATGTCAAACAGTTCAGCACAATGGAATTCTCTCTTTTGTTATGAGTGACTTTCCAGTTGAACGGAAACAACATAAAGGATTTGAAGGTTTTAGCAAAATATATACTGTATAATAGTATACATTTAATTTCCAAGGTTTTGTTCTCGCTCGTTGATTCAGCTACATGTAGGAAGAGAGTGGCTGTAGGCTTATGGTCTTATTCAAAAATAATTCTTAAATTTTTAGGAAAGCTCTTAACCACAAGTTAGACTGGAAGTCTCAAAGTCAAACATTTATATTGCAATGCCCAGTCAGAGTAATTTTGATACCTGGTAAATTTGAATTATACCAGTCCATGTAGTTTTCTATGGCCTCAGGTGTCTCGCAGGGCAATTGACAGGGATAAGTTTGTAGTTTCTATTTTTGGCTCAGTTTGTAAGTTATTACAAACATGGCATTTCTCAACAACTATTTTAAAGAGTCAAATTCTACGTGTTTCTTAAAAATTTTCAAATATGATAAATCATTGAAAGGTGTACTTAAGGTTTCTTGTTCTTGTACTTTCTTGGTCCTGTTGGTTGCCAAGTTTAGAAAACCAACTCAACCAAGATGTTGAACTTTTTAACCAGTGCTTCATTACTTATCAGTGATATTTAAAAATGAATTTAAACAGCTGGCTTGTAGCTGGTGTAAGCTATGGGTTTGAATGTGTTGTCGGGATCTTTATTTACTCTCTGAATTAGTTCTTTACTCTTTGTAAATTTCAGTTACTTGTTTTTCTAGTGTTACCAGCAGCATTTCCAAATTAGCATGATCAGAAACTATGTTTTGTACAAATATGTAACAGACGAGTGTAAAAGTAAAAGAATATTGAAACCTGCATTCTTAGTGGTCTAATTTGAACTGCAAGTAGAGTGAAACCTGTATTAAGCGGACACCCTTGGGACCCTCTCTAGTGTCCGCTTAATACAGGGTGTCCATTCAAAACAGGTTCTAATATGTTGTGGAATAATACTTAATTATTAAGCCTTTTGTAACACAGCGTAACCTGAGAGTGTAAGATCAAAGACTAGCATAGTACAATGTCCAGTCAATCAATGCATCAATCTGCAATAATCAACTTATCACTGAACAATGTTAAAGGAGTCTCAGCTGAACCTTTAGTGGTAAAAAGCCCTTGAAATGTCCACTTATTTCAGGTTTTGTGCAACAAAATGACTTAATAGTGGTGTCCACTTCCACTCAACAGGTGTCCACTGAATTCAGGTTTATTTTACAGTAAATGTAGGAAGAAAATTTTGGGACTCAAGCTAGTGTCCGCTTAATATGGGGTCCGCTTAACATGGGGTCCGCTTAATACAGGTTTCACTGTAAGTGCAATTTTAGTAACTCTCTTAGATGGCCACTCAAGGAAGGAACAGATACAGTAATAAGAATTTCACAAAAGAATGAACCCTGCTGCATCCATAGACTTAGCTTGGGCAGTTTGTGGAGGCAAGGGAAATTCACAAAATGTCGTAAGGAAATCACCATTTCAACAACTTTTCCTCAACAATTTGCTTAACTTCTGTTGAAGTCTGCAAGGATAAGCCTCTTGTAAGCAAATAAAATACTGTTAATAAATTAAAGCATGTGATAGAGTTGTTTATAAAAAGTGCCGTACTGTAATGAAAAAATTTTCCTGTCTGTCCTGTCGTTTAAAAACATTTTAACAAGAGGTTTGTACAAGAAGAAATATGCTCTTTGCTATTAATTTAAAAATTAGACTACGAGTCCGAGTTTTCTATGAGCAAAAAAATCAGGAAATGAGGGCAAGTAGTCTAATTGTTTTAGTAGACACTCTAAAGGATTACAACACAAAACCTTCAATTTTGAATGTGTATTTTAAAAACAATGTTCAGTTTCAAGGCCAGTGCATGTTCGATCGTTGTCTAGCACCAAATAGAAAACAATGAGAACCAATCAGATTTCCGCATATTCAATAGAACACAGCTAAGTGGCTACTAATTAACAATTAGATTATGAGCTCGAGATCTCTATGAAGTGATAGTTGATGAGGCCTTTGGCCTCATCAACTATCACCTCATAGAAATCGAGAGTGAATAATCTAATTGTTTTAGTAGAATTCTTACTAAAATTTTCTTCAAATAACAGTTTCCAATTATTTCTTGATGTATCATTAAACTTTGTGCCAGAAAAAGATCTCTCGGATTGACTTGTCATTTAAAATTGAATTTGTACGCACATGCGCATCAGTTTTTTCAATATTTCAACTTTTTTAAAAGTCAAGAAACCGTGAATGTCCTTTGTTTAGAGTACTCGGGAATTTAATTATCCATTTGCATCCAAATTTTCCTCCAAAACTTCAGAAAAACGAAAAAAGCGTCGTCATTTCCTAGCCAACCTCCAGCCACTGCACACTAATGGCTGATAGTGTTCAATGGCTCAAGCAATCAGATTACAGTATTTGCATTAGTATACTAGTAGAATTCTACTAATCTCAAATATCCCTTATCTTTCCAGAGATATTCAAGTTTTTTTAAATATCCAAATTAACAAGGCAAGTGGGTGACATCATAAAACCAAACAACCAAATTTTAATCAAATAATATGAAAACAATATCTCAAGTAATCTGTATGAGAAATGTTTGATGTGCTCCATGAGTTTAAATTAATAATTTTGTTACCATGGCAACATACTGGGTCCCAGACCTCCGGATGCTTAAGGCTTTTCTGACGTAAACTTAAGCACTTTGCATGATTCAGCAAGCATATAAATAGGTTAGCTTAGGTTCTTGGGCTGGTCTAATTTATCCAAGCTGAAAATCACTAAAACATTGAAATTTGGTTGGAGGGAACTGGAAAAGAGCTTATAGGTTTGTTGCCTGAGAAATTTTTGTCAACCAAGTTTCAAAGGCCATTGAAAGTTGGTTGATTGTTATTAGGATCTGATAGTAATATTCCAAACGTCGGGTCAGAGCAGCTACCAGTTCCTGATGCAACAATGAATAGCCTTCAAGCCATCAAATAATTATAACAACAACCAATGTTATTTTTATTGTATATAACAGATTGAAATTAATCTTTTTTTGGCTGTGCCCCATATCATGTGCATACATGTATAATTAAGACTGTCAGACATATATATTTTTTTAAGATCTCAAAATTTAAATTGTACACAAAGCTGGAGATACACTAGAACAATGCAGCTAACCACCTTATGTGATGCTCAGTTTTTAAATACCAAATAAATTCTTTTAAAGATACTTTACTGATTGAAATTATATTATTTATTCTTAGATAATATTAATAATTTCCGTCAGCCCTACAAAATGGCACCACCAACTGCAACAAGGTCTATAGTACAGCAAAATACCAGTTCAGAAATTAATTAAATTTATAAGTTTTTCCCTACTAGTTCAGTGACTATTGATTCAGGAGAAAGAGTTTCTTGTTCAAGAAATAATTACAAGAAATTCATGTAACAAAATTAAAGTAAATTAGTGTAGTACAATAACATGTATACATAAATTATCCAGTCAGGCATAATAATATTATTGTACGTTGTACATGTTACTGTACAGCATGTCAGTTTTCCCTGTCCCTAGACAACCACTTCTCTTTCAATAGCTTCTATTCACTAAAACAGAGTTGGTTTCAGCAACACTAAAACAGAAGAACCGAGATTATTAAAAACTGAATCATTGGAAAATGCACTTCAAGAGTTTTCATGGTACACGAGCCATGTGAGATTATTTTTTGGGGTGTTTATATTTTTATTTCATTTTCGTTTTCTATAATTTGGGGACATTTTTAATGAAACAATTATTCCACTCACACTTGTTGCATATGACATGATTATAGCCAACTTGGCACTGTGCACCTCATTGGCTATCTACCATCTCATCCAGTGCATGCTTGTGGAATAGTTGTTAATTAACTCAGGGTCAAGTCACCGAAAGTGTTGATTTCAAAAATCTTTCAATAACCTTACTTTCTGTAATTTCAATGTACTGCGAATCCTCAAATTAACGCCCAGGGCAATTATTTCAAATTTAGAAGACATGGGGTGCTTATTAGAGGGAGGCGCTCAGTCAAGGGGAACACCGAGGGGAGCAGCAGATCTTCACTACCACCCTTTGCGACAGTCAATGTGCAATGCTTGAATGAGTCAATAATCACTTGCTTGTGATTGAATGTGACCAAAACTACACATCCTTGTTCTCTCAGTACTCTTCCACAAAACAGGAGAGGGGAGGGGGGGAGCTTACTCAAGGAGAGGTGGTTATCTTAAAATTTGGCCGATAGGAGGGGTGCTAATATTCAAAGGGGGGACTCAATTTTGAGGGGAGGTGCTAATTCGAGGAGTTACGGTAAATAAGAAAGTGCCATGACTTCTTAGCTGAATGCATTGACATTGTGCTGTCATGATAGCAATACTGTTCTAGAAGTCAATTTGGCCATTAATAACTAGTTATTAACCAAGAGCGAGGTCTTTATGGGAAAATCTCAAACCAAGACCATGCTGTATTGACCAAGCGATAGCAAGGTCAATATGGCTAAGCTGAGATTTTTTGATTTTCCCATAAAGACCAAACGTTCAAGGTTAATAAGTTGTTTATTATAATTAATATATGGTTTTTTGCTCTGTCTTTGCAGACTCGTAATCAGCCTGTGGGTATCACAGGAGAAAAATGCCGTACTGTTTGCCAATCAGCACATTAGATCTGTTACAAATACAAGCCATGTACAAAATTTAAAATAATGTACTCGACAGCAGGGCTAGTGCTTTATAGGAACATTTGAGTAGCTAGGAACCACTGCTCAGTGGGCAAGATCTTGTCTAAGTGTTTCTTGAATGTTAATCTGTTCCAAAATATCTTTGTCCAAAATATGATGGGCAGTCAGAGTGGACCTCTGACGTCAGAATGGTAACAGATGGATAATTCTTCAGCAAGAGCTCAACACCTATTCAAACAGATAAAGTATAGTCCACTGTAAATACAATGCACAGTGTACTGGAGTTCATTAATATTTTCTCAAACTCATTAATAATTCATCAAGTTTAAACAAAGGAAATCATGACCATGACAGTGTTTGGGTATCTGATCTTAATTAGCATAGATTTTTATGATTTCATTTCTCCATTTTCTCCAGTTTTGGTTCCGATTGGGAAGATATATCAAACACTCAAGACAGTGTTTGACCACATTTCCAAACACCTTGAAGTTCGTCAAAAATACTCCACTGCACATCATATTTTCCACTCTCTTCTCGGTGTTTGGAAATGTGGTCAAACACGGTCTTTCGTGTTTGACATATTACTTCCAGCAGGAAGGCTACTGGTTTTCACAGGTGGGCAAAACTGTTTGAACTGAACTTCAATATAAGAAAAACGTTCTTTAGATTGTCAAACCAGTCAGGCAAAATCATCTTCACAGGTGGTCAATTTACCTGGTGCCTGGCCCTTAATGAAACCCCCGAGTGTTGCATGGGAGATGACAGTAATCTACATACATGTACATACCCAGGCTTGGATATATACAGATGATAAATGGCCACCACTTTCAAAACAAGGGGGTCCAGTGCTATACTCCCCCACAAAATTGTTTTGGATTTTAATTAACACCTAAAATTTCCGAGTCATTCTGGAAAATCTGGCCTATTTCCATACAATGCTAGAAACTGAGCCCTAAAATGTATTTAATTTTGATGTTTTAGCCCACGATACAAACAGAAGATTCTCACCTTTTGGGGTAGCAAACACATTTAGGAGTAGGATATTTTCTTCTTTTACACCATGCTCTAGAAGGACCCTTACAGCTGTTATGACAGTGGCTCCTGAATCTGCTGAAATCAAAAGGCTTCAATTTGGTATGGACACAGTAAAAACCTAATCATACCTTTTTGTACACTTCAGCAGCATATCAGGCTGACTACAGTGTCACCAAAGCATACTAAATATTAAGCATAAGTGAAGCCTAGGAGCCGACTGACTCATAGCTGCTGGAGCTTATCCCGGTTTCTGTAGCATGAAGACGCTAGGAGTATTTCTACTCCCCCTGGATGGGATGCTAAACCATGCAGGTCACTCCCCCACAATTTGTTAGGTTTCCCCAACAATTCGCTGGTACTCGTTTATACTCCTGGGTGGAGAGAGGCACTGTGAGCATTAAGTGTCTTACCCAAGAACACAACACAGTGTCCCCAGCCAGGGCTCGAACCCGGACCGCTTGATCTGGAGACAAGTGCACTAACCATGAGGTCACTGCACCTCCTCTATATTAAATAACAAGCATGTTAAGGTATAATGTGTTAAGTTAATCATGTTAAGGTAGAATGTGTTACCATGTTAAGGTAGAATATGTATTTAGAAATTTAATAATAATTACTAACACTTACTGCTAAATGTCTAAAATACAAAAAATGCGCTTACAACAAGAAAATTAATAGAGGTTCAAAAATGTTATAAAATTACCCCAACGGTACAACTGTAAACATGACAATAGCAAGAGCTTAGTGAACATGTTTGAGAATGATTTGATCTGAAGTGGCCAGCAAAAAACATACTTTGCGGTGCCTTGCATGATATACAAAAACTTTGGACAAAGTAAACAAAAAGTGTCTAGTACATGTACATGTTTGTTATGAAATGCACATTGATGACTCTACGCTCTATTTTGTACCAACAGAACTATTCCATAAAATTACAGGAAATGCCACTCACTTAGCAGAGGGTACATGAGAAAGACTTTCCTTTGATCCATACCAGGAGGAAATTTTGCATAATAAACCTGACATACAAAACAGGACAAAATGTACATTAACTACTGTACATACATAAGTATAATTATTCAATTGACTATGTGACATGGAACTGTAGCAAAGACAAATGTAATCAATATTCTTGGTCTACAATAACATCATTGCACCTCATTCAAGCTAGCATATCATTGCCACATTTTCTTTTATCATAGTAACCTAGAGGAATAATAATTTATTATATTATAACTTAACCATTGAGCTCTAACAAGGATATCAAAGTCAAACAAACCAGAAAAATCAGTTTTACATTTATCCTGCCAAGGTACAATTTGATACTTTTCTTTCTTCTGGTGCATGGTAATACAGCTGTATATTATAATAACGTGTATGAAACAATGGAAAATTAGTATACCAAATTATACCAATAATTCTATCGAATCACAATATATTATACATTTTTATTGGCTGTTTTACCATTGGTGTCTTGCTTTCATCTTTCATTTTTATAAGAATCTTTCCTATCCTTATTGACCGGCAACAATCTCGTAATCCTTTTTCCATTGCTTCTCCTAGAAATGAAAGATGCATTTAGATGTTAAACACTGTAAAAGCCTGCCTGATGACATGGTCTGCAGCTTCATGAATGAAGTTCTTTATAAATGCATCTAAGTAATAGAAAAGCCCACTAAATGTTTTGAGTTAGAGCTGTCAGCACGAGTATCACAATTTCTCCTGGATAAGCCCACAAGAAAGCTCACCATTGAGCCACACCCACAAGCGGCGAAGAGCGGGGGTGTAGTCTGGTGAAGGGGCACCAAGAAAGTGAGCCTGCCTTGATCAGTTGATCTCTGTAAAGTTTCACCTTGCCTGTGTGAAGTAAAATGCCATTGGCCGAAAAGCGGGAAAGGTGAGAAATCTGTCAATCTGTCATGTTTCACAAGGAGCGATTAGATCCCCATGGAGTCAGACAATTTACCTCAGGTTCTTACAATGTCGACAGTCAACAATATAAGGAGTCAGAGGAAGAGTTGAGTGTGAGTGAAAGCTCTGCTTCAGCAAGACTTGAAATGGTACATATAAGACTGTGTAAGTTTTAATGGAATTCTACTTATTAAATTTAAATTCCATTTATACTGAAAAACTCACAAGCTAGCCTACACATATGTATAATAATGTATCATGCACTCAGTCGAATAGTAGTAACTGAAAGCTAAAAGTTTTGCTGCTTTCAGTGACTGATAGGCATATTAACCTACGGTCTGACTAAATTAAAATTAAGGTACTTACCACTTCTCATAATGCTGACACCACAATTTCCTCTCTGAAAAGCTAACCCCTCATAAGATGCTCCTGTTCCAATAGTTCATTAAATAATGTTAATTTCAATAATTAATTTTGATACATACATGTAACCTAAAACATGATCCCAGTAAATATAAATCTAACAGGTTTAAGATCAAGTTTAACCCAGCACATACATGTACAATCCATGTAACCTTTCCAAAGACTGTTAATGAAGTATTGAACCCCAGCTCTACAATGCACACTTCAAGTACATGTACATGTAATTCATGACCATGCAGTCAGCAGATAAGGCATCTTGCCTTAGACACAGTAACATTAATGATAGTATTACCTATGTGCAAACTTTTGATGGGCAATTCATTTCCTTACTATCAAGAAATTTCTCTCATCCTCCCGTGATCCCCCAAACCTCCTTTTCTCATTGATTTCTGATTAAAATCGTACCTGTCGGAGTCTTCACAGTGCAGTTGTCATACGGAAGCTGGTTCAAGCCCTCTTCAACAACAAGTCTAATCTATAAAATTATGTGCAAGATAGAAAAATTAACAACAAAGTTGACAACGTCTCCACAAAGGCCACCCTGGAGTTGGGATGGCTGCTACCAACACCAGGTTCCCTTCAAGAGTCTTGAATGAATAGAATACCTTACAACTTGAAAACAGTGTAAAGTTCCTCACAAAGGTCAGAATTTTATATTGTTTACAAGCTGTAGGTGTTCTTTCATCCCAATTTGCTACTTTGAAAAAAACCTTGACTGACGAGACAGGTTTTGAGACAGGATTGCACAGACAGAGAAGACATGTGCATAATGATAAGCATGCATGCAGGACTCTGGATTTGGCAGTCTGTGTTCAAGCCCTTGCTAGAGTAATTAAGCTGTGGCCCTTTCTCCCCAGGTGTAGAGATGGGTACCAGTGAAATTAATGCTGAGGTTTAACCCTGCGACGGACTAGCATCCCATCCATGGGTTACTAGAAAGACTCCTAATTGCTTCATGCTACAGAAACAGAGATACTGACTGAAGCTCTGCCTGTACGGGCTCTAGCCTTCGGTTTAGGACAGGAGTCTTTTTTTCACATGCATATTCATTATGATTAGACCATGGCATTCACTCACCAAACGGTCAGCATAGAAAACAAAGTCTCCTCTCTGTGTTTCTCTGGAATAAGGGGAAAAAAGGATAATTATGAAGTTTCTTCACTAATACTATTGCATCAAAACACTGCAAGACTCAAGATTTATGAACATAATTCTACATGGAACGTCCTATTCATTCAACACCATACTTGCACATGTGTCTTGATGACTTAAAGAGTACATGTATGTACAACTGTGAGTGGTGGAATTACAGGAGAAACAATTTAGTAATTATGATGACCCAAGTTGTTAGCATCTTCTTGTGGAACAAGACTTTGCAAACAGAACACAAGGAGTTATTCCCACACCCTTTTAGAATATCAGATCATGTTTTTTGTGGGTAGTCTCGACGAATATATTGGTCAACAGTCTGTTGACAATCAGTCGATACATCAGTCAACAGTCGGTCAGTAGTCAGTAGATAATCGATCGATAGTCCATCGAGACCCGGCTGACATAGCTTTTAGTTCACTGATACTTTACCGATACTTCACTAATACCTCGCCGACACTTCGCTGATAATTCACTGAGTATCCGTTAACTATCAGTTGAAAGAAATGGAATACATCCAATATGCCATTGGATTCAGTTGCTAAATCAACACACTTGACTGATACTCAACACATGACTGATATTCGACTGACAGTTGACTAATATACCACTGACAGTTGACCGATATACCACAAACGTATGACTGATACTCGATCAAGATGCATCTACGAAATATCAACCAACACTCAGCCAACAGTTTGTCACTGTATCGATCAACTATCATCTAGTTGTTGACCAATTGTTGACCAACTATTGACCAACTGTTGACCGATATACTGGTCGACTATGGACCGACCCTTGACCAATATCCCAACCGACATTACCTACAGTAAACATGATACAGAATATCTTTACGATTGCTTGACTCTTTTTACAAAACTGCATTCCATGTCTGCACATGTGCATGCAATAACTGTGACAAACTCCAAAAAGGCAAAAGACACTAGCTTGCTCACCCAAACAAATGATCTCTAATTAGGGCCCACTCCTCGATGAATCAGTCAATTAAAAATATTTTAGAAGCTCACAAATTCCTAGCCTACGAGCAGGCTCACCTTTAAGTCACATGCACGAGCGGCAAAGAGAAAAGTGATCCGGTGGGAAGGAGTCTGGTGAAGAGGTGCAAAGAAAGTGAGCCTGCCCTGATCTCTGTAATTTTTTCATTTCTGCTTCGTCTGAGAGAAGTGAAATACCATTGGTCGAAAAGAGGGAAAGGCAAGAAAACTGTCAATCTATTACGTTTGATGATGAGCGATTAAATTCCCATGCAGTCGGTAATTTACCGCACAATGAAAAATAATTCTTCCACATTTGGAGTCAGAGGAAGAGTTGAGTGCACATATTACTGATGTTTTAACAAAGTGCCAGTCTATTTCTAGTTGAATTTCAAACCAAAGAGGGAGCAGAAAATAATGAATCAATGAATCAAGTTAATGAATCAAGACGTTCTTGTCGTGTTGCCAACTGCATATGGGAAGAGTTAAATACTAGTAGTAATCAGAGATTATGAGAGTGCGTTCGACGCTCTCACTTTAATATATAACTATACATCGTAAACAAATGATTTCACTAGCTGACTTTCAACCTTTGTCCATTGCTAAAATCAACATTTTTCAGCAGCAACCGAGGTTTTACAGTCAGACATGCATAGTGTCAAAGTCCATGCTAGTGAAGAGGTCAC
>Ga0126338_10001124_pt1 | contig 16722 bp, 16 predicted proteins | sample OrbCmetagenome_2_FD_92529 | JGI IMG/M metagenome (GOLD analysis project Ga0126338, IMG submission 92529) | Coral microbial communities from Petempiche,Puerto Morelos, Mexico - Orbicella C C metagenome | ecosystem: Host-associated > Invertebrates > Cnidaria > Coral | place: Petempiche,Puerto... | reverse complement strand
TTTGTATGGAATATGTTAATTAATGTTATGATGATGATAGTAGTATTAGTATTAGTTGTAGTAACCATGATATCATGATTAGATACGGAAACATGTTTTACAGGTTTAACAGACATCAAATTACGTAAATATCATAGCATTTTGTAAAGCTTAGCTCTAGTTTTTGTCACAATAAACACTCCATTATTATTATTATTATTATTATTATTATTATTATTATTATTATTAGACAATGGCATCTGTGATAGAATGCTAGTAGATTTAAACTAAATCCCGATAGAAACACAGAAGTAGCACAGTCAAGCTGTTGACATAATGGTGGTGCAAGCGAAGAGAATCATAATTATAAAGGTTATCAAAATACATGGGTGACTTTCTTTTTCATGCAGTGTTTGCTAAGAGAAATCTGTGTTGCTATCAAGTTCTGTTCCTGATGGTGACTGAACTCCATCTGTTATTGTTTGATTTATAACTTATTGAAAGCACATATTTCCAAGAAAAATAAATTTTAAGAACTTAGAGGTACAATAGCTGACATCCAAATTATCTCTATTTTCCATAATTCACTCTGTTTGCCCCTAAATTTTGCATAAGCTATTGTAAAAATTAATGCTCTTGGGAGATCTGCATATTCCCAAGAGCATATCACAACAGTTTATGCAAAATTTGATGGGAATAAGAGTGAATTATGAGCAATTGGAAAATAGAGAATGGTAATGGTGATTGCTTTACTTTTGGAAATCAAACTACTTTTAGAACAATTGCTCTGTGAACATCATTTGTTTCTTAATTAACCTGTTAATAAACATCCAACACTTCTTTGATTCCTATCGTACCCATGTAATGATGATGATAATAAAAAGAATGATTGGTTTAACTCATTTTCATCAATCTGACACCATCCTCAATTTGTTTGAATGATGAATACACATAGCAACATACCATATAAAAATAGAAGTCTACAATTCAATTCTTAATAAAAAGGTATCACTAAATGGAAAAAAAACTAAGGTGAAGAAACAGAGCAGATGGGTTTTGATGGAGGGCTGTCAATACTTGCAAAATTTATCACTATTTCCCTTGCCTTTGGCTTGAACTGTCTGTGGATGGATAAAAAACAAAATATTTGTTACTAACAGTAGTATTGAGGATTTCAAGCAGCAGTTTCCATAAGCAATTCAGAGAATTTGTCTTCCTGTGCTTTTCTCTGGTTTCTACACATGAAGGAACTATAAAACTTTTCCTAGAATGGGATACTAGTCCATTGCAGGGTTACCCAATAGGGTGAGTGCCCAAACTGCTGAACAGAGAGTTCAGTGCACAAACCATAGGCACTGCACCTCCCCTAAAGTTGAAGTATAATCACACAACAGTTTTCATTTCATTTGAACTTGATAATCATAGTCTCAGTTACCTGTATTTTACCCTGGCCATATCAAGAAGCTTCCTAGAGGCTTGGCAGTTGGGCAGGTCATGGTACTTGTCTGAATAGAATATTACTTCCTTGATACCTGCTTGGATGATCAGCTTAGAGCACTCGTTGCAGGGAAACAGGGCTACGTAAATAGTACAACCTTTGATGTCTGCAGAGTTCTTGTTCAGAATGGCATTCAATTCTGCATGACAAACTAGAAGAAGTAAAGTGTCCAATATTGTGAGACATGAGAACAAGTTGTCTCTTGGTTGTTCTTCCTGTTCTACTTGCATGCTGCTACCCTTTGTTTTCACTTGGAGGGGATATCCCTCATTTTCCCTTTATACCAGACATTGAAATGCTGTTTTAAACCCTATTCTAGACTAACGGCTAGCAGATGAATGCTCCATCCCAGGGGTTGGGGAGGTGGGGGGGAACACAATCCTTGGTTACAGTTAGGGTTGCCATGACAACATGTATGAGATTGGAACAAAACCCCAGGATATTTTGAACCGTTAGAAGCTAAATCAATAATTTAAGCTTATCGGATTATACTGATGTGAACCTACCTTAAAATAATGATTTCAAATAAGAGTTAAACAAGGCTATAAATGACTCTTCAATATACAAAGAGAAAAATATACTTAACCAGTGGATTAAAACTTTCGCAATACCGATAAGCTTATAAACCAGATAATCCATTTTACCGTAGGGGTATTTTGTTTCCAGCTCATTTGAAGCATGTCTTGCCCAGGGTAATTCATCATCACTGCATCCATTTGGCATTCCATTATATCCAATTCCCACAATCTTCTTCTCTTGATTCACGACACAGGCTCCGACTTGCGAACTCGGGTCTTTGCTTCTCTGTGCAGAGAGAAATGCGACCGCCATGAAATACTCGTCCCAGCTAAGATAGTCTGTTCGCTTTGCAGTCTTCGCTGGAGTTTGTGGAGCGAAGCCTTCTTGCTTTGTGTCGTTACTAAACGATGCATCTCTGTTGCAGTTTACTTCTGTCAATTTAGCCGCTTTTTCGGTCCCTGTAACATCTTGGGCTGAAGTTGGCACTCGCTTTGACATTGCAATATGAGGATCACTGAGAGAGGGTAGCACTTCTCCGTTAAATTTCTTGAAAATTTTGTAACCACACTGCCAAGCGAATCCACGACTTACTTCGACGACAAATTTCCGTGCTCGTATGAAGTAAGGAGAGTCTTGGAAGGGAGGGAATATTAGAAATTCTGCATAAAAACCCGGAGCAGGATTCCCTTCAGACATCAAAACAATCAAGATTTCCCGCGAATTCGTGCGACTTCATCAAATATAAGAAATGTTTTGATTGGTCCCTATTAGCTTCTTTTCTCATATAGACCAATCAAATTTTGCGTTATATGAGATTTTCGAACGCAGCATGGAAGGCCCAGGACAGCGGTGTCCAGGCCTCGCTTTGACGCAGGGTGTGTGGAAAGGCTGCTGGTCCACTATTTGTATGCAGGGACATTTGCATACACATATTTTTCCCGGTTCGGGAGCTTTATTCGGCGGAGGAAAACAAGTATCTTCCTTTACCACGTTTCCGTTGAAATGCCATAGAATTACACGCCAGGAGATGTACGTCGATTCGATAAGGGACCATGTATAAATTCAATCCACAGACGAAGGGTTCAGGGCAGACCTTTGATGTCGTTCTCTCCGGAGGTTCACCTTGGGGTTTTACACTACAAGGGGGCAGCGAATTCAGGAACAGGACGAAACTTTCCGTATTAAAGGTCAGTAATCCAACTAACACGTCCTTCCTACGTGTGCGTGGTTTATGAAGCGACGAAGTACACTAGGAAATGATATTAACTGTAATATCCTTCGGTAGATGTGGCCTCGAGCCCTTTCTTTGTTTACTGTGTGTTTTGTAGTCAGAATTGTGGGTAGATTGATTAGCTATATTTCCATAACTGATCGTAGGTATAAGTCCAGCGACAGACAAATCACAAATGTTATACCTTTACCACAAGCTCTGATTGAAAGATAATCAGTTTTGTTTTTCGGTATAATATTACCTTCCTGGTTGACGATGAAATCCTACCCAAGTTGTTTTCCACAACGCTGATATAGCGGTCGTTACAGCTTCCGTAGGTTTGACGCGATGGCTGCGTTTTTAAGATGCTTCACACCTAATTACGTCCTCCAATGAGTAGTCTGTATTGAAATCACCTCTTCTATAAACGCTCAAAGTTTGAATATAAAGCACTCCAAAAGAATTTTCGAGAATCGAGCAACAGGATTCGCTACAAATGTACGCACGAAATGTATGAATTGCTGACTGGGTGCCCACCACCAGCAGCAATGATTGACGTTCGAAGCTCACTTTCTTATCAGAAGCCCTCTAGCGATTGGAAATTCGCAGGATGTTGCGTTCATGACAGAGTGCAGAGTTTAAATATTGTGTTACGTCGAAGTTGCGCTAAAATCTCTCGCATTCCACGGTAACGTTGTGGAACGACTACTCAGGTTTGAAATCTAGCACACGTCTGTTTTGGGGATCACCTTCGACAAACGAGGTTCGTGAAATTTTATGCTATGTGGAATTCTATGTCTTCTCAAATTTGACAAGGTTATCTTTCTTTCCTAATTTACGAAGTGGTTTCGACGGCCAGGGAATGTTTGTAAAGTTAAAACAGAAAAACAGGTCACAATTTTCCTCGTTCAATGTTAAGTATTAACTTCGAAAACGTTGCAACGCCGCCTTAAGCTTGGCAAGTTGCAAATACGTACGAAATATAGGACATGGTCGAGTAATTCTGAGAACAGCAAGACGTTTCACGTCTAGAAAAACCAACAGGAAAAATTATTTCCTTTCTGCGTGGTCGTGTTACACGGAGGTAGTAAGAATGTCCGGAATCCTTCTTGTTATTGTTGGTAATCTCCCTTTTCCCTCAGCGTAGTTTATATAATTTTGTCTAGCCTATTTGTTTATGAGTCTGAGGAACTCTTAAAAATTCACTTCCACTCTTTTCTTGCTAAATGGATCTCGATTTATCTGATCAAGACGTTTTTCCCCTGGGATTTTTTCGTTACTTAGTGTAATATGTTCCTGTAAGCAGATTCGAGGCGTTGTTTGAAGTTCATTTATCCTTGCTTGGAATGTGTATAAATTTTGAATAATATTAGGTCTAGAATTCTCGATGCATAAAATAATTTCCTTGATATGTGCTGCTTTTGAACTCCCTAGAAACAATTTGTTTGGCAAAAAAAAAATTGATAATGATAATTATTGTATAATTTTGTTACTATGCCAGATGGCATGTTGTAAGATATTATTTGCAACAAATAGCTATATGGAGCTTTTATACTTAAAAGATAATTTTGCATTCCCTCTATCCAAGTTTGCCTTGCTTTTTAAATAATTTTAGAGAAGTTGGTAATTAGAGTCAAGCTTCTGTCTGATAAACCTTTAATCTAATTTAAAATGTATGATAATTTAAGGATAATTTGTAACTCTTCTGTTATTTTTCCCTGGCCCAAAAGAGGTCTAGGATGTAGGGAGGATTAATAATAAAATATGCAGATTTTGTGACAAAGTTGTTGACATTGCCTCTAATTGTACAATCCCATGTTTATTTTTCACTTCTGTTTCTGTAGCAGTATTATCTAATTGTCTGTTCAATGTATCTGATGACAACATGGTATCCAAATTTTTTCATCAGGCTCTTTAGGTCATAGCAGGGGTTTCTCTAAGCATTTATTTTCAGGTTTCAACTCACTTATAAAATAGCAGAAAAAATGTGGAACATCTTTCAAACCCTGAATATGAAAAACATTTTGTTATACCCACTTGTAGATAAGATCCAGTCAGCATGGTAAAAAGGTTGTTTTTGATAGCTCTGGGCTAGGAGATTTTGTGGTTGGGTACATGGTTTCTATTCTGACAGGCAGGGAAGATTTTTGGTGTTAAATTTGAGACAGTTGGCATTGCAGGTGTACTTAAGAGATCAAATTATTGTTTTAAATTTAGCTTTTGCTGATTGATATGTATTCTGGTAATGGGAAAATATTTTTTGGCCTTTTGAAAATGATGGTATGACTTGTACATCATAGCTTGCATGAAGACAAAGTTGAATTTTTTTTTCTGTACACCCTGAGACTGGGTGGTAGATCTGGCCAGAACTTTATTGCAGTTTTGTAAAGTGAAGCAGCCACAAACAAGCTTCCCTCATTCAATAATCCCCAACATTTTTATCGGTTAGCTAATGACAGTTTGGTTGTATTATTTATATTCCTACTTGGAAATTGAGGTAATTGAAGACAATGTCTCCTGTATATATAGAATAAAATGCAAAACTTGAGGTTTTGTTCTCTATTCTTTTCCTTTGTGCTGTAAATTGTGTATGATACAACATGTATGTGCTCTTGTGAAGTTGTATAGATCTATGCATTTATTCATTTGTTTATTTAAAAAACAATATTTAAAAATAATATATAAATACTTGATTTGTTTATTTTTTGCCTGAAGAGCTAACAACAAAATTATATGACTAAATAAAAGCAAAATAAAAGGCTGCATGGTGCTTTTCTTTGCTTACACTGCCGATGTTGGAACTTTCTTTAGATAGACAAATGCTGTAATTCTAGATGAGAGGCTGTTGATTTCTGTCAATATCCATCTCAACCAGGGGAATTGATGGATTCCATACTGTCCAGTCCCTGAGGAATGATGGTTATATGTACACTAACAGGCAAAAAAAATTGTGTTCTCTCAGGGCTTAAAGCGCATGTAACGCCATTGAGAATGGAAATCAAGTTACATTGTAGCACTACCCCAACTTACAACATAGCTCATCTAGAAAAAAATATTTTTGCTTCACGCTGTGTGTTTGACTCCAAACATCAACACTGAAAGACAGGGATACAACTCTGTTGTGGAAAAGTACACACTAACGTGTACGTGTAGAGACTGATTACAAAATACTAAAAAAAAACTTTTGATGGAGATGCAAAATTCTCCTGGAAACAGATGAGATTTTGATGATATTAAATTAATATTAATCTTCCTATCCTTGGCAAATGGAGAATTCCTGTTCATTAGGCCATAATATGTGGTAAGATATTCACATTCATGAAGCTATTTTTTTTATTTCAGGTTACTCCTGGTGGTAAGGCTGATCTCTCTCAAGCCATTGCAGTGGGAGATGAAATTGTGGCTATAAATGGTATTGAATGCCAGTCTCGAGCAGAGGCAATTGAATTAGTGAGGTGTTCAAGACAAAAGCTTAAAATTGCTTTGAAAAGGTGAGCTGTATACTTTGCAGGGATAATTTTAACTTATGATTAGCAAGTTGGGTGTAATTGCAAATTATGGAGACTGATATGAATAGAACTAAGCCAATAAGATACTCCTTGTGTATTTATTTACTTCTAGCAAAGCATACTTCCCTTCAGACTTAAAATTTATTCCATTTTTTTAATCACTGCAGTACATCTGACTTATTCGAGAGGTGGGAAATGAAAACAGTATGGTTGGTGATTGCATACGGTTTATACTCATGCAAACTCTACTGAGCTCTCTGAAACCCATTTCATGTTTGTGTAAGGCTTTTTGTACATGCTCTGTCAATTTCTTCAAATGATAATTAATATTTCTTTGCTGTCATTCTCTTATTAATTACAGAGAAGGTGGAGTTATACCTGGACCTACGAATCATTCCAATGGTGCTGTGGTCAAGAAAAAGAGCAAAGTGCCAAATCTCTACGAGACAGCTTCTGAACTTTTCTCTTCATCAGATTTCTATTCCACGTTCAACGTAGATAAACAGAAATTTGCTGAGATAACTCAGAACAAGAAGCCTTCTAATATTTCCGATTCCACTGACAACCTTAGTGCTTCGCATGAAAATTTGTTAGAGAGCTATCGTCAAGCAGAATCGCAACCAAATATTTCTAATTCATCCATCATGGAGGAAACCAGTGAAAGATTGTCAAGGTCATCAACAGAGATAGCAAATGGCAGAACAAGTCCTGCAGAAGTAGATGGTCTAAGGTAGGAGAGGGCTTTGTTCATGCAATGAATAATGTTGCATAAGGGCACATGAAGGGACAAGAATCTGGGATGTAAGAAATGGATAGTTCCCCTGTAGTGCTTACATGTACATACAGAACAGTAATTTAGAGTTGGATAAAGATCCCCCTCTTTCAAAGTGCTGTGTTTACAGTATAAACAGCCAAAAAAAACAATTGTAAAAATCTCTACACTGTTTTTCATTGTCACTTTACAGTGTACACAATTTTCTGTGGTTGTTGTACATATAGTAACCATGCCTAGAAAAGAAATTTTTGTGCTTGCCCTTTGGGCAAGCTGTAACTCTGATGTACTAGCCAGAAAATCATTCTCACTAGCCCCCCAGAAGTTCATATCTTACAGTACCTGAACTGTAATTTGAATTTTCTGAAAGATTTTTCCTAAGAAGAGCAGACGCACGCAAGTGTCAGACACATTCCAACAGCCCTGGGCTATCAGTCAGGACTTCCGTTGTGCACACTGCATTAAGCCATTTGAGTTTTTACTCAACAGAATGTGGTCAATAATGTCAAAGAATTGCAAGGATTGAATAATACAGGATTTGTTTGTTTGTGATGATGACCTTACTTAGGACACCTTATGATTCTTGACATAAAGTGATTATTCAAGAGTCTGAACAGAAACAAATCTCTGTGTTTATTGCTTGCTTGACAGTGTCACGTGAAATAGACACTGCTTAACCTGAATACGTTGCATTCATCAACAACTGATTCTGAAAGGATGAAGGGTGTCAAAACTTGACTTACTTACAAGTATAGAACAGTTAGCACTTAACCCTAATATTTCAGACTGTTTTAATTAGAAATGTGGATTGTGACAAACATTTAACTTGTGACAATTGAAAGAAAAAAAATTAAAAGAATCTACTTATTATTAACTATTTCATTGTTAAAAATGATTATTTACATTGACTTTTTAATTAGTAACTCAAAGCTAATTTAACCTGTGTCACAGAAAGATTAATTCGTAAATTCTGTCAATACTTACCTGGGTAACACTAATAATACTAAATAACAATACGTAAATTCAAATATGTAACAAACATGAGAATATAAGTTACAGGTACTTAATTAGTTATTTCCTTTAATTGCATGCATGTGTTTAAAAAGTTTGTGTTAAAAGTGAAAAAAGATTTTTTGGTAATTTGTGACAATGATGACAGAAATATCTATCTTTGATTGTTAAACTGTAAATTAAATTAAATTAAATCGTTTCCTCCCAGACGTATCAACTCATTGAATAATGTAACTGCTAAAAGATTCCACAGTAGCACAGGCCTTCTTGGAGCAGCACAATTCAACCGACCAGGAACAGAAATCTATGGCAGAACCTGGAGTTTAAGGCGGTAATTCAACAAGTATTAAATCTAAAGACTAAAATGATATGTTTTAAAACTAGTAAACGTTCATTAAAAATAAGTTGACCTTCCAAAGAATTTAACCTTGAACTTTAATTAGTACCATGTGAGCTGAGTGTTAATTAAAATGATTTAATACTATATATAGTAATCATGGTAGTTTTAGTGTAACAGGACTTGGGAATGTCATCAAGGGTGCAACCAGATTTCTTCTAATGTGCCAACAGCACCTGAGCAGCAGGTCCATTTTGGAATGACTGTAATTTTGAAACTTGTGTCTGTTTTGTTAAGGGGTTAGCACTTGTTCATTCTCTTTCAAGGCACTTGAGTCTTGTTTGTGATGATGGACTTAGTTGTGTTTGTTTGTGATAAGAGAAGTCATACTTTATGTGGAGTCCTGTGTTCAATGATAACTGGGGACTTGTGTCTGTTCTGTGATAAGGGGCTTGTGTGTGTTCCGCTATAACAGGGGACTTGTGTCTCTTCTGCAATAAGGAACTTGTGTATGACAAGGGACTTGTATGTGTGTTGTGTATTGTGTAATGAAAAGGCTTGCATCTGTTCTGTGATAAAAGACTTGTTTCTGTTCTGTTGTGGGGGGTTTGTGTGTGTTCTGTGATGAGGAGCTTGTGTGTGATAACGGGCCGAGTTTTGTCTGTTATGTAGTGAGGTATTTGGGTGTGTTCAGTGGTAAGGGCCTTCTGTGTGTTCTCTGACAAGGGAATTGTATGTGTTCTATGGTAAGGGGGCTTGTGTGACTGTCTTTCCTGTGGTAAGGGCCTTCTGTGTGTCCTGTGACAAGGGAGTTATGTCTTCTCTCTAAGAAGGAACTGATGTCTGTTGTCTGATATGATTCTTGTTTGTTTTCTCTGATAAGGGACATGTCTGATGGGACACTTACCATTTTGTTCTCTTGTTAGTGGTGTCAGCCTCCCAGAAGGTCACTGGCCAGTGATGCATCAACGTACGCTGACCAGCCCTGGTCGCATACAGAAGGTGATGGTGAAGAGCACCAACATTGCTGTGTCTCCTACAGGCAGAGAGGCTGACAAGTAAGTAACATTTTTGTCACTGATGCTTCCATGGTTAGAAGTAATGAATTTGTAAGTTCCCAAGGCCATCATGTACATGAAACCTTGTGTGAGGCTTATGTGGGAGGCACACAGTAGACCCTTTCAGCATACGAGAGCACAGTTCCATCCTTACTCATTTCCTATAGCCTTTTAGTCCCAGCCTGTAAAGATGATACTCCCTGTGTGTCATACAATAGTTAGAATATCCGTTTTGAGAATTTTGCAGTTCATCAAGGCAAAATCTTTTGACAGTAAATGAAATAAATCATTTTCTGCATTCTCTTCATTTGTGTGGATTGAACTGATTGTGTTTGGCTTATTCATTAATTATGTCTCTTGGCAAAATCAAGTCAACAGACAGGAAGAAGCAGTGGAAATTCAAAGAACCCTGATGACTGGGTTGGCCGGTGGCTGATGGATGCTCCACGACATGTGGCTCAGACTGGGAGTCTGGATTACAGAGACATGTCAGATAGAAAGATAAGCCTGCAGGAGAGATCAGATGTCAACAAGAGGTAAGGAAAGGGGGCTGTTATTCAAGTCTTAAGTTTAGTCTTAGTAGCTCAAATTTTCTTTTTCTGGGTTTCACGCAACCAAGGGCTATGGCATACATGGAAAAAAGGAATTGCGTTCCATTTAAATGGCCAGGGAATATGTAGAAAATTCCAAACGCTACAACTGGATTGTGACGCTTACATTTGCCTGTCACGCAGACGCTGTTTTCCCTTTGCGTGACGAGCTCATGCTACACGTGCGCGAAGTCGTCGTGTGCCCCTCAGAGCTGAGTGTTGATCAATTGTAACAATCCCAATTTGTCACCGTGTGTCGAAGGTATACATGTATGCCTTCTTCATTAGTGTTTGTTTATACTTATCTGTATAACTTTGTTCTCTTTCAGTCAATCTCTTCCTCGAAGCAAAAGTTTCGGCGGTCCCACCTCTTACGGCGTGACAGTCACGGCAATGGGGGTCAAATGGAATGAATCTGGTAACACAGTGAATCACGCAAGAGGACCCCAACGCTATAGTTCCTCGAATTTGATGCAGGAAAAGCAATTGCGTGACACACAACCCAATGACACGTCTCCACGCCAATCAGAAACGCCTTGGAACTCACTCACGTACGCAACACCTGGTGATACAGTGGAAGTACGCCTGCCAAGGGACATCATTGGACCAAAAATGACTTCAAGTGAGAGCACTTCTAGCCTTGATTCTGTGGGAACAATGGATTCCTCTGTGGGTGGTGCACGTAGACAGGGTCCTGCTCCCCCGCCCAGGCGGAGCGTATCCAAGCTCCTCAGCTCGTTTCGGACTCGCGATCGACGGCGACCCCAGGAAGAAGTGCACATTCCACCAAGATTTGGCGCAGTTGCGAGAATACCTGAAATTGCGCCTGATCAACCAAAACATAGCGTGTCTAGATCGTGGCCGACAGACCATGTAGCGGAGAGCAAGCCAGCCGGAAGTGAGGTCACAAGGCAGTCTTGGCATGCTGAGCCCGCGGGTTACAGCGTACTAGGGGCGCATTCCTCGACGTCCAGTGATGTCACTCCTGACAGAAAACTTTCCAAGTCCTCCAGCCTGCGGTATAGCTCCTCAGTCGTGATAAGAAACATGCGTTCCTCATCTTCCTCGTCTTTTGAAGAGAAGAGCACCGCTCCGACGGTGTACCGTTCGGGACAGATGGCAGCGGAAGCTGAGCAAGTCCGGCCCAACAACCGCTCAAGCACACTTCCGCCAAGGAAAATGCTCAGCGACGTGACCGCGCCAATTAAATCGCCTGGTGACGTTGGACGATGGCCGCCGCAGAACGAACGCGAAGCGGAAAAGGGCCGGATTGAAGACACGCAGATTTTAATACGACTCATGAATGACAAAGTCACCAATGTGGAAACGTCGCCCAGCGTCAAAGCTAGGATCGCCAACTTTGAAGGAGGAATGAAGCAAACAGGTGACGGGACACCTTCACAGGAGAGGCCTCGCTTCCAACAACAGCGTTCTTTCAGTCAAGGAAGAATCGACATCCCGCAGCGGCCACTGAAAGAATCGCGCATCAGCCAGTAAGTGTTATTTTCAATTTCCCTTCACTTTTATTAATCTTACTATCAGTCTAAAGCTATGGCACCGTCCTACATTGGCGGTTTTCGATTTGTTAGGGTGGTTAGGGGCTTGTGACGCAATTTTTCGTAACGCAGTCTTTTCTCCGATTTAGCGTGTCACGCTATAGGAACGTCTGCACCGTGCGTAGCTTGTTCCCGACAACGAAATACGAATTCTCCCGTCATATTTGTTTTGCTTTGAGACATAGCCTGCGTTGCAGGCGTATAACGGGGGAGTGGTGGGGGAGAGTGAGAGCAGGGATAGAAGGAGGGGGCTCCCTACCCCTTTCCCTTGTCTAATCTCAGCAGTGGAAGAGAAATTGATACGCGTTCTCACACTAGCCTGCGAACAGGCTCCCGGTGTGCTGCCCTTATCGCTTTGCTCTCCGAATTCTTCTGTTTCGCGATCGCCGAAATTTTTTTCCGTCCTCAACGGGAGCCTGTTTGCAGGCTATTCTCACACCATCTATTTTAACTAACATAACTTATATTTAACGTGGCTAAATTGTTCTTGTTTTTCCCGGGGCTCTAGATTGTAAATATCTAGATTCGTATTTGATTTCCACACCTTAAAATTACACATGTATCGTGCGTCTATTAAAAAATCGCAACTCAATATCAAAACGATTTTTTGTTTTTCAGTTAGCAGCAAATCAATTTAAGTTTCGTTAGTTCGCATTTTCTTGAATTCCGTTTAAATTTTTATTTACACTATTGATCATAGTGATACTAACGGTAGAATTCCGTTTTCTCGAACTCCCCGCCATCTCGAACTCAAATAATTTTCCCCCAATACACTTTTTCCGCCACTTACTATCAGCTATCTCGAATCGCCGACGTCTCGAACTATTATTCATTTTCTTGTTTCCTTTCTAACAGTTTGAGATTGTGATTGTCGACTGTATACTAAAGGAAGAGCGTTCTATTGTTTTTGTTTTGTTTTTTTTTTTTTTGTTCTTTGTAAATATCTGAAGTAAATTACTCCGAGGGAGAGCATACCAAGGAACCATTGAATATCGGCCCGTTTCCTGTTAATTGATGAAAGTTTTTGCGGTTATCAAATTATCTCAAATTCCGGATATTTGGCAATGCGGCGAATGCCTCCGCGCGTGGCAGACTTCTCAACCATGGGAATAATCTTAGGTAACCTTCACGGAGAGTTGATGACACGAAGATCCAGTGTTAGGACACAAATGTTCTCTTCGTTGGATGCGCAATGTATTCTCCTTGCATGCACTACATGTAGGGGAAAGGGACAACAACAACAAAAAACCACCTCGGGAATGAGTCAAAAAATGCGTTGACTGAAAAATAAATTTTTCCTTGATAAACAGTCAGCACGGTCTTGAAAGAAAACTTAATTGGTGACGCTTTGGAATTGATATACTGTTAATTCGTTGTTACTACTTGGACAAAAAGTGACATAACGGTATTTCCAGTTTTGATTTTGTAGTAACTTATTTAATGATCCTGTAAGCCGTTAACTTCCGTATGTGGTGTAAAGCGCCCCAAATATAGCCGCAGTATTGTGAGTGTTCATTTTTCCTCGAAACTGTCATTGTTGCCAGGAAAACAAATTCAGTATTGGTTAATATTGGGGGTGTTCAAGTTTGTTTTGTCTTCGCTTGAAAACAGCGAGCAAAGTCGATACTGGCCATGTTTTCGTCTCGTATCACTTAATGAACGAGTCGAAAAGAAGGCGGTGATCCCGGCCCTAACATGAAACCTTAATAGCACGATAACGAGAGGTAATGGCTAACTGCGCTCTACATAAACATTCATAGCCTTTCAAACTTGTGTATTGTTGATTTGGTGAAAGCTTATATCATCTTAGTGTGATAGGGGATATTTGTGCAAACCTACACCTCGAACGAGTTCCTAAAATTTCGTTTGTTTTCCGAGCAATTGACAGCATTATTGAAGGATTTAAATTGATTTTAAGAACATTTGCTGAGCCTAGCAGACTCGTGTAACATGACCTGAGCTGTCTTTTTCGCTGATTTGTAGCATTCGGCACACTGCTTCGATATTTGTTTACTAGCCTGCGTAGCAAGCGTTTCTGTGGGGTTCGGGAGCAAAGAATTACGGCGCGAAAAATGAAAAGAAAAAAAACACCGAAAATCCCGTTCCTCGGTCTTTCTTTACTCCCAAACCCCACGGAAACGCGTTTGTTTTTGTTTACCAGATCATGTGTGCCTAATTTGGTGTAAATATGCAAGGTATTTTGCGGTGTGTTTTGCCTGTTTAGTGGCATGTACTTTCTGCTTATTACAGAGCTGCTTAGTTCCCAGACGCTAGTTCCTAAATTTTTATGAAAACTTGAACTAAATGCAGGATTTTGTTCTCCTCTGTACAGGTCGTCGTCCATGGATTCGCTTCTAGAAACACGTCCACCCACGAGATTCAGCGCGACTTCTTCATCAACAGAGCAGCCAATATCACCGCCGATCAGAAACGATACAAGACCAACGACGAAACACTGGGAAACAAACGACAATTCGGACCGTGGCCGATCCGAGGAAAACTACAAGAGACCGTCACGTACTTTTGACGTTAAAAGCAACCCCGGGACGGGAGAACCTAGGTCTGATTTTGAACCTTCCTCTCCAGCGCGGCTAGAAAGACAACAGTCTTTAGAGGAGCAGCCTTTCATGAAATTTGCGTCGTCCGCTCGCGAGGAAAATAAGGTCAATTCGGCAATGGAAAGAACTGCCCCGGTGAGTGATAAACATTTATTAATCTCAGAAACTCTGGAACCTGACTTGAGTAGAAAACCGGCTGAAGAAGAGCCTGGACCTCCTCTGAATAACGACGAAAATGAAGTGTTTTGGGATGCAGACGATTCCTTCCCGCCCCCACCCCCGTTGCATCTTCTCGACCCCCTAGAAACGTCACAAGACAGCTTGCCTTTACCCTCTCCTCCTCGGGAAGTCCTTGTTGAATTTCCTCCTCCCTATAATGACTACGACTCGAGGCGGAATGACCCTGTCGAAAAGGAGACCTATCTGCAAAACGGCAAGGACTGTAACGATATTATAAAGCCTGAGGAAAACGCCTTGGTTGAATCCAGCGTGGTAATTGGCGAAGAACCCAAAATTGAGTTAAATGGACCCGGGAAGATCGACACGAGTGTCGTGTCAGACCAACCGTTTGAAACATCGTCAAGTACGGATCTGTCGTCAAAAGATACCTCCCCTGCAGAGAGCAAGAAAATGAGTTCCCAGAGGGCCCCGCCACCTCCCCCGCTCGTACTGACGTCAACCCCTACCAAAGATGAACCCGATCAGAAGGGCTCTTATTTGGATGTCTCCAACAGTCCCTACAGCGGTGGTTCCAACACATCCACCCCTTCAAACAGTCGCCCGAATAGCATGTTCAGTCCAAAACTGGAAGCATTGGATAAAGAAAAGGTGAAATGTTGTACTTCACGTAGAAAAAGGCGCTGAAGGGTTGAATTAAGGGTTGAATTAAGGTCTTTTTCGCCGTCTTGAATGTTTGATTGGCCCACGAGGAATTTCAAAAACCGTTAATAGCCTGTATGTTTGTTTTTGTCACACTAGCTTATATTATTGCCCCACACCATCAGGACTAGATTTACAATTGCAAATTTGTAAATTTTGTCATGAAAATAATACCCAAGGGTGTGCTAGAGGTTTGAGAAGAATTTCGCGTGAGCGAGGCTCGGGGGTGAATTTTGAGCAACTGTTACTATCAGTGGCTTGTTTGAATAGTAGATGAACAATAGCCTCCGGACACTTGGGGCACTTGGGAAGGTCCCAAGGGTGTCCGCTTAATAGAAGTTGCACTGAATTTTTTGCTTCTGTGACTCGCAAAAGAAGGTTTTCGGAAAGTTGATCTCTCACTTTATCGTGTAATGTTTGTTATTCATTATTATTATTATTATTTTTTGGTTTATTTTTCTTGTTTAGGCTGATCTCGTGGAAAGCATGAAGCAAAAGATAATCGATCTAAGATCCCAGATGGATGAAATAAAAGAGGAAATTGATGGAAACGAGGAACTTGGTAGGAAAGTCACGAGGGTAGTAGAACAGAAGGCAAGCGAGACGGAGTTTTCTAAATATCAGCGTTTCACGGGCGAATTGAACAAGATTATTGGACTGTTATTGATACTTACACAGAGAATGCATAGATACGAGATGATGCTAAATGATTTAGACATGTCTGAAGAAGCTGACCGGCAACAAAGGGTGAGTGAGCATATCAGTTGAAAGTTTCCTCGTATTATTCTTAAAGGAACTCAGCGACGGCCTTTTAAGTTCTTTTGGGCATTTACAAAATTACCTTTAAATTAGGAAATTAGGAAACCTCACAAAAGTAGTTTACCAAGACAGAAAAACACCAAAGAGATAATATTAAACCATAAAGGAGCAAGGTTGGTTGAGGATGAGTACATTGACACGGTTTACAAACGACGAACTTGAAAAATTTAGGCTAAACTTCACAAGATGCGCAAAACGTGACATAGCTCCTTTGAACAGTGGAATCCCAATTTTTCTAACCTCCTGGGGAAACGAAAATTGGTTTGAAAAATCGGCTAGTTTGAGAAATCGGGAGTAAAGTTACTGTGTTCAACTGAAGTAAGGGAAACAACTCTTGGTTCGAGTTATCGGGAGGTTCAAAAAACCAGGGGGTCGAGAATCGGGATTCCATTGTATTTTCAAAAAGCTGTTCTTTTCGAAGTCGAGG
>Ga0126338_10001123_pt1 | contig 16724 bp, 7 predicted proteins | sample OrbCmetagenome_2_FD_92529 | JGI IMG/M metagenome (GOLD analysis project Ga0126338, IMG submission 92529) | Coral microbial communities from Petempiche,Puerto Morelos, Mexico - Orbicella C C metagenome | ecosystem: Host-associated > Invertebrates > Cnidaria > Coral | place: Petempiche,Puerto... | reverse complement strand
CACCGAAATATCAATGTTTAACAAAGGAGGATATGTAGCGTATGTTGCACTGATCATAATTTTACTGAGAATTGCAAAGAAATGCAAGCCAAGTCGTGTTTTGATGATTGAGTGGTGATATTCTTAACATCGTAGTTAGAAACAAAATTTAGTCGAAAGTATGAAAAAAAAAGCAAGTTGTAAGCCATTATAATTATAAGATGGCTTTAATAAAACCATCGGTATTCACGTACGCCAATTCCCTATCCACACCTTCCCACCATCCATGCCATTCCTCATCTTTTTGTCGGGATCATTTGCGGTCCCTATCGGGGATCATTTCCGGTCCGGGATCATTTGCGGTCCAATTTGGGGATCATTTGCGGTCCTGGGAACATTTGCGGACCCGTACATTTCGCTAACCAACTTTTCCTCAAACGCAAATCCAAAATGACCGATTATTATTGCGTTTTCAAATTTCTCTGGTGTACTGCGGACGTTGTCTAAAAACACGTTCTCGAACTTTTCGTGAGTTTTCCGAAAATAGTGTTCGCTAAATCAACGGAGAGCATTGGGTTTGCATTGAGTAACTGTCAGTTCAGTATTCAGCTGAAAATTGTTCTCCGAATTCAAGTTCCAACATCTCGTCACATAAACAATGTTTCGTTAGGCCGATGCCTCAGCAAGAGTCGTCTTTTGGCCTCAGATAATACTCTTGATCCAGGTACTCAAGCGCGGGACCATGCAGCCGAACTCGTGTGGTCGTCTTTGGAAGAATTCTCATTTCACATCGTTCGTGTTTTTTTCCCCTCATTTGCCTTCTTTGCATGAAAAAGGAAACCACTCGATTTTTAATCTTCGGGCGTGCGTTCCTGACATCCCTCTTATTAAGCGATATATTTAATAACATAAATTAAGAACCAGTTTCATTGCATACAGCTAAACTACGAACGATGTTGATGATTCCTTCCTTTCTAACAGACTTTCTCAGTCCTTCGCGGTTGTAGGTACGTAATTCCGACGCGAAGGAGCGTCTCAGAAATTTTTCGCTCTCCCGGCCAGCTCGGCTTTCGCAGCTCGACTTGTGGGCAGGTCTACACTCCTGAATGAATCTCCCATTCACCTGAAAAAATGCCTCAAGTCTTTTCTTGTTTTCCATTTTTCAGACGCCTTCACTGCCTTATAAGTTTCTGTTACCAGACACGGAAAGCGCTTAAGAAAAACAAACGTTTCCAGCAAAAGCTCTTTGTTTCTCTCGGATGAAAGACTGTAGACATGCGCATATGAATTTCTGATGAACCTAACTAGCTCAACAGCCGATTTAGTGTAGTAGTTCCTCCTCGAATATCCACTTGTAACATCGTCGTATATTTCCTTGATTACAGTGTCCCAACCATTAGTCACCCAGGCACGCTTTTTGGAGTAAAAACTTTCCAGCTTCTTTTCTACATCGCTCAATTGGCGGGTGAGTTTTTGCCTGGGCTCTTCGAATTCCAGTTGACTTCCCACTAATTTGAGGAATTCAACCTTCTTACGATCATCCCAAAAGAAAGGAAAATGCTGTAGGGAAGCCGCTGCCGGTCGTTTCTTTGACTCTGGTGAAAGCATGTTTTTGAGAAGATCAGAAGCTTCTGGTGAAAGAGAGGGACAGAAGCATCTTTTGTTCTTTAAAATATTCTTTTCTGTTTGTTGAGGATTTTTCATAAATGCCCCACCAGAAGTTAAGTTGAAGGGATGCTTCTTCTTCGACAGGACATAGTGGAAAAGGAGACCGCAGCTGAAAATATCAGAGGCTTCGCTATGGTTCTGAGGAGCCTTTCCCAAAAGTTCAGGGGCCATCCAACACCTTGTTCCAGCTTTGGAGTGCATCACAGACTGGCTTCCCCCTCTAGTTTTGGATGTCTGCAGGATCTTACTGAGCCCAAAATCACTAATTTTAACGGAAAAACTTGGATTCGTTTTATACAAAATGTTTTGTGGTTTCAAATCCCTGTGGAGAACACCTTTCGTATGTAAAAACTCTATGCCAGAGGCAATGCTTAGACAGATGGTAAACGCCTCCTCGCATTCTTGATCACAACGGAGATACGCATCTAAAGAACCTTCCATGAGTTCTACAACTATGTACTCAAAATTAGCATCACTAGTGCAAGTGATGTAATTGATCACCATAGGGCAATTCGATAACTCTTGCAAGCACCTGACCTCTCTTTCAAGCACAACACCTTTCTCCACTAAACGTACCTTTTCCAGGCGTTTTAGGGCTACTTCTCTGCCATCTTTGCCATTCACACCAGGAAAAACGACCGAAAATGAACCTTCTCCGATTGGATTCTCGTGGTGGTAATAATTTTCCACTTTCCGAAACTTCGTGCCCCGCACAACTTGGGACAAGACAGCATTATGCTTGACCGATCGCTGAAACCATTTTATTTTGCTGGGAATGTTTACCTTTTCGATGTCTTCATCAATAAGTTTCTGCAGGCACTCATTCCCATTGAGAAACGCCTTACATGAGTCTCCATTGACATCAAGTAACTTCACATCAGCATGGTACCTCCGGAGAAGACGAATGCAATTTTCAATGTGCTTGGAAGTCAAGAAGCCACTTCGTCCTGCCGTACGGCATATCTTATGCAATGGTGTTTCCTTACACTCGTTTTGAACATCAACGTCACATCCCTTTTGCAGCAAATACTCACAGATCGAAAGGGCACTTTCGTTGTCTTGAATGCACAGGATATGTAGAAGTGAGTCTCCTTTCAGATCTTTGTAACACCTTGCAGATTCGGCCAAGGTTCTATAACGGTCGTCTTCAAAAATTACCTTCAGGAGATTAAAAGCACTTTCAAAAAACTCTTCCTCTAAAAGGACTTTAAATGGGCATTTTCCGTCATTGCTTACGCACCAAGGATCCATTTGCAAAGCAAGGAAGTTCTTCCAATGATTTTCCTCGACGTCATCTCCAATTAGGGAACCTTCTCCAATGAACTTATGAAAGGGTGTTTCTCCATTAAGATCTTGCACATTTAACTCTGCGCCACTTTCCACCAAGACCTCCACCTGTCCCCAACACTGTGCAAGATGCAGTGGAGTTTTGCCTTTGTCATTTCTTGCATTGACAGCTCCTCCGCAGGAGATGATTTCCTTACCAATTGCAACTGCCTCGGCACTGACTGCCTCGCTCGGCAAGCTTGCCCATAGATGTAGGGCAGTGTTCCCCTCGGCATCTCTTGAGTTGATTTCAAATCCACTTTTCTGCAAGAAGTGGAGACCTTCACAAACCATGGCAAGACATTTTGGAGCCTGGACTGAGTCTCCGTCTTTCAAAAACTTGAAGAGCAAATGAAGGAGCGATCTGTCCATTTCGTCTTTGGCGTTTGCCCTTGCTTTAGCGTCCAAAAGAAGACGCCAGACTTCTATAGCTTGGGTCCCATTGTGAAGCGTAGACGTCGAGGGAAGTAAGTCATGACACATCACCTTGGAACAGAATTCACAAGACTGAAACTGCGATGACAAACTAAATAAAAGTGGAGTTTCACTACGATCATTTCTAGCGTTTGGGTTAGCATTGCTGCAGAGCAGGAAGTTAATGAATTCATTCCAGTTCTGTGGTGAGGCGCTCATAAGAGCTTTTTCTACCGCGTGGAAGAGGCCAGTACAACCTAACTGATCTTTTTCGTCAATTTTGGCTCCCTCTTGCATTAATAATGCCGCCATCTGTATACTTGGCATGGAAAACATGACGTATGGATAACCACCAATTCTTCCGTTAGCTGGACACTGGGTTTCTTCCATCAAAATTTGCACTGCCTGGCGAATTACGTTCTCGTCCCAGCAAGGAAAAGCTAAAAGAACGCCTCGTTCCGTACACTCTGGCAATTTCTGCAAAAGACCTTCCAGAAGTTCCTTCTTAAAGACATTGTCGTTGTTTTCATAAAATGTTCGCAGAAGCGCCATCAGATTGCAAACTTGTGCTTTGTGTGAGTTCCTCACCTTCTGCAGTACATCTTTGTTAGACGTTAGAGCTTCTATAGGGTGGTCAAAATTCTTTAAACCACTTTTTGGCAGGATGAGAAGTTGAATCAGGCGTGAGGGACTTATGAACAGGTTGCTTTCGCTTCTAAACAGCTCTGCAATTTCAATGCGGTGCAGTACAATGGCCAACTCTAGCGAAGTTTGAAGAAAGTCATTGTAGATGTTGTTGCCATCACCAATTTCTTTGTATGCAAGCAGCTGTTTTACCATCTCTTTGTCCCCAAGGAGTGTAGCGGAATGCAGAGGAGACCAGCCATGACAATTAGTATAAGGTGAAATTGAATTGCTGGCCAGAAGTTCTCGGATTTTTGCAACAGCATCTGTACAGTTCAAAATAAACGAAGGATCTAGATAATCAATTACTTTAACCTTGGATTGGTAATTACTTATGTTCGTGAGATTGTTCCCGAACAAATCTACGCAGCCCGTTAAGTCCACATGGCGAAGTTCAGGACAAAACCAGCAAAGGATATCCAGTACTCCGAAACGCCACGTCGTCACCGTATCGTCAATGATGGTACTCCTTCTGAGAACGGCTGTGGAAGCATTCCTTGCTTGCAAACACTCTGCAACTAGATCCTGACAAGATGTTATGCGTGTGTTCGAAAGATCAAGGTCACGGTGTTGTACTTCATGTGGAGAGATAGTAAAACCGGCCCCCACGACCAATTCAAGGTCCACCTGAAAAATTTTGGAGTCGTTATCAATGAACTCTTCGATGCCATGTGATCCGTATTCAGTTTCCTTGACAATGTCATGTAGAGTGCTGAAACTGCAACCTGTTCTTTCTTTAAATAAGTTCTCCATTTCTTCAACTGTCATCGACTGTTTACCGGAGGCTTTTAAGATATCCAACAACAGTTCGTCAAGTATGAAGAGAAAACTATTTTCCTGCAAGCAATTTACAAATACCAGAACAGTGTATAGACAATATATAGCGATATTTTATCAGCAAATGATGCATGTTCAGATTTGCTGAGTATTTAAGCCATACAGGGGATGCTTAAACTTTTTAAGCTGAATCAGAGCATTTTCGACGGGAAAGAACTTATTTTCGGGTAGAAGTTTCCGTCCAAAAACCTCAGAACCATCATTAACAACTGGATAACTGTTGAAATGTTGTCTGAAAGAAATTCAAGACAATTAAAGCCGATTGCTGCATTATAGACTCCACCCTTTGTATTCCAGCGATCTACTTTCCTGTAGAGCTCGCATTAAATAAATACTTTTCGCATCCACATATCGGATTAAATTTTACTGTACTTACTGCTGTATCTCGATCACCGGAAAAAAGCTCTTCCTGTTCTCCTGCAATTAACGATTAAAAGAATCACTTCAAATCTGTATTGTTTTGCAAATCGTGATTAAGATATTTTTTTCCAAAAGTAAGCGATTTATCTTGGAGGGGCATGATAGACGTTGAACTACCATAACGTCAGCACTTCTCACACCATGGCACCACAATGATAAGTTGCTTAACAACCAATTCAAAGAATTCCTCAGAGATTGGATTTCGATTAGGAAAGGTACATACCTGACACTTCCAATCCCATTTCCAATTCGTCGCACAAGTTTTCAAGATCAAATAGCTCATCATTTTCCACTTCAAAAAGTGAAGAGGAACTCTCTGAGTCATCATCTCTTGCAAGTCCTGTGTTAAAAAAAGTTTATGTCAGAGACAAAATTAGCAAAGCATATAATAAGTACTCTAATAGAAATCGGTAGCTTAATATCAATTGTTATAAGGCTGGCTCAGCACTTCTCGAACCATGCATGGCACCCAAGATGATGTAATGCCAACAACTTCTTCAATGAAACAATTCCCAGGAATAAGATTTCGATAAGAAAAGTGAATGTTCCCTGAATAAGGAATGATGAAGCCTACCTGAAACTTCCAATTCGTCGTAAGAGTTTTCATGAGCAGATGACCTATCACTTTCCAGCTCAAAAAGTGAAGAGGAACTCTGTACGTTATCACCTCCTCCGAGTACTGTGTTAACAAATAATATGTAAGACTTCCCTTATTTAAACAATTAAAGATATCTTTCTTTCAGAGATAATATTCACGGAGCATCAGTAATCTCTCACAAATTAGTAGCTTAATATCATGCATTGTTTTTAAAACTTCTTACCTATTTCTGATTGAAACCAATCAACATCCACTAAAAGCAGAATGTAGTACATTGATAGTAGAAAAGTATGAAGACATAGCTTCAGTCAATAAAAGTAACAACCGGGGAAGAGGTGGGGGGAGTTTTACAGCCAGGTACGTTTTTAGTGGTGTATCCAGACCTTGAGCTAAAGAGGGGGTTGGGGACGGTTTTGCTTTGCTTACCCTGCCGGCTTTTCTTCCTTCTGTGATTTTTTTTCTTTTTTTACCCAAAATAAAGGGAGGGCCGGGCCTTCGGGCCCCTCCCCTAGATCCGTCGCTGGTTTTAATAAGAGTTGAATCTTTCACAAGATCAGCAGAAGCATCCACTACATGCAGAGTAAAATTTCTTCTGGAAAAACGTCTTACGTTTATTGAAAAAGCATTCTATTCAACTGCATGGGCCTTCCTCATCGGCGGATTCATGGGAGAGTTCCGGGAGGAGGGAAGTCAGTTTCAGCGAAACGTTTCATCTGCAATCCGGGAACGTTTTTAATAACAATGGAATCTTTCAGGGATTAGATAATTGAAGAAACGGAAATCTATTACAAAACATAGGTCAACCGACATAGCTTAATATCATGGAGTGAGTTGCCAAACTGTTACCTGATTCCGATTGAAACCAATCAACTTGGTCCTCGACATCGGTGACCTCTTCTTCATCGCCATCCACTAAAGTAGAGGATAGTTACTTTTGTAAAACGTCTTACATTTTTTGGAGAAAATTAAGACATCTTATTTTTGGTGATTGTGCAGTGGCACACAAGGGTCTTTTACAACGAACTCAGTGGATGAATTCATGCGAAAGTTTCTTTTGTCAGGTAGACATTTTTGATAAATGTGGAAACTTTCAGAGATACAATTACGGAACCAACAGCAATCTATAAGAAACTAGGAGCTTTATGTTATGCATGAAATCACTTGTAGGACATTTTCACCAGATTTCTGAGTTGAGACCAATCAACTCGGCCCTCGCTCTTTGTGGCTTATTCTTCCTAACCGTCTACTAGAACAGAGGAGAATCGCTACTCAGGCAAAAAGGAAAGGCCTCACACTGGTTTTTGGCAGAATAGTACCACGACATATTTTTAATCAGTCGTTGTTCCACAGACCTTTCCAAGGTATCGTTTGCAACCAGAGTGGATCTATTTGAGTATGAGGGTTGGGGTGAAACTTTTAACCATTTATTACGAGACTCCTCCTGCATAGAAGCAAGTCTGAACGGGTTATGGGTAGAAATGTTTTGTCATCAACAGCGTTTGGGTGAAATAGATTAAATTCTCTTTGGCAGTACTTAGTGCTGGATCATCATGGTAGTCTTATTAAGCCGGCTACTAAGCCGACCAAATCACACCGGACCCATTGCATTCAGCGAATGACAAACTGCCAATCCATGTCCACTCATCCATTCCGCTGTAAGAAACCCAAATTGATTTTACTTTTACTCACTGTTTGGTTCGTCTTCGTCTTTGTCTCTTGAACTGCTTGCTGTCGGAGTATTTTCCTCTGACGTTCTGTTCTGACTTTCTTCGTTGACAAGCTACAATTGAACAGAAAAGGAAAACATAGCCTATAATAAGCTTAAGAAACAAAGCAAGGATTACAAAAGAATGGTCTGCATACGAGCCATAATCAACCCTGGATGGGATCCAAGTCCATCGCAGGGTTACCTCCAGCATTAAATTCGCCGGTACCCATTTATACACCTGGGTGGAGAGAGGCACTGTGATATTAAATTGTCTTACACAATGTCCCCGTCCAGGCCTTGAATCCGGATATGATTTCCCGCCCTTATTTTACTAGTCCATTTTAATGTCGACAAGCATGAAACAAAACCATTCAGGCACATGTACGGGTCCAGAGGTCAAAAGTACATACAAGTTTTGATCGCATATTAAAATAAGGTCTACGATATAAAAGTTAAAAAACTAAATAGAATAGCGCGCATAATTTCAATACAGGGCTACCTACAGCTGTACTGGCATCCGCATCGTCATCGTTTGCATTGCTAGCTTGCACGGTCTGCTTTTTCTTCTTTTTCTTCTTTTTCTTTTTACAGGAAGGTGCCTTTTCTACGACAGTGGTTTTTGCTGAGCCATTTTCCTTAAACAGACAAGTACCACGTGTAAGGTGAACCAACTCTGAGTCTGTGGCAGATCAATATATAAACTAACTGTATCTACACAGGCATGAATGAGTTTTGCATTGCAGCATTACATCTCCAATTAACTATTCACGCATGTGGTCTTAATTCGGTCTTATTTGTTTAAGTAACGATACCTCATCGTTTGCTTCTGTTGTAGGTAAGGGATGCTTCTCTTTACTGTGTTCAGATCGCATGTGTTCAGCCATTTTCTGATACTACATAAACATACAGAAAAGCATAGGCCGTAAGTAGGCTACTGGTATGAATATTAACTTTGCCAGTCACAAACACGTTGATGAACTTCAACTTAGTTGAGTCCCAGTGAAGACACTGCTGATACAAGCACGAATTACAAATCATTAAGAACCCTATAGATGAGTCTGTTAATCGGGCCTTTTGTACACCATTCACGTCTCCCTCGCCAACACCACCTTATCAAATTCAATCCCACACCCAAAGCAATTGGCAAAACATTCTGAGAGTCTTTCTCGCCATAATACGATAATACGAGAGCTGAGATTTCCATCTTGATTGTGTTGAAACTTTTTCTGTTCTTTTTTGTAGCCCAGATTAATTTTTTTTTGGGTAGAACTCTCCATTGCACGCAGATGTCTCGCTACTACACACATGAAGAAGCTGAAGCCTGTAGCGGAACGTAATGAGGAAACATGACAGTGGCGGATCCAGACCTTGAACCAAGGGGGGTGGGGGGGGGGAGTTTTGTTTTTCGTGCCCCTCAAGCTTTTCTTCCTTCTGTGATTTCCTCTTTTTTTTACCAAAGTAAGGGGGCGGGGGGGCCCTCCCCTAGATCCGCCACTGCATGAAAACGTATTGAGTGAATTGCAATTGATAATAAAGTACAAAAATACTAAATTGCCGAGTTATCCTGTCTAACTATGATGTTTTATCTTAAGTGACCCTGATAAATAGTTTTCAAACGATCAAGACCCACCTTAAAGGCGACAAATTTACAGTTGTCGCAGTGATAGTGATTTATTAGTTTTGCTCCCAGGGTGCATTCTTCGAATGGACAGTTAAGATAATGCTGCGGCTGCTTCTGTACGTTGCTCATTGTCGTGAAGCGTATTCTGTGGAAGCAGATGAATGCACCTCTAAATTATAAATAACAGGAAAAGGAAGCTAGCACCTCTTTCAAATCATCAAGTAAACTAGTTAACCTAACAACAGATCGTGCAAGTCTACTGAGGTATGGGTCACAATGGCTGCAGATTGGCGATATTGGCCTTAATCGTTCTTTGTATGTTTATGGACCGAGACGCTATCGAGGTCTATTGCACGCCAAAACATGGCTGGGAAAGTGGTCAAAGCAAAGGTCTATTAACTAAAATAACAAAATAACAACTTACAGATTCAAAATTTCACCAGGATGGCTTGAAAAACATCTACTTATTTCTTCCGAAAAATTTTTTTACATCCTGTTACAAAATCAAATTTGATTAACTGTAATCCATTTCCATCCTTGTAATCCTGTACCTCTTCCACAAAATATCTGTTACATATTGCTCTGTGGAATTGTTTTATAACATTCATGCCATGTTGCAGTATGACACGGAATTTAGGTAAGGAAACGTTCAGTAACTAGCTCGGACACTTGAAATCCTCTACATAGTTCTGCAATGACCGAATGATGGCAATGGTATCTAGAGAGTAAATAGTCCGGGGGGGGGGACTCCCATATAAAAAGACGAGGGTGCTCGTCGGAAATTTTGAAAAGAACCCCTAAGAGGTACCAAGATCCTGTTTTGTGGGCGTGGTTTGAGATGTTTTTCACCCCTAAGGGGCACCGATTCTAATACAAAACACTACCTCCGGTCATAATGATTTCGGTTCAATAACCTAAAAGGAACCGCAAAAGCTCCTGGTGGGGGACCTTTTGAGGCTGAACACTCTAAGAGGTACCAAAACCGCTTTTTTTAACCCCTAAGAGGTACGACAAGCACCCTCGCCCTTTTTACATGGGTTCCCCCGCCCGGAATGTTCTACCGTCACCGCGAAGCTTTGAAATTAAATTTGGCCCTCAAAAACGCCTTTTCAGTTCTTAACTATAGAGAAACGTTTTCGTTACAATTTCCATTGAATGTCATGGTAAATGAGCCGCTTCTAAGCGGGTAAATCCACGCATAAAGATGGCTCTATTACTGCACTTGAGAATGAACCGAATCTAACGCACCGCGGATTTTTGCGAACCATGTTATTGATTTCACTATTACGAGAGGTTGCGCCTTTCTACTTCCGGGTCTTGGTTCATTATCAGTCATAGCTGATTGCATCCTTTGCAGTGACAGGATCTGAAACCTCTATTTTGTTTCACTTGAGAATGAATTTACGATGTAAATAGTTTGGCCAGCTCGCGCCGAGGCTAAAATTTATTAACGAACCGGTTCTGGCTCGATTCGATCGATCGATCGACTCGACACAGTAGTAAAATTTGCAGCCACTTTATAGCTATATTATCTATATACAGACTTTACGAAAAACAGAACTGGTTTCACACAATCTTAGGAGTGCTCGATACAAATACAAGCAGAGCAAACCTTAAATACGAATTAAGTTAAAAACTACAGTTACTCGAGTTTCACACTTGAAGCGATCATCAGACTGATGATCGCTTTAAGTGTGAAACGCGAGTAACTGTAGTGTCTATCTTAATTCGTATGTACAGACTTAAATTGTCTATCGGGAAACTGACTAAAATTATGTCTGCCTCCCTATACTGTTCCAAAGAACCCACACAAATGAAATCACTGATCAAACCATATACTTCTAAATGTTCATTCTAGGCGTCGAGATTATAAAGATCTTTGGCAACATGTAAGAAACAAATTCAAGTTAATGAATCTTCAAGTTGATTACACACTTACCAGCACGACGGTTTCTTTCAAACTTGAAGAAATCTATCTTCTGATACATCCTTATAGAAAAACCTTTACAATTTTCGTTGATTTTCAGAAGAATTGTCATTTATCACTAATAATTCCGAGAACTCGGATTTCTTAGAATTTTAAAGGGCATGCGCTTTCAACCTTTGCGTGTTCAGATCGTGTGTCTCGAAAGACTCCGCCAAACGACTGGGCTCTAGGTCGTAATCACGCGATTTGTCACATGACCAGGTGCTCAAGATTCATTCACGCTTAAATTTGAGCGGGAATTTTAACACGAGCTAACGGATTTTCAGTTATCTTGATCTGAATTCAATTTTATAGGTCTTTTCTTTGCATAATAGTGTCAATATAGTGTGCAATTAACTTCTAACTGAAGACTGGAGGCGAGGGTCTTTTAGAAATACGCGTGCCGATTGCCATCCGCAGTGAAGCTTCCATCATTCACTGGGGACACTAGAAGGTAGGCACTGAAAGACTTTATTTCGTTGTGTTTTACAGATGAGTTCCCTTAATTTACGGAAAAATAAAAGCCGAAATTGAGGATGGCTTTGTCGCAAGCCAATTGTTTTCCTTAGGGCGCTTCCGCCCAAAGGGATTAATTGACAACCGCACGCGACACACTTCCTATTCACTGGCATTACTTATTTTGAGGGTATGTCGTATTGTACTTCAGTTTCTATCAATCTCGTAGCGGTCACATCGTTTTTCTACCTCGTGTAGTTTTTATCCCACCCACCCTCCCTGTTTTCTGTATTTCTTAGCGACAGGGTAGGCGGCAGAGGTTTATTTCTCAGTTTTATGTTCCATGATTTATCTCGTGGCTTCGGATGTGGAAATAAACTTCTATCTTAGCTTGGCGCAGGGCCAAACACAAACGGTGTTGTTTATGTGTTATTGGCGGGGACAATTGCGGACTAAATAAGGAGAGCGAGAGCCAAGTTGGCCGTGGTGACTGTCAATCTTCATTTCGTGCTGCTCGATCTACTGTAAAGTGTTGTTTTAATATTATATATATAAGCTTAACTAAATGCATTTTAGAAGCTTCATGTTATTGAGCTGTCTCTATCACTTTGCCCCCACTACCATTTAGATTGTTGGGATTCGAGGCTGCTCTCAAGGTGATAGAGGTGATACCATAACGGAGAAAGGTGAGTCAAATATTAGTTCTATAGATATTCTCGTGTATCCTAGAACCCGGGGAGGGGGGATACTCCCAGAAAAATTGGGTGGGGGTGTGCAGCCCGCTTAACAAAACCCTTACCCTTCTTATGACCCAAATCTGTGATATTCCCTACCCTATTTATGACCTGACCAAAAATTTGAAACCTTATTTATGACCTGACCATTAAATCCAAACCCTGCTTCAGACCTGAGTTATAATTATTCCCTAGTTCAGACCAATGTTAAATTACCATAAAGATTGTTTGTGAAGGGCTTTTGTTGATTTTCTTTTCGATAGTGATGAAAAAGTGGCTTCTTCTTAAAACCATTAACCCATATTTGGCCTAGAGTGTAAAAACCATACCCTGTTTATGACCAAAATGGCCAAAATCAGCTAAAATTGATACCCTATTTATGACCAAAATGGCTGAAAAGCCATACCCTTTGGGGCTGCACATACTTATATAGCCCATATAAGGGAGTAACCCCCCGGACCTAGAACATCAATATTTATGACTCTGCAATCTTGACCGGGTTTCTTTTTCTTTCACCATTTGTCTGGCCATGTAGCGAAATCCGTTGATACTGCTGCAAAAGGCACCTCAGTTTGCGACATTTGCAATTTTGGTAGATTTTATGCCCAGGGGGGAGGGACTCTCCTATACGGGCTATATAGGTATGTGCTGCCTCAAAGGGTGTGGTTTTTCAGCCGTTTTAGTCATAAACAGGGTATTGACTTTGTCAATTATGGTCATAACCAGGGCATGGTTTTTACAAGTTCTACTCTGTATATGGGTATGTTTTTAAGAAGAAGCTACTTTGCCATCATTATCGAAAGCCCTTCACAAATTATGGTTAAGGGACAATTTAACATTGGTCTAAACTAGGGAACTTATCATAAGGCCTGTCTGAAAGAGGGTTTTTACAATAACTGTCTAATTTCTCGCATGCTGATTGGCTCATTTTTATCATCAATAAGAGTACAGATGGATAAAATTTTAATTTATGCAACCTTTCAAGCTCAACTTTCAGCTGTCAAACTGTCAACTTTTTAACCAATGAGATTTTATGGACTTTTTTAAGAAGCCAATCAAAAAGCGAGAAAAGCTTTTGACAATGTTCCCGTCATTTTGAATAAAATTCACTTATCTTTGTTTACCACAAGTTTACGGCATCTTTTCACCCCATTTATTCCTGGCATTTGACCATTTTCAGGTCTTGTTATTGTAAAAAAACAAACTGAAGTCACTTAGTTTTTTGTGCATCTGTCGTCTTATTGATGATAAAGTTCATCATAACATGGTCAAAGTTTACTGCAAAATTAATTGCCTGTGGCTCGTGGTTCCACAGCCACTTTGACAAAGTTATGATGCAATTTATCATCAGTAAGAGGACAGACACAAAAAAAACTCACGTCAATTTGTTAAATTGATTTAAATTTTAATTTGATTTTGCTTGATTTAAGGGTCAGCTCATAAACGGGGTATCAAATTTTTGGTCAGATCATAAATAGTGTAGGGAAAATCACAGATTTTGTTCATAAATAGGGTAAGGGTTTTGGGAAGCAAGCTGCACACCCCCACCCAATTTTTCTGGGAGTACCCCCTTGGGATTTTATGGGCACTTGAATGCTGTTGGGGGTACCCCTCCACCTATATACGTCTGTGAAATGTCTCAGCTGTCTTGAATTTGGTAAACTATATTTTTGCTGTTTTGGTCAAGGTGTGACTGTCAAACTTGTTTTTTTGCCAAGTTTAAAGTCTTCTTTCCAGCAGTGTCCTTAGACAGGTCTATATTAAATTTAGACCTGATTATTTGTTTGGAAAGTTTTAACAATACCTCTAGAGCACTGTTTTACCATTGACAACACAAGATTAGTTTGAACAACCTGTGTATTTGAAAATATTTATTTAACAACCCTTGTCTGTTGTGATAAATGGCCTAACTGTTCAGTTGAGGACCATCCTACTATTCTCTGGGTTTGTTTGACCAACTGCTAATAACATATATTTAAACTGTGAATTACAAGTAAATTATGGCTGACTCTTAAAAGCCATCTGCTTTCAATTATATATACAATTTTGAAGTTCAACCAAATGATAAAATTATATACTGCCGAGAGCCTCCACCAGTTGAGAATGATTTTATGCAAATTGTCTCATGTATATGCAAATCATGTAAATTTCAATTCAATGTGGAACACAGTGGATTTTCTTATTCATTTATTCATTTATTTATTTATTTGTTATCCCAGGGTGCCCAATCCATGATTGGAAAAACACTTTATCAATCAATTGTTATCAATCAAGAAAATTACTTAATTGGTATTGATAGGTATTGGTCAATTGATGATCAACACATGGTCACACATTAAAAGCCATTCACTGATCGCTATTACTTGGCAAAACAGTCACACCCAGACTTCTTGACACAAAGCATATACATGTACCATGTTGCACAGTCACTCTTACCACTGTACAGATGTTTGTAGCCTGGCCGTAACTATTTTTACCATGTTGATTGAAGTAGAACTCTCTGCAAAGGATACCATCTTTGCCATTTCAAAGTAAATGTTGGTGAGTGGTTCACTGCTCATAACAAAATGTGAGAATGAAAATGCGTTTACAGTGACCAGCAAACGTGGCTAGCTTGGCCACCTTCAGTTTGAACTTGTGGATCCTCTCTGCCCACTACACACAAAAATTTCAGTGTTGGTCAAACCTGGGCAAAACTAGAGAGACATGTTTGTTATCTCCACCTCACATTCCCATATTCCAGCCAATCGATACCAATTACAATAGGCCATCAATTACCATTGGAAATCCATGACATTCGATAAAAGGTCACACAAATCCCCTTCATTGATTGATTATTTATTATCAATATCAATTGATTTGTTGATATCAATAGGTATTGATTGCTATATCGATTGTCATCGATCATTGACTTGATTGACTGATTGACTGTAATATCTGCATGATTTTTGCGTGTACGTCTTAATTTATTTTCTTGTTTATTGTCACATGGGATGGAGAAAATGAATTTTGAATATCAAACTGAAGTCCATTATTTTGTGTAGGGTAATAAAATTGTTATAAACTTCTTAATCATTAAATAATTAAAAAAACTGATCTGTGTAGTGTTTTACACAGTCCTTAACATATTTAACATCTGATTACAAAGATCAATTAGTCAGAAACTAATTTAACTAATTAATTAGAGATATTCACATTTTTGTATTATGCAGATGGAAGGTGATGACGTTGTAGGTGGTTCCACTAAAACAGCACAACACTCAATCGGGAATAACTCTAGAAATATTAAAGCAGTGTTCTTCAAACTTGACACCAGCAATGTACATCACAAAACAAACAGAATGACACCTACTACGTTGTTGCCATGGCAACACTCTTGGCTCCAGTCTCTTTCTGTGAAAAACCAAATATCCCCATTTGCAACCTTTTAAAGTGGGACAGAGGGTCTTGCTCAGAACACACATGGTTACCATATTGTCTTAACTCTTCCCATCAGATTGTTGCGAGTGGATGATCCTTGTTTCAGATAAATCTGGGAATTTTAGTGTTAATTAACACAGAACCAGCGGCACAACTGTTGTCATGGCAACAGCATGACGGATGTCATTATGTTTCTTTTGTGATGTACGTTTCTGGTGCCAAGTTTTAAGAACACTGCTTTAATATTTCTAGAGTTATTCTCGATTGAGTGTTGTGCTGTTTAAGTGGAACCACCTATGACGTCATAATACAAAAACCTGAATATCTCTAAAACGAAAAAATATATTTGAAAAAGGAAAATGCCATTCTTCTTTACTTTGAAAAGCCTTTGAAATAAGCAGCAATTCTTTTTTACTTCATAGGCACTTGCATATGAAAGGGGTGGAGATGCTCGTCATCTCGCTTAGGGGTGTAAATTTCAGATTTTGGTCTCACTTGGGTGTTCTGGGCAAAACGCCATCATATGTAGCCCATATGTAGCCCACATGTAGCCCATATGTAGCAGTGAAGGTCTCGTTTAGGGTTTCACGCGAAGAAATATAAGAATATATATTTAATGTATTAAATATGGTCTCTTTTAGGGGTCAAAAAATCCTGGGCCATGCCATGATTGGTCTCCCTCAGGTGTTTAATTCAAAATTTCCGACGAGCATCCCCACTGTTCATGTGCAAAGTCCCCCCCGGAATCCAATCTCTATTTAACAGTCTGTATTTTACTGGCATTATCGGACAATCTAGTCCATAATTTTAGCGTGTGTTAGTCTAACAGTCTAACAGTTTAACAGTCTAATTCAATAATAACAGTAGGTGAGCGCTTACGAATTGGACATCTT
>Ga0126338_10001122_pt1 | contig 16724 bp, 11 predicted proteins | sample OrbCmetagenome_2_FD_92529 | JGI IMG/M metagenome (GOLD analysis project Ga0126338, IMG submission 92529) | Coral microbial communities from Petempiche,Puerto Morelos, Mexico - Orbicella C C metagenome | ecosystem: Host-associated > Invertebrates > Cnidaria > Coral | place: Petempiche,Puerto... | reverse complement strand
TATTTGGATGGCAAACACAATAGACATACAACATGGTACTTAAGCTTGAAAGAAAAAAAAAGTTATGTCAAGTTACTTTAAAATAGATGATGATCTTAATTCAGTAGTTTCTACCTATACACTGTTACAGCAACCCCACTGATAAGAACCTAACTTAAAATGTTAGCCTTAATAGGTTCTTCTGTGGAGGGGGCTTAAAATGAAAATTTTAGCCTAACAGGTTCTTAAAACCCAGGTTCTTATACGTGGGCTATTACTGTATCTCGATTATCACTATGAAAATAGATGAAGGCCAGTAAAACATTTGCGCCATTATTTCTTGGTCGTTATTAACTTGGGTTTTATTTCCTTTCAGGGTAATGTCACGTCTTTTTATGATGAATATGGAAATGTTTCCAGAGTAGTTGGAGTGTATGAGTCAGCAAATGGCATTATCATGAAACTGGACAGCTTACTGACTCCACCAGTGCCTGCAGCTAGCAGGCCAATGGTATGTAATTAAATTTGTATAATAGGTCAGATTATTTTCGCATTTTGATGTAATAAATCAAACACGAGAGACAGTGTTTCATCGGTATGTCCAAACACCGAGGAGAGAGTTGAAAATGCGACGCGCAGCGGAGTATTTTTGATGAAATTCGAGGTGTTTCGCTAGCCGATGAAATACTGTCTCGAGTGTTTGGTATATCTTCTCAATCGAAACAAAAACTAAGGAGTAAATGGAGAAGTAAAATCGTCAAAATCTATGCTAATTAAGACCGGGTATCCAAACTTCCTTCACGGTTGTGATTTTCTTTGTTTCAGCTTGATGAATTATTAATGAGTTTGAGAATGGTTGTTACTTATAATCGATTGGAGGACACTGACAGACGTTTAGATGACGTCATTAACGTTTGTATAGGAAACAGCTAAATTCCATGTTGTCGTGCGTCTGTTCAGTAATAGATCCCAGAAGATGTCAAAATGTGGTAAGAACATCAGTGACACACTCGGCTATCGCCTCGTGTGCCATATTTTACTTCGTACCACATTTTGACGTCATCTGTGATCTACTACTGAACAGACGCACGGCAACATGGAATCTATTTGTTAAATAGATGATAACTAGTATTCAACTGGAAGATGCAACCTTTTGCTTGTTAATCTTGCAAACAAGAGTGATAAAAAAAAACGACCACACTGATAAGAAACCGAATTGACATTCTTATGCTGATTGCTGATTTGCAGAAATGTTTAATCTTTTCCGTTATTACCATGACATTATATTGTTGATAATTTGGGCCATTTTGGTTTTAACCCAACAGGGGTCCTACATTGATGTAGCTAACATACTTGGATACAAAGAGTTTGTAAAGCTCGTTGAGGTTAGTAGAGGCTAGGTGCTGAGGTGATTTAATCCAATACAATATAGAATTTGTACTGGGTTAGTCTTGAGAATGAAGCGTATGGTCATATAAGAATCGCGTTTTCCAACCTTAACAGACTTAGTTGAGTGATCAGTAAATGCTAGGTCATAGAGAAGGGAAACGTCTAAAAAATGGACAAATCAGTTGCAGAATAATTTCAGAAACCAAGTTTATCTTTTGAACATTGGTGTTTATGTACACTGTACATCGTACAGAGGTTTTCATTGTAAGTTCACCCGCTTCTTGTATAATCCACAAAACAGGCACTGAGTCTCATTGGTCACCCTTTGAGATCATGGTAACTTAACCATGTATTGTAAGAATCATAACATTACCAACTGAATCCTCATACATTGTACAGCAAGCAGGACTGAAGAACCGCCTGGACGTTGCAGTAAACAGACCTGTTCTAATGTTCTGGCCAACTGATGATGCCATAAGAGGGTTGCCTCAGGACCTGATGAATCGGCTGTTGGATCCTGTCCATGTGGGGGACTTGATACGTTTTATACGATATCATGTAGTAACACAAATTCAGGTTAGTGATCAACGAAAGAAAGTTGCAGAAAAAATGTGTTTTTCCATGTGGTAATCTTTTAAAGTAGTGTTGCCATTGGCGTTCTTAAAAATCTCCGAAATATTAACTACATTTCCTAGTAAACTTTTGCCTCAGTATGATGTTCAAAGGGTGGTTAGTGATATTGGCTAGATAACTCATTACGTGACTAAACAATCAACTTCATACTTCTTCAACTGGATAATACTAGTGGATAATATTATCCGACACCCTTTGTACAACTGCCGACTTGGGTGGAGATTAAGGCACTGTGAGAGTAGAGTGTCTTGCCTTTGATCACAATTACCAAGCCATTACAGCCAACGCTGCACTAGCCAATCGGGTGATGTACCACCCACAGCAACATGTACAGCCTGCAGTAATCACGTTTTATCAAGATAAAGGCTTTAGAACTATCTCATTGCGTACTAGCCATTAGGGCAAAATAGCGTCCACAGCAACAACTGAGACCAATCAAATTTTCTCAAAACAATTTGTCAAAGTCATCTCAAAGCTTAGCCAGAAGTGTCAGTTATCTCTCGCCCTCGACGTAATCCCTGGGCGTGAAACGGGGATTAGGTTGCGGACGGAAGATGACTAGTATTTCAGGCTACTCGAAGCTGGCACATTTTCCAAATAGTGAATAATGTCCAAGAATCGAAGTTTTTGAGGACAACCCGTTTTCTTTGCAGTCTGATTTTAGTACCCAGTCTTTGTTGAGAAGTGGAGCAGGGTTAGAGTTGAGGACGTTTGGAGGATCAAGTTTATTTGTGTCATGTAAAGGAGGAAAGGTTTGTTATTGTTTTACCTGTTTTCTGTCAACTTTGAATGAGCGAGTTCTTCTATCAACTCAAAACTCATACTTACACATTTTCATTTGTTTTTCAGTATTACTCAACTGTAAGGTGGAACACTAATGACAAAAAATACACGTGATCATAATGAAGTTTGTGTTATTTGTATGGGTAATCATACGGTTTCGAGTTCAATTTGGAATTAATTTGCACGAGTGAGTTTTTCAAAAAGCTGAAATTGCACGAGCCGCTTCGGCGAGTGCAATTTCAGCTTTTGAAAAATTCCCAAGCGCTAATTAATTGGAAATTGAACGAGAAAAACCGTGTGATTACTTATTAGTAATATAAACGTGAAAAAATTCGCGTGGAGGAAATGCCGGAGGATCTTTCTTGAAGCCATTTTTTCTTATTCGAGAAAACTTTTTTCAAAGTTTCCGCACTAAATTTTCGTCATCATTTTATGTGATATGACTGACCTAGAAAATTTCCTATTTTCTTTCAGTCAATCACAATCTAGAATTACGATGTGTAATTTGCTCTGGTGTTACACTTGAACTGCACTGCTCTCAGCCAATCAGAGTCGAGTAATTTTTTCATGTATATTATTAATGGTAATAGGACCGAGTGGAGTCCAATTCGGTCTGTAATCATACGAGTGATTAACAAAATCGGACGACCGCGAAGCGGGAGTCCGATTTGTTAATGACGAGTATGATTACAGACTGAATTGGACGACACGATGTCCTGTTACCAATTAATCAAAACTATGACAAAATTCGAGAAACGAACAAACCATCGATTGATCGCTGAACGATAAAACGTCGTTATGAATACTGAAAAACACAGCAGTTTACTCGACAAAGTGCACCGCAACAGCGCGCGCAAAATGACGCGTACTGTTCAATTGCAAGCATGACGCGTACACTGTCCAATTAATGCTCAAATCGGGCTGCTGATAGCCAATCACGTTCGAGAATTTTGTTATAGTTTTGATTAAGATTGGAATAATTATGTGAATGGGTAAATTAGAAGTATTTTTTTTACTTATTCTGCAGGGTGACCTTTATGTAAATGGTGATAGTAAACTTGTTGAGAGGGATGTAATATTTAATGGCGGTGTGGCGTTTGCTGTGGACAAGGCTCTTATTCCTCTTGGATTTGGTGGCAACTGTGATGACATTAAAGAAACGCAAATTACGGTAACAACCCATATCTATTGTGATGTCCCTTGCTGTGGTATTGAAAATTGCTAACTTATTTCTACCTAGTTGTCAGTCAACAAATCCTCTTACGTCGTTGACGCATGAAAAATGATTTTTTTTTCCTTCATAGGGCCAATGTGGAAATTGTTTTGTTCCTGTTAGTTGTCCTCAAGAAACTACTCTTGTTGTGAGTAGTCTACAGCATAATCTTTACCTATACTTGTGCATTAGTTTAGGACTCGGTAAACTTTCGAAATGGTGGTTGGATATTTTTGACATGAAACACTTGGGCAGTCAATTAATTATAGGTCAACAACAAGGTCTGTTATGTTCAGTTGGTCCAGCTTTGTCGCATTATCTTCAGCATCCATTTATAGCTTTCTCTTCTGTAATATATAAATAACTGATTCATTTGAGAGTGTTCTCGACGAAATGTAAAGTAGTTTATTTGACGTGATATAAGTGTGGTTTTCCGCTGGCTGAGGAACGAATGAAGCGGAAAACGTTTTTCTCACACACGGCTGGGAGTCTTAGTACAAGTGTGTGGGGCGGGGGAGGGGGGGTTTCAGGTCACGTGGCTTGTACAAGGTCCAAGTTTTGTTTTGCCATCCGCCATTGCCTGACATGCCCCACCCACCCACCCGTGAGGTATTTTTGGAGTCTATTAAGTTGCAGTGAATTTATTTTCTAGCCACTTTTTTGTGCCATTGTAAGACAGTTATGTTATGTTATGTTGTTATGTTAATAAAGGTCAGGCTGTGTGGTTCGGCTTGGCATGGCTCCCAGCGGTGTGTGAGAAAAACTGTTTAGTACGTGTTTTCTTTAAACAATCTGTTTCCTAGAGATTTGCTCGAAAAACAGTAAGTGTTCGTCAAGAGAGCTTACGTTGTAAACAAATGAAATTACCTTAGATAATTGCTCAACCCCTAAACTCACTACATTATATATTTCTTACTATCAATAAAATGTTCAAGCAGATAGGGAAGATGCCTTGATATGCCATCAAATTCTTAAAACTAACTGTCAATCGGTATAGAGAATTGGTCTCGAACAAAATGCATGTACCTGCATCTCTCTCTACCACATTAGGGTGCAACGAACCACAACTGCACATACGATGGAGATTTGATAGGTTGCCAGCCGATATGTTTACAGCGAGAGAGAGTTAGAAGATGTTGTAAGAACTTTTATGGACCAAACTGTGATGGTAAGTTACGCTTTTCAGGGTTATGTGCACTGTAAGCAAAAAGCCTGGCCCTCGTCGCTTAATGACAGAAACGGGGATAAACTCTGGCTGTATAGGCCATCTGACACAGACTTTACCTTATCCTATTCCAAGGGATGTAGTGTTATTTCTATTGTTCCGTCACCTTACATACCATGCAGAATGAGTGCTGATGAATAAATTATTTAAGTGAAACTTTATGTAGCCAGGGTGGCCCATTCAGCATCGTGAGCACCTGAAATTGCCACGCACAGTATCGCCTTCAAGCAATTTTTTTTAATCCTAAGTGCGTGTTTTCTAACCAGTTTCTTGTCTCATGTTGGTACAGTGTGTCCTGGTGGTATTCAGTTACCTTGTAGTGGGCGTGGTCGCTGTATCGATGGGCTTGTTGGAGATGGTACATGCGTGTGCGACTTTTCATTTAATGGCACAGCTTGTGAGCGGTGTATTAACAGCACTGTTGCGTCGTGTCCAGGTATCTTACATTGACTTTCAAAGTCGTTTATTTTCATCAGCGGTTGCGGAAGATTCGTGAATGTATCCTTAGTGTCAGATATTCAAATGATGTTTTGCTCTTAGAGTTTTTACGAACCCCTAAGGGATACGAAAATTGGTTTGAAAAATCGGATAGTTCGAGAAATCAGGGGTAAAATTACAGTGTTTGACTGAGGGGAAAGAAACGACTTTTAGTTCGAGTTAACGGGAGGGTTAAAAATTGAAGGGTTTAAGAAATCAGGATGTGACTTCATTAGCCCATTGCTTTCGAAAGTGGAACAAACTAAACTGATTAGTCATAACGGAGGTTGGACTGGTCGGGTGGAGCGAATAAATACCAAGGTGGGAGAGGAGTTTTGTAAGTTTGTAAGTCACATCCCGATTTCTCGAACCCTTAGCATATTTTATCATTTGTAATTTTCAGAGGCCATTTACACCCTTTGATTGCTAAAAAGTGGTTTCTCACACTATTAACGCGAATAAAGAAAATCATCAGATAAAGAATATTGTCTTGATGTAACACCAAATTATCATAATTGACATTGAAAGAAATGTATGACGATCGGTAAGGAGAACTAATATTTTGATCTTGGGATTTCTTTTCAGTACCATCTGTTGACTGCAAGGCAGATAATGGTGGCTGTCACGTGTTTGCTACCTGCTCTCAAACTGGTGTTGATCGTTTGACGTGCTCATGTAAACCTGGTTACCATGGAGATGGATACTACTGTCAGATGACTGACGTCTGTGCCACTAACAATGGAGGGTGTGGTGTCAATGCTACTTGCTTGTTTACTGCGCCAGTAAGTTTGTGTGTAATGTTATTCCCTGGTTTTACAGTTTCATGGTTAAGGAACATAAGGGAACAATAGGTAGCATGCAATGGAGTAGCGCTGCGTTCATTGGGAGTGAAGCATTGATCTGGAAATCAGAGCTCTTGTAGTTATAAGCCACTAGGATCGTAAACACTGTCTCATATGTATAGACTACGAGTAGTCCCTCTTTTGCTTAGTCCGTCGTACGTGACGCGAAAGAAAACCGCAACAAAAATTGGCCGCGCGGAATCCTGGAGGTGAGGAGCGCGCACTCCTCGCCCCCAGGATTTCGCGCGGCTATTTTTGTCTCGCGGTTTTTTTTCGCGTCACGCACGACTGACTAAGCAAAAGAGGGACTTCTCGAAGTTTATATATGTAAGCTAGGTGCTGTAATCTGTCAAAAGCAGAATGGCTCTAGGTTAGAGCGTTTTTCAATTGAGTGTCCTAAAACCAAAACCAAAACCAATTACTTACCAATTAGACTACTCAGCCAATCTCAAACTGAAGGAAAACCAAAACCAAAAGCAAAACCAAAGTAATGGCCTGACTACTTTTGACACTCAGTTGAAAACCACTCTAACCTAGATCCATTTTTAATATAGCCGATTAATGACTGACAAATTCTTGTCTTCCCAGGGAACAAGAAGCTGCCTGTGTAAAGCTGGCTTTTATAAAGTTGGCTCCACGTGTCGTCCTCATCATCCTGCCTCACCCTGCTCTCAGAATCACGGAGGATGTTCCGTCCATGCTGAGTGTTCCTATGATGGTAACTTCTTGTAACTTCTCTTCTCGTTAAGTGAAACTAGTTCAAGAGACCATAACGAACAGGGTGTTTTATTTTGTTCTACTACAGGTGTTAAGGTCACATGTTCTTGTCGTTCAGGCTTTACTGGAGACGGATTAACTTGTGAAGGGAACATTATACAGGTCAGCAAGGTTCTTTTTCTAAGGGAATTATACATGAAAATTAGTCTGCTGGTTCATGTAGAGTGATTGTCGAGGTCAGTGTACTATTATAATTATTTATACAAATATTATATATCATAATTAGAGGCAGTGATGATCAAGGTAATTTATCCTTATAGCGTTAATACATTGTTAACCAGACAGGCGGTGAGATAAAGTGGTTTTCATTTGAGTGTCGTGAAACCAAGACCAAACCAACCACTTACCAAAGAGACTACTCAGCCAATCTCACACCGTAGTAAGACCAAAACCAAAGTAATTGCCTGATTACTTTTGACACTCAATTGAAAACCGCTCTATTGACTTGATATAACACCCAATTCTCAGAAGTTCGCCTTAAAAGAAACGTATGACAGCTAGTAAGGAGAAGTGATATTTTGAGTTTGAAACAAAAGGGTTAAAGGAAAGCACCCCTCCCTACTTCCTCCTTGCCATAAAAAAAAAAAATTCGCATAGAAAAGTCTTTGGACCCATTGTTTATTAAGATGGCACGTTTTGTGTACATATTCGTATTGCTGTGTGCTGTTGTCGAGTTTGCTTGCTACAGGTATTCTCAGACCATACTCATATATACTGAGTATCTTTATCCAATGTAAAGGTGCTCCAAGAAACTAGCAACGTTACAGAATTCTACAAGGTATGTCACCTTTCAGTGTTGTTGTTGTTTTTTTTTTACATCATGTTATGGAAACAAATGAAACTGTATTTAAGTTTGGTTAAAACACAGTAAGGAAGATTTTTATAAGTCAGCGACACAAATTATTTTGGAAACAATTCAGATTTCTTCCAAAAGGAATTAATCCATGACCATCCTCACCCCTGTTGGATGTGCTGCGTCGCAGCATAAATGAGGAAGGGGTAAGGGGTAAGGGAGGCACCCTCCCTCCCCCTCTTCCCCGGTTTATGTCTGTTGTACAAACTATGTTATACGAGACCCTGGATATGAAGCTACATTACTAACATCCGGGACAAGACCTGTTGAGGCAAATGTAAACTCTCTCTCTAATTTGCAGAAAATGTTACCGTAACGTAGAGAAAAAAAAATTATTTCGCCAACTCCCCCTTGCACAATATTCTCTTCTCTGTGCTGCTAAGAATGTTGTTAGGGAAACCACAAACAGCATTGATTGCAGGGGGTGAGGAGTAGACGAATTACATCTGTGAGGAGGACACATGTCACAATTTAGCTGTGTGATAAGTTATCAGTGACTTTGTCTTATAATATAGCTTATCTTTGTGAAGTGTATATGAAATAATTCATATTTGAACTGCGGTTGTAGATGAAAGTGAAGAATGATCATCGCAATAAATTTTCCAATTTAAGCAATTGGAAAGAAGAAGCCTGAAAAAAAATCAGGGCTTCAACGCCCCTGATTTTTTTCAGGCTTCTTCTTTCCAATTGCTTAAATTGGAAAATTTACTGCGATGATCATTCGTCACTCTCATAGCTTATCTTTGTTTCTTTGCCTCCTTTTTACCTTCAGACCCTCTACCAACTGACCACCCTCAGTACAGAGGCGGTGTTTTTATTTCAAGATCTACAGTCCCAGTCAAAAACCTTTACAGTGTTTGTGCCTGTTAACAGCGCAGTACACAGCAAGGTGCCAATTATTACAATTTTTTGTCAGATTAGAATTCACTCGACATGTTCTCTCATCTTCGGTCAATATAGGTCACTGTCATAATTATCACACATTTAACTTGATGAAAGTTGTGCATTACATGAATACAAGGTTTCCCTGGTCTTGAACACGTTAATGTTTTTTTTTATATATATAATCTTCAAGTTTAGTGGAAAGTAAGGGAATTTAATATCTAGTCAGGGAAATTCTCAGAATAAGCAAATTTCATTTTTACATGCTGCAGGTTTTGATAATGTCAATTCAATTGCTTTTGTGTAAAAGGAACTTTTAAAAGCAAATGCGTAATTATCGTCACAGGTAAAAGTCGGGGAATCTTTTCTTTCTTTTTTAGGGGCACCATGATAGTAGTAGTTCTATATATTTACTGCTTCAAACAAGGATTGAGAAGTTCGTGTACATGTTACCTCTCCTCGCTTTTTCCCCTTATTTTTATAGAGGTTCACATTAGATATTATGAAGAATCACATCTTGTCTGGAAGGTTTCCGCTAAACAACATGATTAGTGACTTATCTCTGACGACCCTGGCTGGAACCAAACTGCACATTAAAAAGCTAACAAATGTAAGATCCAGAATTTGTAAATTTTAGTTTACATTAACTACTGGTTATTTAAAAAAGGCTTTTAAACGAGTTGATCAATAAGGGGTTTTAGTGGACGTTATAATCCCGAGAGGGACTCCCCCGTCAAAAGGGCGGGGATAATCTTCGGAAAATTTGAATTTAAACCCTAAGGGAGATCAATCTAGCATGGCACAGGATTTATACAAGATTTAATATCGTGCTTCAATATTAACCCCCTAAAATATACCATTCTTAAACAGACAGAAAAGTAAGTGATATAACAACTTAACGACGATAAATAATTTCGACTTTGAAGAATAGAACGATTTCAACTTAGTCTGTGTAAAGCGCCCGTTCTCCTCAAGAAAAATCGCAGGGAGTACGTCTCCGATTTTTTTCGAGGAGAGCGGGCAGCTGCACTTAGGCCCTTACAACTTTAAAGAAATTTCTTCTCGTACGTTGGTGAAACAGGGGGACACCTTAGTTTACACCCTATGTGATACCAAAATCGGCGATTTCCACCCCTGAATGAGATGACGAGCTTCCTCACCCCTTTCTTATTAGAGTCCCCCTGTTTGAAGGCTTTGGCTCAAGATAACATTCGTTTGTTACTGTTACACAGGGACAAGTAGTTGTCAATGGAGTTGCTCATGTTATTGGAGACATTCCTGCAACTAATGGCCTGGTACATGTAATAGATCAGATGATCCCGGTGAGTAAATGACTTACTGACCTAAACATTGTCTAATAAGTAGTTGTTATTGACAAAGCTTCAAGTCCAGATGTTGAAACATTGAACGAATTTATGTTTTATTGACGTAGATCGAGATGAATTCTAGGGGCACTAAAGAACAAGATATTAAACATGCAGAAAAGTAGTATAATGTGTTATCAACTGAAATGTATGACTGGGAGGAAGCAGAGAAACACATTTCAAGTTGTGATTTTTATGCAAAATTTAGGAGATGCAGTGATGCAATAGTTACTGTACTAGAGGTTGGCTCTGGGGTCTAGGTTCTAGCTAAGGTTTCTCAGGTCCTCTCTCCACCCTCCTAAGAATTGTTGGACGTCCTGAGAAAATACCGAGTTGGGGGGGGGGGGGGGGGGCCCGGGGGGTTATTCGTGTGGATTGCGTTTTTCTCCGGGGGGTTGGGGGTGGGTGGGGGGGGGGGGGGTGGGGGGGGTGGGGCGAGGGGGAGTACCGAGGGTAATCTACGTTGAATTAGCTTTCCTTCCAGGGGATGTAGAAAAAGTTCTAGTTTCTTCATGCTTCGAAAATGATTGCGATCTCCCAATCTCAGGACTGCAACAAATTGAACCTTTGTCATATTTTACCTCACATACTTACTGCAAGTTAATTTCATTTTAGGCTGTTGCTCCTCCACCTTCAACCACAGTAACACCAACCAAACCAACTGAACCAACTAAATCTACTACAGCAACCACAGGAAAACCAACTTCAGTATGTTACAGTCATTATCTTAATTTATCTTGTTGTATTTAAAGATGATTTCCAGTTCGTACTGCGTACTCTCGAGAGTTTGTCTGCGTTTTTTGTTTTGTTTCATGTAAGACATCACAAAATGTGAACATTTCGCAACTACTTACATGAATTAAATTCCAAGTTTCAAAACAACCGCCATTATGGATGCGAAGCGGTCGAAGCTTTATGCTTCGTTCTTTCTCATATCACTCGATGAAACAACTTCGCAGCTTTAAAAATCAATGAAGCTGTTGGAAAAAGAATTTGAAAGGCCTCAAATATAAGGTATGTGGTTCGTAACAAATAACATCGATTCGCATTCCATCGAGTGAGACTTATAATGTTTATAAACGTTAGGGTGCTGAGTACGATACTGAAAATCATCTTTAAGAAAGAGCTACAACACTGTTAGCTTTAATAAAAGGCAACTTCTTAATTTACCTGTTAGCGTCTCAATTGTAACTTTTGTAATGTCGAGAAGAAGAAAAAATACTCACACGTAAGGTGCAAAGCAAAACAAAATGACAATCAGTGATTTTATAAAATCAGGCAATTTTGACATACCTGCCTCGTCAAAACGTTTGCGATAATTATACGCGTTGTCTCTGCAATCTTCGGTTTGTCGATCCTTTAGCCTACTTGTTGCCGTAGCCACCACTCCCCCAGGAAAAACAGGAGAGAGGGAACCATAGTGCGAAGGTTGCACGATGTAAAGTGGGTGAAGTTCGATAAACAAGTGGATACTAATTCACGACGGATGAGTGATATCATTGTCATTGCTTTATCGATTATGTGTTCTTACAGAAGCAGACAACCCAGCAAAGGACTATTCCAACAGAAGGACCTGTTGTGGTATTTATAGCTTACTGTTACAACTTTGCAATATCCAGTATTTATTCTTAACTTTATAACGTTTTGCATTTAGAAAAGAGTTTACTTTCACTCAACTTTCTTTTCGAATTCATTTCAAAGCTAACACATTGTTGATATCTTGTGGTTTGTGTTAGCTAAAGGACTTCTTTGTAAGGTGGATTTAGTTTAGAGCATATATGCTGCGGAATGTATTGTTTGTTTGGGAAACCAAATGCGTTCAGCAAAATCTATACTTATTTCTTACTCCAGTCAAAGGACCTTTAATTTGGTTGGGTTTTTTAACTTCTTTAAGTGTTACTCTCCAACATGCAACAAAGCTTAAGCCAGTCAGTATGTACGCATAACAGACCTATGCCTATAACAGACCTATAAATTGGACTCTTCTGCGGTAAAGTTTATGTATTGAATGGATTGGAGTAGTTCTGTAATATTTTCTTTCTACACTGGGTGCTGACATTGCTATTTCTTTTGTTCTTTAGCCAGATGGACCAAATGCAGGAAAGCAGGTGTGTAGGATTTATAGAAATGCTTTGGCTCTCGAAGCAAAAAGTGAAACTGGCTCGGTTATCGCAGATTATCGTTATTTGTCAGTGTCTCGCAGATCAATTTTTTTGTCTGAGCTTTCGGCTTCGGCAAATAACTGATCTGTTCGCCACTGACAAATCCCGATGTTTTGCTCAACCTCGTCCATTAATTGTTAATTATTGAATGGCAATATTGTTTTAAATTATTTCTAATTAATACATATCTTGACTGTGACAATAGCTTGCACGTGTTTTTCTCTCGTGATGGTTTTAGAAAGTGGCTCGAAAGCTTGCCTGTGTGCGACTTACTTGCTTAAAGAGAGAGTTACCTGCTCTGATTTCTAATTAAACAGTTCAGGAAACACAAATCCAAAGTAGCGTTACGGATTACTTATTTCCAAGAAACTTTCTGTGAAAACTGTTTACTGCACGTACCCTTGGTAATCAGCCTTGCTCCTCAAACCTTATTCCCTGACTCTCTGTTCTCACCTTCGCCTGGGGGAAGCGGGCACGATAGAGACCCTTGGAATGCGATTGACCTGTTTGTCTTTAATCTAAATCAGTTAACATTGGTTTCTTTGTTTAGGAGAGTAGCTCAGTTGGCCGGGGTGCTATCGCTGGTATTATCATTGGTACAATTATGCTTGTGATGTTGATCGCATTTGCTCTCTGGTTTGTGAAGAAGAACCACTTTCCTTCCCGAGCTTATTACAAAAAGGTGAGTCAGAACGGTGGTGGCTTAACTGCAGAATACCCAGCTGCCTCTTGAGTTAATTCATTCATGTGCATTTCTCATTCTTTCAAAATATGTGCGAAAGTAGAATCGAGAACCATAGTGGCAGGGTATTCTGCAGTTGCTCCAGCATTGTATTGTAATTTCCATAACTAGTTAAGCACCTGTTTCTTTTTTTATTCGCCTGGTGATTTTGTCATATATTGAAGACTAATCACTGCTCTGTTTTCTCCTCAGAATGTAGACACGGTGCATTTTAGCAATGAAGCATTTAACGACAACAGTATGATGTCGTTTGATAATGTCTTGTATGGTAACCTTGACGACCCAGTACTCATGACACCACTGGAATTTCCGATTGATGACAAGCAGCCTGTGCCACAGGTACATTGAAAGCAGCTCAGTCACGGCATTGTGAATTAATTTTGGCCACGTGCAAAATTGCCTTTAACTTGAAGGAAACCTGAAAAGAGTAGTTTACTAAGATAGAAAAACACCAAGGAGATAATGATAAACCATAAAGGAACAAGGATGGATAAGGATGGAGAAGATTGACGTGGAAGATTACAAACTAAGAACTTGAAAAATTTAGGTTGAACTTTTCAAGATGTCCAAACTGAGACGTATGTCCTTTAAGGTTCAGCAATAAGGGTAGATCTTGTTGAGTGCGCATTGAAGCTGTTAGATAGCGCAGTGGTTTGAAATGATCGAGAAACACAAACGAATTAAAAAGATGCTGTTGAGAAATACGGACGGTCAAGGCTAAACAATCATGGTAAAAGCTAAACCGTTGTGGAAATCTGTGAGGGAAAACAGAAACTATTGCCTCTAACCCCAAAACAACAGCTGCTAACAATGAAAAGATTCCAAGTTTACGAGAGCAGCTACACTTTTGCTGTGAGAATGCTGGCTGAAATGAAAGTTAGAAGGTTAATTGTAAGGGAAGCCCATAGTGATTTAATTGGCTTTAGTTTTCCCGCGCTTGGCAACAGGCTAGGTGTTTTCCCGCGCTTGGCAGCCGCGTTCATGGTTTCCCGCGCTTTCCACTCGTTACAAGATTTTGCCGGTTTCGTGTTCTGATTGGTCTAGCGCATCTCGAGCCACGATCTTGATTGGCTGTCTGGTTACTTTCATGTAGTTTCACGAATCAGTCGAGCATGTTTCTGTTTTCACTCTGTTTTTAAAGTTTACTCACTGCTTCATGTCTGTCACCAACATCAACAGCACACACTTTATTACTAAAATAGAAAAACTCTCACTTACAAAACAATGGTAATTGAAACAGGAAATTAGGTAAATTCACCCAGAATAACTTAAAAGCTAATCGAGCTGAGTGAAATTAAATAGTGTTTATATAAGGAAGTTGGTTGGCAGTAAAACTTAAAGGGGGGGAGTAGTGAGGAGACAAAATAAGGGGAAAAAATAATACCTTTCTTCAACAGGGTCAAGCACCAGAGCATCTTGACTTTGACAATCCACTGTATCGTGACTTGCTTGGCTTGGACGCTACACAGAATCCTCATGACTTACTTTTGGAACAAGGCACTAATCCGGTGAGTGATTTGTTTACAAGTAAAAATGGATGGATTCATGCCAAACTTGTACTTTTGTGCTCTAATATTGTTTTCAAATTGTACTCCATTTGGTCAATTACTATTACCACGCGAGCAAGTCGTTAATTTTTCATATTTAGCCGCGTAACTGCAAGCAATCTTTTCATTCGCGTATCGTCACATTTCTCTACAGGGATAAGTATTAGAACATGTACATGTAAGCTTAGATTTCGGTAACCAAATTACCATCATGTAATGAACCTAGATGTAACACAAAGAAGGAATAGGGTGTGTGCGTTACTGCTTCCCTATAACAGTAGCCTCCTCTGTACCCGTTACTTGACGCGCGTTGCGTGCTAAGTTACTGCTGGGAAGGACACTAACTTAATATTAGAGTCATGGGGCGCAAGGCGCACGGGCTCGCGCGCGATATGCACTGAAGCACCTGTTAAGTAGGTTAAAATATGATTCATGGGCTACTGAACCTAAGTCAACCTTACGAGATGTCATTCTAGCTGAAAGTAAGGCAGTGAGAACGATGAAGTGCGTCGGCGGCGTGGACGCTGTCTCCTTGTGCTACTTTTTTCTCTCTTGTGATATGGAAGTGAATGAGATTAAGAGGTCAAGAATTTGATCCAAGACTTTCTCCTTATGTGATGCTTATTTACATTAGCAAGACACTAACTCTCATAGCGTTTCTCCCCCACCCAGAAGTATAAATGGGTACTGGTAAAATCTTGGGGGGAACCTGGAATAATGCCGGGGGGGTAACCCTGCGATGGACTAGTATCTCATCCAGTGGAGAGTAGAAGTACTGCTATTTGACAATGAGATCTCCGCACAGTCCTCTTGACTTTCAGTTTACGTCATTGTGTGACACTAATTATAAACTGATTATTATAAACAGATGAACTGGTTTTGCAATGTAATGCGTTGTTGTATATATTTGTAGACTTCAAGCGAGGAAGGAGTGAGAGAATTTTCCAACCCAATGTATGACGAGGTCACCGGTGGCGACAAAACACGGCAAAAGGTATTTATAAGAACTACTTCCTTTTGGATTGGATAGGCCACGTTCGATATATCAATATTCCAAAATGGCTCCGATGCTTTCAGACAAAATTGCAACAGGCCACTTCCGAGTTGGCTTTTGCCTCGGTGTCAAAACGAGTCTTCCTGCGAAACTATTCATATGGAAATGAGTTCCGCCTGAATATTCATTTTCATGCAAATCAAACGAAGACTCGTTTTGAATCAGAGGCGGCACAAGGTAACTCGGAAATGGCCGATTTTGTATGTCACTTTTGTCCCTCAATTCCCAGAGGAGAACAAGATACAAAGAAAACACCACCAAATATGAAAGTTTGTCCTAAAAGCCTCGGAGCCATGTTAGAATATCGATATGTCGAACGTGGCCTATTGCCGGTAATTACGTAGGTCCGGGATTTAAATCACGTGATTGTTCACAAGTGAAGTAACGTCATCTTTCTGCAGATCAGAATGAAAGATCATGTATTTAGAGTCGGCTAATTAAAACGTGTATTGTAATGATATCGCATGACTATTAATTTATTTTCTTTCAGTTTAATTTGGACTCCAGATACCTTCCAGGCGGAGAAGACACATGTAAGTAAACTATCTGAAAAAAAAGGATCCAATTTTCTTACCGTATCCACGCAAAGGTTTAGCGTGCTCAGAATTTGACTCCTGTCTACATTCTTAAAACATGAACTGCTTGAAGTCATGGGAAATTATTCGACATGACAGGAAGCCATTTTATTTATTTATTTATTTATTTATTTATTTATTTATTTATTTGCTTACATTACAGCACTTACAAAAAATAACGCTACCTACAATGAAACACTTACATTACAACAGTTACATTACTCTAC
>Ga0126338_10001121_pt1 | contig 16726 bp, 6 predicted proteins | sample OrbCmetagenome_2_FD_92529 | JGI IMG/M metagenome (GOLD analysis project Ga0126338, IMG submission 92529) | Coral microbial communities from Petempiche,Puerto Morelos, Mexico - Orbicella C C metagenome | ecosystem: Host-associated > Invertebrates > Cnidaria > Coral | place: Petempiche,Puerto... | reverse complement strand
TTTGTCATGTTATGAAAGAAAGCAACGTAAATATGACAGGTTTTGCGTAATGCACTCGGGTACCAGTACCCCACCCAACTCCCCTTCCCGCAAGGCTAATTGATTAACTGAAATTAATTAATCAAACAAACATTAAAGTTTACACCTTATGGCGTTAGTGCTTAGTGCATTAGCAAACATCAGTCCCCTAAACCATCCCAATAGTGCACTCTGCACTAACGAGGCAAAGCATTTTAGAAATGGAAAATAACTTACCTTGAAAACTGTAACCAACTTGCGACAGTAAGCTGTGGAAAAATATTACATGTACGCAGCAATGGCCGCTGTATCGAACGCTCACGTCATATAAGCCATCTCAATATTCTCGTGATATGCGACACGTAGACAAATAAATTCCGTTGACGGTAGCATGGTGGAGGCTGAAGCCCCCACAAAAAAAACATATTAACCTCAGGCTTGAAAATGCTGCCAGAGGCCGCAGGCTTTGGGCAGCATTTTCAAGACTTCGGTCACAGTTTTGAGAGTTTTTCACCATACGGTCCTCCCAGCCGGCAAATAACATGTACTTGGTACTGAGCACGTATTAAAAGCCTTTCGAAACATATTACACTATTCTAAGTACCGAAAATAATAAATGAATATTATAATAACAATATATATCCCATAATCCTCTGCGCTGTATATAACATGTTTCACTCCTTTGTGCACATTTTCTGCTACGATATTACTTGTTTGTGAGCAAACCCAGCCTCCCAGCCCCGGCGTGACGCGGTGTCAGTCCTTCATGCACATGAATATACGGGGTACGGCTGTCCACACTCGTGGACAGCACCCATTTTCACCCCTCCATATCTCATTCTTATATATTCATGTGTATCGAAGGTACTTGGAATATACTACAAGTTAAAGGAAGCTTTGATAAAACAAAAGTAATGATAAAAAACAATAAAAATAGTAATACATGTAAACTGAGTACGACTCAACAACAACAAGAATGACCACTATATTTTCATCTTGCTTTTTCATTGAGTTTGGGTGGAAATATGATCGATCTGTCTGTCACGGTTGGTCACGCAATCTCATGTTTGATTTCGCGGATATGTGCAATTTTAAGTGCTCTCTCATAGACCACAGCCTAATTTCCCTTGAACAAAATTTAAATCAGTTAAAAGCCCATCCCTAAAGGGTTAGGTAGTGATTTCCATAGAGAAACATGGGGGTTTCTTTCAGATCTCGAACGATGTCGGAATTTTTTCAAACGTCATAGGTTACAATATAAAACCTTGAAAAGTTGTAGAATAAGCTGACTGCATGTGGATCTTCTGGCTTTATACTTAAGGCATAAGGGTTTTCTTCAAAATTGCTACTTTTCAAGCCCAATTTTCTCACATTGCGAAATGAACCACAGTTTTCCCACTAATTTCTGATTTTGTTTGATTCTTGCTGACACTCACTCTTGATAACTATTTTACACTGTCCTGTCGCTCGATTTGGTAAGATTTATACCGATTAAGTTGATTGATTTTGTTTCAAAGGCATTGAATTGTTTCTCACTGCTTTGCTTATGTTAATGCAGTTTATCTTTATGTACTGAATCAGGTACCACTAACATGAGTTGCATTTTTTGGATTTGCACGCTGGCAGTATTGGTGACGATGATTCAGAGGCAATCTGTTTGTGCAGGTAAGTTGATAACATGGGTAAAGGACCACCGCTTTTAATCATTTTTGCGTGTTCTTCGGTTACTGTACGACTACTCTACTACTCCAAGGCTACCCGACAAACTTGTCTACAAATTTAACAAACTAGTTGTACCTATCGGTAAATGCAAACGAGCGAATGAACCATTATCGATGAGGATAATGGTTGTTTAGCAGGTATTTTATATATACATGTAGATGTACTGAATTGTTGCCAAAGAAAGGACAGACGTGGAATGCATTGCTTGTGGTAGAATTTAACTTATATTCGTTTAAATTGTTTAAATTGTAATTTGGGCGATTTTGAGTAGACTGTTCACAGCCCTCTATTTTCTAGAGCTCGCATTTTTATTCCATCCTTGACCGCGCGGATAGAGTCGGGAGATAACTGGACGCCAGCGCAAAAACGGAAGACTTGACTTATTGCTCGCTTCGCTCGCAAACCCCACCCCTCACCTCCCCCCCGAGCTTCGCGTTCGCTTCGCTTGCTTTTTCTTTCGCGTGCGTGAATATAGACTTGCCACAAACCGACCTTTTCTTAATCCTTGACTTATTTATCTGCCTGCAGAGAATTCAAGCAACAAAGTCGCGAGGGTGAGCGCGAGCGACATAAGTCGCGAGAGGTCAACTTGTTTCCCTTGCAGGAATGTGAATCAGAGTGTACATTTTTGGCGCGAAAAACATGATTGACATTTCTCACTTTTCATGTGCTCGGCGCGATCGTCGTGAAAGCAGAAAATGATTTCCATCAAAACGTTTACGAGTACTGTTCCCTAACTCAAATGAATTTATTTGTGTACAGTGCAGTATATAGCCAGCAGACAAACGGCGAAAGCTGTTCCAGTGAGTAACGCCCCCTGAAAAGACAAAATCGTGTTTAAACCGATCGGAAATTATTTGTTTTAGTCTAGATTAACCAGCGATGGACCAGAGAGCTGCCTGGCAAATGCTATAAACTTATGTAGATCTAGCTTGTACCGACAAGAATCCGAATTAACTAAAGAAGACGGAATTATTTAGTCGGGGAGAACTTCAATTCTGTAAAGTTCTCTTGATTAATTAACGTTGAGAATCGAAGTCGCAACGAACGGCAGGGAATAAAAGCGCTGTTCTCAAAAGTCCTTCATCGATCGATGAGTGCTTTCAACACGGTAAAGTCGATAAAATGGCTGATGCAAATTTGCTGCGATGCCCTTTCTTTGTACAGGAAACTTGGTCATTTAAATCAACTAAAACTGCAACAATTACACAAATTGCAGGAAAGGCTCTGTTCTTCTTGGAAAGGTCCAAACTTATAATTAATTCTCTCAAACGATCTGGATCATGCAGGAGCTCAGGAATGGTGACTTGACCGGCCAAAAACTTCACTCGGCGATCATGTTGACCGGTGTCATGTCATGTTGAGACGGTCACGTGGTTCATTCTTGAATAAAACATAATAAATCCTCAACTGTAAATCTTAGATTGTTAATCTCTTTTATATCATTACCTCCCACACGAAAACATACACTAATGGGTATTTGTTCGAATAGCTAAAAATTGTTCGCTTGCTGTTTGTCATACGTTCAAGATCAATAGGAATGCCATTCAAACTGCTGGGGTTATCCGTTCAGAAAAAATGTTCAGCCATTCGAGCAACTGCTGCTATCCATTCGGAAACATTTTTCATCTGTTAGGACGGCAGAGGTTTTCAATTCAGAATTCAAAACTATTCAGCCTATCGAACAGCAGAGATTTTCTGTACTGCAAAGGGAATCCGATCACATTCAGCTCAGTTTTCATTACGCTTTAGATTTTTCACAGAGCACCTGTCTTTGTTGGAGTATATTTCAAAGGTATTGCTCTACAGATGTCAAGATATTTGTTGTTTCTTTCACTTTCACTGCACAAAAATCAACGAACAAGACGCCAAAACAAAACTTTTCGCTCGATTGTCAAGTTGTTTCCAACTTAGACACAAAGGGACTCCGGGACGTCAAAACGCACATTTTGCAGTCTGATTCGTTTCCATCAAACCGCAAATGTAACATTGAGCAGGAACCCAATAGCTAATTTAGAACTGATGAAAGTTACTGTTACAAAACGGACGAAAACAATTATGTACCAACAAAAAAGCCGAAGGCCTTATCAGTATCTGTATCTGTACAGTTATTTTGTTCGAAATTTGAGACGCTCTCAACTTGTTGCTTAGCACGTGACCAAAATCTACCCACTTTCAGTGGTAAAATCTACCGAATGATGGTCATTAGTTCTTCATGAATGAAAACTCTCTCTACAATATGACCACAACAAAGTTTAGACTTTTTATGGCTTATACACTTTAGAACTTTTATTTTCGTCATATCATTAAGAAACTTCCGAACACTTGTTGTGTAACTGTAGTCGTATTCGTAGTAACGCAATGATTTGTTGTGCGTGTATCGAGGAAACATAAACTTCTTATTCGGCTATATTTGTTTACCACGTTATTTCTGAATCCCAAAATAAGGATCTGGTGATGCATGTTTCGTTTCATTTACGTTTTGATGGACATCGTAAATACTTTGTAGAACATCAAAACAGCTCACGGAATTCAATATACCGATCGTAAAATTCGAAGTTTCATCAAATATGCATCCGTTCAATACTTTTTCTTTGGCAGGTGGCAAGAAATCCATTGGCACCGTGCCACTTCATTGGCTGCAGAGCCCTGCCAAGGCTATCTTTGGTTAAGTTTTAAGCTTTTCTTGGTATTAAGCCAATTGTTAAATGGTCTAGCAACGACTGGAACAAACAAATTATATTTGTGGCTTTAATTAGGCCAATATTACTTAGATTTTTTTAAATATCTTGACCGTACCGGTCAGAAACGAGGCGTGACCGAGCTAAAATCACTTTGGCCGGTCACCATGATTGGCCACGGTCCGAAAATTATTTTGAGCCCTGAATAGCCTTCCACTACTTTTCCCTGTCCATCTTTCAAAGACTTGAAATTAAGTTGGATAGACCATATTCCATTGCTTCCATAAAATTCATATCCTCAAGTATATCCGAGAACAAAGGCTAAATGGAAAAGATTTTTATAGTACTTGAACTCAGCAGACACTAATTTTGCTCTGCGAGTTGTGTCATTGATCGTGCGCGACGTCATGACGTATAATCAGTACTTGTTTGTTCATCGGTTAATGTGTATTTACGTCACCGGTGGAAAAATCCACCGGTAAAATTTGGCGCGCTGCAAGTGGGAAAAGTCCTTTCCAACGGTAAAACCAAGAAGAATTATTGTAAAGGACTTTTAGAAAGTCTAGCGTAAATAGAGAGACAGTGAACAGTCTAATTTTGATAAAGAAGCTCTATTTCTTATATATGTACAGCACAACTTTCTTGTCGTTGTTTTATTTGTTATATTTGTTCAGAAATGCCAAGCGATTTTAAATAATGTTTTGGTTTTGTAGTGTACGAATGCTGGCACACTATAGATTAAATCTCGATATCGCCGGCAGTCAAAAATTTTAAACCCCGAGCCAGTACTTGACTATTGTGAATGTTTTATTTTTTAAATTCGTATCTATTATAAAAACACTTTTTCAAAAAACTGGCCATCAAATATCGAATAAGCTGCTTTTTAACATAGCTTAGCCAACAGTTCTAAGAATTGCAAATCTCCACTGTCACTCAGTACCTATCAACAATGTCATGCAAACTGTGGCAAACTTTCGTCGTGTTATGTGCTAGAGCCTTTTCCGGCTTACGGTAGGATAAAAGAGGCTCTGCTCGCAGGGTGCCATGCCGAGACAAGTGAACAATTCTATGTAGAGGCCTGATAAGTTCGGAAATCCCATGGTATTTCTACACAGAGGTCAAGCATTCTGGGCAGGTTCGAATGAAAACTATGGTGGAAAAACAATTATAATAATTTTTGACTGCCGGGTAAATAGTTTTTTTGAAAAACCTCGCCCATGAGTCACACCAAGTTCGGACAATTTGTGACTTGCAAGCCCAAAAACATTGTATAAAATCATTGGTGTTTCTGACCAAAGATCAAAATACTTAAATACTCTCGGGAGGTTTCAATTAATGCTAACAATATTTTTTTCTGGAATCGATTATCTATGAATTTTTGACTACCGGGTATCTAGATTTTTTTAACAACCGTGCCCGTGACCGTGAGTCAAGATTTTTATATAGTATACCGAGGCTAAGAAAATTCGTGTGGCACTACAAAACCAAAACATTTTGTAGAATCGCATTTCTAAACAAATATCGAGCGAATACTATCAGAGCCAGTTTCAATTGTGATTTTTGAAGGTATTCTTTATGTAATAATCAAATGAATGTGCGCACTCTGATTGGTCAATCAGCTATGGTTTATTGTGTCATAAAATAACTGAGATACTATGCACGTTCTGATTGGTCAATAGAGTTGCTAAACCTATGTTCTATTGTACTGGTAAACTACGGTTCCCGATCTATGGCAGCTCTACGCGGGAACTAGAGAACTCGGAGCTCTTTCGATAACAAATGTAATAAACAGTTTTGCCTTACACTGGCTGAGATATCAATAACACGAATATCTTTTCATTCAACATAGAAATTTTTCAAGGAGAAAAGGACCGAAAGTTGGTCATCATATAAAGTATTAGCTGTTTTTTCCATGGCAAAAATTTTACGCCGACTCCGGTTACGCTTGAGATTAAAATTAAGGAAGTTTTAAACCCTTTTTTCGGCGCCTTCCACGGCCTGTGGAGGACGAAGTCAGCTTGGCCTGACTGATCAATTTGGGTTGTCAAAAAAGCAGGGGAAAGATTTCTTTCTATCAGAAATTTTAGTTTAAACTCAATGCATGCACGTATAACTGACGATAAATGAGTTTGGTTTCCATAAGCTTAGCTTTCAAGCAATAGTTTTCATTTAGCAAAATACAGACAAACATGGACTTCATAGCCTTCAGCATAAGTAAATGAATTCTGAATAAATTTCGGAAACAGCGTTTCTCTAACTAACCTTTATTCCATTCGCAAAACTTTGGAAAGTTGTCGTTAAACACTGCGTTGAATCACTTCGTCAAGCACATGAAGATTGGACTACTTTGCACACTTTTCGTAAAGCCTTCTACTTTTGTGATGACCGATTCCACCCACAAATCCTTGCACTTCCCCGTCAGAATACTTTTTGCCTTTCACCGATAACCTTTTCCTTTTCCTTTCCTTGAAATGTTTTCGTCGCTTTGCTCTGCGGATTTATGTCTGGCGCGACGTCTGTTCTTTTTATTCTTTCAGTCGCTGTGATTGGTTTGTCGCATCATGTCATGAATTTGATGAGAATAAGCAATTTGATCACGAAAGTAGAATAAATTTTCCTCTCATTGACAGACTATCTCCATGGTTATTTCATAAAAGTGATAGACCACTCTTGAGCTCTCTTTCTGTGGGTTTACCGGTGCAATAAGCCACTTGGGATATTGGGAGAACACTCGAAACGCTTGTAAATCACTCGCCTCACGGCTCGTGATTTACAAGCTTTTCTCGTGTTCTCCAAACATCCCGCGTGGTTTATTGCGCCAGTAAACCCAGAGAAAGAGTGGTCTATTGCTTAATTGTATAATAATCAAATGAATGCACACGTTCTGATTGGCCAATCAGCTATGGTTTATTGTACCAGTAAACTCATGGAAATTTCGTGTGTCTGCTGAATTATTATATAAAAGCAATAGACCTCAAGTTTTTATGGTTTAGAAACTATAAAAACTTGTGGTCTATTGCTTAAATAAACCATAGAAACTTGTGGCCTATTGCTTAAGTAAGAGTCAGAGCACGAAAATCTTCTGTGTCGAAGCCTGGAGATTCTATGGTATGCATGCCCAAGCTCGTAAAAAGCTAAAATAATAGTTAAAATCGCTTGACATTGCTAAACAAAGATCTACTGTATTGATATTGTACAATTGTAAGAAAAATTTAATGAGTTATTCCGTGGGATTTCTATATTAATTTCAGACTGCCGGGTAGGCTAATTTTTTGAAAACACTTATCTAGACACAATGTTATTAATATTTGTTTTGCTTGAAGTTTTCAGAACTCTACTCAAAAAGTGCACTCGATGGTTCGATTTGAGCTCATTTTGACTCTGTCAACACGTTGGTTGCTGACAATGAAAGAGCGCTTTCGCTCGAATAAACAGCACAGACTCGAGTCGATTCCAGAAAACAATTCGGGTCTAAGAAATCCAAGTTTCCTACACCTTAAATAAACAAAATTTCACGCAAATAAACCGAAATAAACGATAAATCCCACACCAGAAAGACTAAACACTGAAAAACAACCTGGAGTAATCTTGTTCAACGCTCTGAAACCTTGTGACGTCCCAAACGAAAATAGTGTTCTGATTGGCTCGTCCCAAATATCAAGAACATCCACCTACATCCTAATATGGCCAACAAAATCTCACGACATCGGAAATGTTCACTTACGCAAAATCGAGCCGAGAAAATCTGAAAATTTTTCTGGGTAACCTGCTGTATAAACCTTCACACTACGTATGGCGCTATATGGTTGCCGCCTCGTCAGACTGGCGTTTTTGCTCATCTGACTCGTTGGCAATAAAATTGTGGAGGTTAACAATAGCTTTCCAACAAATATTCGATGAAATCAAGCTGTACATTACAAAGGCAACAGATTTGTAGTCATTTGGATCAGTAACTATTTTAAAGATCTTTAAAACTTTTAAAATGCCACTGGTCAATTTGTAAAAAAATTGCCTAACTTGCCTTGGTTGGAGTAGTCGCACTGTAACCGTTCCTCTGCTCAAAATATTGAAACAGTCAGGTCATAATTCAGTTACATGACCTCTGTTATATAGTTTTCTCTCTTATTATTGTAAACATCCAGTGCAAAATAACATGATTAAAACCGGTATTACTGGTGCAAACAGAGTGTTAGGCCTTGTTTTCACTTAGCAGAGAAGTATACAGTAAATGTTTGCCCTTAGGGCGTAAGGCAGGCATGCATATAAAATCGCGTAGCTAAATTTTTTCCTCCGGCCTTCTAACACAGCTTCTGACTGCGACCGGATTTCTGTGAACGGAATAGTCGAAGAGGTGTAGCCAAGTTGACTATCGCAGCTCATAGACAACGAATGGGAAAAACCTATTGTTTTAGTAGACTCTAAAGGATAACAGCACAACACCTACAATAGGCGATTTGCATGGTGGCATCATTTGACTACAACTACCAGAATCCTTCACTTTTTCTGTTTCTTATGCTAATCAGGGCAATTGTTATTTAACCCCACTGCGAGTTCAAAATTTAACTAATAAAGAAAAAACAAGAGTAATTCTGGTAGTTGTAGTCAAATGATGACAACGTGCAAATCTGCTATTTTCTGTATCTTTAAACCTAAAATTAAGAATAACTTTCAGTTTTAAGAGCAGCGCACGCGATCATTGTCTATAATAAATCAAATCATTCTCGTATTTTGATTGGAGGACAGACGCATAGATGATATCATTAGTACAAACATTTTCCCTCTTTTTTCTAAAATGGCAGAAAGTTTTGAACATTTAGATAAAATCTTACCTGACTGTCCAAGGGAAGTGTAAAAGGCTTTGATTTGAATTTAACAAACCCAATAAGCATAATGTTTATGAAATTAATTTATTAAAAAAAATTCAACTTTTTTCAGTCTCAAAATAATTGTTTACACTGTGCGTGATTTCCCTGAACCAATCACAAATCTTTGCTATGAATACAGTCAAACCTGTATTAAGTGTACCCCATAATATACAGATTTAGCCAAGCCCAAGAGCGGAGCTCCTGGGCCGACATGTTCGAAGCCCGATTAAGCTAACCCGGATAAGCGAGAATTTTGATTTGAGTTTTGTAACTTTCCGGTGAGGTTTTCCGTTTCTGTTGTTTGGCCTTCTGTTTTGAGTTTGAATAATCTCAAGGTCCTCAAAATACACAAAACAAAAGCAGTGAAAAACATTTGTATACAAGAAAAATTATACTTCGACTAACTTTTATAATCCTGGGTTAGCGTTAACCGGCTTCCGAACAACCTGGCCCCGTTTACAACACGTTAACCTGACATGAACCCGCGCTCCAATCGAAAACCAGCAATTGGTCAGCGATCAACTTCAGAAAACACGTGACTTCAATGAGTTTTAAACTTGAGCCCGCGATATGAACACGTGATACTCGTCAGTGGATACCTTGTTTTGATAGGTGTCAATTGACCGTAACATGGATGTCCAATATCTAAGAGGGATGCTACAAACCGAGGGTGCATGTCTCTGTCAACCTATTAGCTGGAGTATGGCCGCCATCTTGCGCGACTCCGTCGTCGTCGTCGTCGTCGTGAGTACGTGCCCATGAGCAATACCGCTAGTCATGATATCCATGAGAAAATCAATTCATCGGTTTCCTTTTCTTTCCTATATGGGTATGGGGCTCCGCTTGGCGGCCCTTGGGGCCACTGGAGCTCCGCTATTAAGAAGACAACCTCTTTTAAGCAGACAGCAGTGCAAGTCCCATTTTTCTTTTCCCACATTCACTGTAAAAAATACCTGTATTCAACGGACACCTCTATCAAGCGGATGCAGACACCTTAAAATTGACTGTTATGGTCATTTCTGTTTTTAGAAACCTGTATCAAATGGACACTGCAAAAAGAATCCATGATTTTTTTTTGTCCACGTTTTAGTAGATCGGTCATTTAAGTTTGCCAACAAACTGAGCTGTCACAGAAATGCAGTATTTTGTTATTCGGTTTTGTTTTTACAGAACTTTTGTTCTTGTTTGGTTAAGTAAACCTTCACATGATTCGATCGATATTGATACTGTTACTGTATACTTAAATCGTTTTACCTCATATACTTGTCATTTTTTCTGGAAATACGGTATTTCAGAGTTCTTGACCGTTCACGAGAATGCTACTTGACCCTTTCAAGGTCTTTTGATACTGACAAATATTAATATGATCCTTTTAAGACAAATTCTGAGGGAACCTGTTTTCAACGGACACCCTGTATATATTAAGCGGACACTGGCACAGGTCACGAGGGTGTCCGGCTTATACAGCTTTGACTGTAGTTATCAATGAGTTTCCTTCATTTTGTATTGACAGTTTAGACTATAGCTTTGTCATATTGTTATTTTCGTGTTTGTTAAAAGTGGGAAAAGGGGCCCCGCATGAAAGATTTTGAAATAAACAAGTTTTTTGTACAGTCTGTTTCTTTATAATGTAAAACAAATAGATTTGAAGCTCAACTTTGTAGTTTTAACTAAGTGCTGGTTTTATTTCAACTGTTAACAATTAGTTTTTGCAAAAGCTAAATTTAATTTTCCATGCCGACTGCTATATAGTTTAACTACATACCTTTTTGATCCGGCCAAAGTTCTCAGATTTGCTGTGGATCTTCCAGAACTGATATGATGATGAACTTAAAATCAGTTCTTCCACCCAAAATCATACGTTTCTCTTATTTCTTGGTCTTTAGCCACTTTATGCAGTCCTCCATGCTTGCTGGTATCAAACACGACGGATATTGTAGCTGTCGACTATAACACATTAACGGTAAGCTCTGTTGTTTCGGGTTTAATAAGAGCTATTGGCATAGATGTACATTTCAGCTTGGGTTACATATTCTGGTGTGACGTGACAGAACGAAAGATCAAACGTTTCCGCATCGACGAAGCAAAGACCACAACAATTATCGCTGGCATTGGAGCTTGTGATGGACTGGCGGTGGATTGGAGGGCATCACAGCTGTATTGGACTGATACGACGAAAGACACCATATCAGTATCAGACCTAGATGGCAATAATCAACGTGTTCTCATTTCTTTGGGCCTTGAGGAACCCAGAGCAATAGCTCTGGACCTAGATAACAGGTATTTATAACTGATTACAACAGGTCCATTATTATTTTGTTTTTAAAGGAACGTAATAACTTGTCTTCTCCAAACACCTCTCTTGGATTCCTTCTTGTTTCAGAGGGGTTTAATGGTTAATGTCTTAGGGAATGTTGGGCTTGAGGCTAAATTCGGCAGGATTTTTGTGTTCACCAGGAGTTTTACGTTTAAAAATTTTTACACCCACGAAAGAAGACAGCTTAGTAACATTTTCTAAATTTGACAACGGAAAAAAAATATAATGCATGTACAACATAAGCACACTATGACAACTTAAATTACGAACTGAGTTCTAAAACCATTTGGCGTTTGAGATTTGGCGGCGGTTTATTTTCAGGAATAGTTAGAAACTTTCTTTATATATACAAGATTTCAAATTTTACGAGTGTGTTTACTTTAATTAGGTTTTATATGAATGTCTTCAGCTGGGCCGGATTAAGATGAGAATTGTGACATAACATCATAACTTTGTTTCAAAGAGCAGTCGGAGGAAAAATCTAATCGCCAAATCAGGAGATTTATGTATATCATAAAACCATGATGCTTGTTTTTCACCACAGCTTAATGTTCTGGACTGATTGGGGAACCAACAAAACAATTGAAAGAGCTTCATTGAATGGAGGCCAAAGAGTCGCCATAGTAACAGAGTCTCTGTATTTTCCCAATGGTATCGACCTTGACAGAGGAAATAAGCGTATCTTTTGGGTGGATGCAGGATATGACACGGTGGAGTCTGTCGATTACAATGGCAACAACAGGAAGCTGCTTTATCACCTCAGTGGGTTGCATCCGTTTGGACTGACACTCATTCCACCTTTCTTGTTTTTTACTGATTGGGTAACAGCTGATATCCATCAGCTGGATGCTACCACTGGCAAAGTGATCCGCGAGTACAGTGTCAACGATGGAAAACCCATGGGCATCGTAGCTTACGATGCTTCCCGACAACCTGCAGGTATTTAAAGGGACTTTTGCAGACTAGGGCTATGTATGCCAATTGTGGTGACACCCACGCAAAACTGGCCAACAAATTATCGATTTTTAAAGTTGCACTGTTTTTTCGCTAAATTTTATCTAGTGGTACGTAAATAGGGAAGTATATAAATGGGCTTTTATTTATGCCGAAATCAAGACACACCGTTTATTGCTTGATATTTCTTACAACTTTACTGATATTTATTGCCCTCAGTGCTTCCGTTTGTCTGTAGCAGGGTTGGCGCAGTGGTGAGAGCGCTCGCCTCGGTCCCACTAATATGGCCGGGGTTTGATTCCGTCCCGGTGCCATAAGTGGGTTGAGTTTTGTGTTCTTACCTTGCTCCGAGGGCTTTTCTCTGAGTTCTCTGGTTCTCCTCCCTCCACAAAAACCAACACTCCACATTCCAATTCGACCTCTACAGAGGACTCGCATGGAAACCACCAAAGGCTGATGTGCCTTACTTTCTAAATATTGTAATTCTTTGATAACATTTTCAACATCTTGTTTTTTAAGCTTCAAATCCTTGCTCTATAATCAATGGAGGATGCAGCCATTTCTGTGTAGTTAAATCATCAGGTTATGAATGTGTATGTCCAACTGGAATAACTGTGAAAGAAGATGGCAAGTCATGCGAGGATGGTAAGTCATTTGCGTTTTGGGTGAAGTTGGTTTTTATGTTGCTGGACATTTTCTTCCAATCGAGTTGTTATGAACATGCTGCATAATAGTTGTTAATACTCAGACGCTCAGACGTCGTAACAGAGCAGGAATGGCAATGAGTCTTTTGTCTTCATTAAACAGAGTAATGTGCAGATCTTAATGAAATGATAAGTGTTACATATGTTATGATAGAGAATTGAGAATGCTGGGACATAATTCCGAAATTTTGTTTGTTGATATCATCCTTTTTTTCTGAGACAAAAATTGATGCCTCGATATCATCACTGTTTTTACAATGTCTCAGTATATATCTGAGCGATTTTGCAGAAACACGCCTGCTAAGTTTTCGCCTGGATTCGGGCGCTGGTAGGTAGGTAGGTAGGTAAGTAAGGAAGTAAGTAAGTAAGTAAACACTTTATTTAGTGAGAGTAACACTAAACAGCTAAAAGTCAATGAACTTGTGGCCCTCAAATACTCAAAAAATGAAAATAAAAGTGATAAAACTTGATTATTGACCGTAAAATGTTCGTTTAAGTAATTGGGTAAAGTACCCTGAATAAGTTTCAGAACTACAGGACAAGACGAGATAATCATAAATATTATGAAAACGTACTGTTTATATGAGAAAAAGAAACCAAATTCATTAGATCCATTTGTTACTAGAGCATAAAATGGGAATTTAATTGAAACTTCTGTTTCTGCATCTTGTGAAAAATTAAGAGTAGATTTGTTAAAAATATTAAAGGCAGAAATATATTTGATTTCATTAAACGTTTAGATCCATGAAATACCTTATGTGGTTAATTTTAAACAAGGATTGAATTTAATGAAAGATGCATTTAAACCCAAACCTGTATCAATAGAAACTGCAAAAAGAAACGTAAGAAATATAAAAAGCGCATATCAGAGTTATAAAAGAAAAGGAGGGACAAAATCATTAGGAAAATGGGCAATAGATAATGGTTTTGCATCTAAACCAACTTTTTAATTGTTTATATAAATAAATATTATGAAAACATATTGTCTGGTTGAAAAAAGAAGACAGTTTCTTTGAAACCAATTGTAAAAAATACTAAAATTAATGGGAGATTAATTGAGAATCGATTTGTCCATCTTGTAAGAGAATTAAGAGTAGATTTATAAAAAGACCTCAAATAGGTGGGAATATTGCTATTGACGCTATAAAAACAGGCAACAGTTTGCTGAAACTGTTGCTCCACAAACTAAAAAAAATGTTTTAGGATTATTGTTCAGGAAAGATAGCAAAGGATGCTTAATACTAAAACTGGTTTATTAAGTAAATCATTTTGGAGATCTTCAAAACGTTCTAAGAAAGGTATGTACGTGATTGTCAATTTGTTATTGCTAAAGGAAAAAATAGAGTATGAATGAATTGCAAAAGCGGTTCTGGCATTGATTTGCACAAGGCTATTGGTTAATTACCAAAACCCAAGAAAGGTTGGACATTACCGGTGCATAAATATACAGGACCATAGAATGCTTTCCATAAGCAGGTTAAATGGGATAATAATGGAAACAATTCTGTCACTCCAGCTCCTAGTTTTGCTGCTTTAGGAAGAATATTAGGGTCTTAGGCTTTAAAAGGTATTACTGATAATGTTTAACAGTATAGAGGAATTGAAGGTTTTGCTCCAAAGAAATCGGGAAACAGAAAAAGCTAATTGATAGTGATTGGACTCAATTAGCTGATGACCAATCGTGAGAAAATTTCAAAAAACAAAAGTTATTATAACTAGAAAAATTCCAAAAGAATAAAAATTCTCTTGATAATACATGGAGTGCAGATTTAGTTGAAATACCTGGATTGAGTAAATGGAATAAAGGTTATAAATATTTATTGAAAATACGCTTGGGCTATCCCTTTGAAAAATAAATCAGGTAAAACAGTTGCTTTAGAATTTGAAAATGTTATTAAAAAATCTCACAGAAAGCCATTGAAAAGCCAAAAAAATATTGATATCTTACAGGAAAAATTAAACAGTATGCAAAAAGAAATAGATTGGCTTAAGTTACCAAACGAAAGTAAAGAATCTATTCCTACTCCCACGAAACTAATACCTGCACCTAGAAAAATAATTCAAGAACAAAAACCTAAAATTCCAAAAGGTAAAGTAAAATAAGTTAGTGAGTCAAATTGACAAATTTAAAACAATACAATCAGAACCTGAACCCCTTAAAAATTGAACCTATAATTAATCTCGGAATTTTTTTTACAAGATCAAAAACCTGAAATTCCAAAAATCCATGTCAAGAAATAAATTGAAAAAATAGAACCAAAAAATGAAACAATAAAACCAATACCTGTACCCAAAAAAGTTACTTTAGTCAAAGATACAATGAAAAGAAACGTTAAATCTTATGAAATAAATGTAATCCACAAAATTGATCCATTTAAAGAATAAATGAACAATAAATTACCATTAATCAATATCATAAATGGTATATAAAAAATAATGAAAGGAATAAAACTTAATCGTGGAACAAGTACCATACTAATAATATATAATGGACAAACAGGTGATTTATTACTAGAAAATAGAATAACACAAACATTTTGGAGTAAACCTTTCATAATCACAACTTCAAATGATATGAGTGAAGTATGAAATTCAACATTAGATGATCTTTAGTAAAACTACGTAGTTTGCTTACCCGAGGCTCAACATGGCAAATTGAAAATCGTAATCAAAATCATAATGTATTTCTAGCGCATTTTTTATACATTAAAAGTTACAATGCTCTTACAAAATGTGACTGATCAAAATGTGAATAATCAATATCTTGACATTGCTTCTTACGTTCCCCTAAATGGTAGTTCTTAAATTAAATTACCAGATGAACTCAACAATCCAATGAAAGGCTTAATAAATATAAATCAAAGGAGACCTATGGCCAAACTAGTGGATTAGGTAATCTAGAGATGAAACATATTGGTGAACTTATAGGTAAGGTTTCTTGTGAGACAGCACTTCTTTTCCAATGTGGAACCGCTTGTCTCTATATATATTGCACATAAAGTACATCAAAATAAGTAGACTCTTCTGCAAGGATTTTCAGTGTTGATCTGACAAATCTGTCGACCATAAATATGTGTTCCAACAATAATAATAACAGCTTTATTGAAGTGTCAATGTATTTAGTATTAACTAATAATTGGGCACAAGCTCACACGGGGTTTCTTTCCCTTTTTTATCTTTTCAATCAGGAAGCAAAAGTGTAAACAAAAGACAGGGTAAAAATCATTTAAGCTTATCCAAATCAAGTATTTGGGAGTTTATTTCCAAGTTTATGTGCATTTCACATCCCACTTAGAGTTCAGATCAATGTACTAAAATAAACAAGACAATTATAGAGAACACAACTTTAATCTAAACTTAACTCGATGCCGGTTGAACATGGACAACTCAACATGAAAAACTTAAGTGTTTAAACTGCAAAGCGGTGAACGAAGGTCCTGCTTGATTGAACGTTGGATCTCACAG
>Ga0126338_10001119_pt1 | contig 16728 bp, 7 predicted proteins | sample OrbCmetagenome_2_FD_92529 | JGI IMG/M metagenome (GOLD analysis project Ga0126338, IMG submission 92529) | Coral microbial communities from Petempiche,Puerto Morelos, Mexico - Orbicella C C metagenome | ecosystem: Host-associated > Invertebrates > Cnidaria > Coral | place: Petempiche,Puerto... | reverse complement strand
GCTGTTTGGCTCGGATTTATTAGGCCCATACCTCCCATTCTCACTGGCAGCGCCAATAGCTCACGTTCAGCTTCTGTACAATTGTGACCTGTAATGGACGGTATTAGGGCATCAGCTATTGCGTGCTCCAAAGGATCGAGTAGATCTTCTATATCAGGCAGAGTTCTCATAAAGTACGTCCAGGGGTGTTTTAATCCAAAAGTGAATGCTGCGTAGCAAGTCTGGGGCTGCGACAAAGCAAACTCAGCCAATTTTGTCACCTGCCCCACCCATTCTTCGACTTTACCGTTAATGTACTGCTCAAGATAAGACCTGGAGCCCAGCGCCACACCCAGATGCTTCTGTCCTTCTGTGGTGATGTTGATTGCTGTTTCTTCAAAGATGCTCCTAGCGGTCTCCTCCTTATCAGGCTTCGTGACAAGCCAGCATTTTACAGCATTAGGGTAATATCCTAAGTCCGGTCTGGCCATCGTCAGCTCATCCCACCACATCCTGATGTTCTGTAGTGATCCACACCCTGTCGCGTCATCTGCAAACCGGCATTGTTTGGCTTCACTCGCTGCCTGTAGACGAGAGATGAGCGGCTGTAGACTAAGAGCATACATGCACATTGCTAAGGGATCACCTTGCGTAGTACCCTCCGCGGAAATTAGCTCTCTACCCCCCGTTACAAACAGTCCTACTGGTGCTCGGTGGGTATTGATTGCAAATATAGCTAACGCTGGACAAAGAACCCTGATGTTATGAAGGGCGGCAGCACAGTTTAGTGTATTGAAGGCATTTGACACATCCACTAGCAGTACTGCATTGGTTTCGTTGTGCTGGAATAAACTGTTCATTGCGTGCACTGCTGCCTCACTCCTGGATTTGTGTCCAGCGCAAACCTGAAGCGAGCCCCTCGACTCTAATATGTCTTGTTTCGTCACCTTTGTCACGCACTTTCCAATAATTCTTCTAATTACTTCGCCCACTCCTATTGGTCTGACTTCACCATTACCTTTATCCAGTAGGATAAGACGACTTGCTAGAATCGGCTCAATAGTCGCTGGATCAATGTGTTCTGTGCACAACCGGTGCGTCAGAGTTGTAAGAGCGTCGCACAAATTAGAGCCAGACTTCTTCAAAGACTTGCTAGAAAGGATCCTTTGAAAACCGTTTGCATCTACATTTGAGGGACCTCGAGCGCCTTTAGTTCTCAGTGCCACTTCTCTAATCATCTCTCCGGTGATCTCATTATAAGCTGCCTTGTGCACCTCCTCAACTGGACCAAAAAGCAGCGATCCCAGCTTTGCCGGTTGTGATTTTGGGTGCTTGTCATGCAGTTGATGATGATGATAATAATAATAATAATAATAATAATAAATACTACTACTACTGCTACTACTCCTACTACTACTATTAATAATAATAAAAACAATATTTACAGAGAATATCACCAAACTAACACTAAGTTAATTAGGGTGGTCCTCTATTTACATTATTACAACTTACTATGTGGAATTAAAAACTGAAGCTTAAAAATTTAAATTTACAACTGACTGAATGAGTTGATGCTCAAGCAAAGACAATCTCTGAGCTGGAGAAAGATGTGAACAACTTGACAAAAAGGGCCTGATCCGCAGCTTTGAGAAGGAAGACACAAACAAGTTAGATAGCCACAGTCAGAGAAATGAATGAAACCAGTGCCAAGACTGAATCACTGTTTCACTCCTTTACTCCTCAGTACACTGTATCATCTAACTATTTTTCACCAAATCTGTAAGTATAATTAGTCATTGTGTGTGTGTGCTTTGTGTGCTTGCATGTCTTTATTCTTATTTTCTCTTCTTATGCAGCCCAAATAAATAATTGCTTTAAATCACAAAGGATGGCTGCCCTGTCCTATTAGCCCATTAAGGTTATTTCAGGCAGCCATATACTCTTTTTATTTTAAACTTATTTTTGTTCATTTTATTTCTAGCTGAACAAGTACAAATAAAGTTGTTGTTGTTCTAGAAGACAACCTGAAGCTGAAAGATGACAACATTGACAAATTTCAATAGAATGCCCACATTGACTTGGTAAACAAAATGCAAATGGAAAGAAGCTGCACCCAATCATAGCAAAGTTAAGTTTCTACAAGAATAAAAAATAGGCAGTCAATGACTGCATTTGGCTACTGCTGTTATTATTTAGAAGACTGCAGTAAAACAAATCACACTGCCATAAAAAGAGCTAACCACCGAAACGTTTTTGGACTGGTGGCTTATTAAAACCATGCAACTTGTTTCTTACACTGCGCAAAATATGTCTCCAAATTTATAATGGTAAGACTTCTGGTAACTTGAATTAAATATCTTACCTCCAAGTTGGCTTTCTAGTAGGGTGCAGGGAAAAAAATTACATTTTGGATTGTGCGGGAAATCGTGTAGGATTATCGACAAACCAAATTTCAAAAGCAACTTTAACCTTTTGGATGATCATTTGAGAGAATTTTTTCTGTTACCTCATTCTGTTGTGCTCGAATCTTATGTTAAGGCTTTACAGTATAAAGTGCTTAACAACATAGTCTACACAAATAAAAAATTATTCAAAATTGGTTACAGAACAGAAGATGTTTGTACTTTACTCCTTTACCAATGCCCCTTCTCAAGGCGATTTTGGAACAATTTTGAATCTTACTGGTGCCTTTTATCAAATCAACAAGTTCGTCTTTCATTGCAGAATGTTATATTTGGTATAACGTCTAAGCAATGCCCTTCAACAAAACTACTAAATTATTTTATTGTTGCTGGAAAGCTGTTTTTGTGGGACTGCAGAAGAAACCAAATACATCCAAAATTAAAGGTTATCAAAACAAAATAGAAAAAAAATACAAACTGAACGTAAAATAAATAAGAAGAATTATTTTGAAAAAAAATGGATATTTAGCCCTGGCCAGAAATCAAATCAATATGTTGATAGGTTAAATATGTAATATAGTAACCCTACAAATAATTTAGATTGTTCGCTCTCTGTAATTACGAAGTCATTCATTCTTTTATTTTTCTGTGTCCTTTGTTCTTGTTGTTTTTTGTCACTTGTAGTATAATGTAAGCTACTGATGTAAACTTAATAGCAAATTAAATTGATGCAAGCCTGAATGGAAATAAAAATGTGAAAGAAAAAAAAAATTCAATTTCAAGTGTTCTTGCGAAGTCCTAAGGAAATTCTGCATTGATGATAGTTTAACCAAATTTATTTCACTAGTAGTTCTTAAATAGCAATTGCCAATTGCTTTACTTAGAAAACTGTGTTTGACTGCTAAAGAAAATCATGTTGTGTGACATGAATTTGACATGAATGAAACCAAAATAGCAAAACAGAATGCAGCATCTTCCACTATCAATTAGTTCCTTTTTAAAAATACCCCTGCCTTGATTCAATAAAATTATGTAGCTTGACTATTTCTTCATAAACTGCGTTCAGGTTGTTCGCAAATTCGTTGGAAGTTATCCGCAAAAAAACACAACTTGAAAGGTTATGCAAATTATGTGCAAATGTAATTTGATGCCTTGTCATCTGACTGTAGTTTCTTGACCCAATATTGGGTTTATATGCCTTGCAAAGGAGTTTATTATTTGCTCCCCAAACAGAATTTTGGCTCTCTCGAAAGAGATTATTCGCTCTCCAAAGGAGATATGACTCTTCAAAAGGGTTTAAGATCGCGACACGGCAAAGATGTTCAGCTCCACAAAGCACTCAATCACCACGACTGGTAAACAAATGCTTCAATGGAGTCATACAATTTCTGCTAGCATGTACTATGTAATCGCCATAAGTTGTAAAAAGACCTGGAAAATTCTTTGCAAACAAGTTCTCCATAAATGCGTACACAGTTGTGCTTGATGCTTGAACTAAAATGGTTTAAACTCATTTTAACAAAGAACCCACCTTTTAGATGACAGAATCAAACGAGATGTGAGCTATCAGAGTCCAAGTGGCATTAAAGCACAAGCACGTGGAAAGACACTTGGATCAATAAGAAGTCGACAAGGGACCATCGATGCTCTGATTGGACACGAACACTATCCTAGGATTAGGCGCTTCTGGACGCACTCTGATTGGCTATGTAAACTATCAGAAGATTAGGGCTACACAAACGGGCAATGAAAACTATCCGAGGATTAGGTTTACAGACGGACTTACTTACACAGAAAATGACATTAGTGGCTATGCCTCCTCAAGGCTGGTAGCCACAAAAATTCATATTATCTAACACTTGTACTCTCACTAGAGCACTCTTTGGAATCTCACAAGATTTCCCCTAAGAAATTGTGGAAATATGAAGAGGCCTAATAAACATTTAAAGTGCTACTGAAATGAAATTTTTGTACTCTCTTTTATTAGCCCAGTCTATAGTTTCAAACATGCTTAAAATAATGGTGAACTTTATTTCTGTCAAATCCTAACGGAAAGTGCTTTTTTTAGCAGTCGAAATTGACTTTTTGTAGCTAAACTGTGTCGGGGCTCTGGAACTGAGTTTAAGGACCTTGTGACGTCACTGGTTGTATTCATGCAGGAAGTGCTATAGATTCTCTCTTGTTTTCACTTGATTTATTCAAGTTTATTCTTCATATTGTCGACACCTACTAGTTTTCTACCTCGTAATTTCTGTCAGGCCTTGACAGGAAATACACATCATAAACGCTGGTGGGAGCCAAAGAGTGTAGATTCACCAAAATGAATGCTACAGATTAGAACAGCTCAGTATACTTTTTGAACGTCTTGAGTGCTCAATTGGAGACTTCAAAGACGGGTGGGGGGTGGCAATGTTTATATCATGCCGTGAAGCCTAAACACAGCCTGGTTCTGAAATTTGGATTCTCGCATTTATCTAAGGTCTATTAACAAGGCTCGAATATATCCTCGTCAACTTTACTGTATTAAAAATGGTAAACGCATCAGCCATCCACACAATCACAAAGTTATTAACAGTCCACAAGCTTTGAGTCGAGTACTTCTTTGCACACAGGGCATCTTTTTATGATACTAATAAGTGAGAGCTGTTGTGGTAGACAAAGAGTATCTTTGAAAATTGTGATCCACAGCAGGGTTTGCTTTATCGCCGCATATGTATTAGTGTAAACAAAGCGGGAATTTCACTTCTCTTTTACACGTATCTCCCAATTGCAATATTTCACGGCTGATGGATTACTTTGAGTTCTTTCACACATACTTATGTCTATGATCTTCATTTAATGGTACTCAAGTTCAAAGCAATTTGTCAAAACGTCACTAGTTTACACTCCTTTCAAAGTTTGTAAAACAAAATTTAAACTAATTTGCATATATGACCTTTCGCCACCGACATTGTCACACTCTCTCTCGTGTCCACAAAACATACCTGTAGGGTCATGGCAACTTAGTTTACCTTTATAGTTTTAAATTTGCTCCCTCCATATAAAAGAAAAGGGTTTCTTAAATTGTTGCTGTTGTGATAACTTGTAGGATGCAGCAGATACAATTGGACTAAAGGTCACTGTAGCATAATCTCGTTCACGGGGAAACTCACAAAGCGTCCGGTTTCCTTGAAGCGATGCGACTCGCAACCTTGAAGCGTTGCTGCTGCAATTTGTGCAGCAGCACTCCGGATAATATTTTCAAAAGTCGCTTTCTCTTGTTTTCATATCTTTTTTACTTTATGAGTGTAGATATTGTTTAATTGAGTGCTGGCCATTTGGCCAAGTGTCCCAATCACTTTGCGATTCAAGAACTCGCACTCGTTTGCTTGCTTACATAAAATATCCTGGAAATATCCAATTAAATAGACTGAAAAGCCCCAGGATTGACTCTCCACCTCTTCATGTCTAAGGCTACTGTTATTATCTGCTTTACAGCTCAGAGATGTCCTAAGATGTTCTTTGGGGGACTTCAAACAGTATTCTCTTCTCCCATAATCACTCTAAAATTTCAGTGCGGCATGAGAGTAATACAACCAGCAACGTCATTAGGCTGTTTTGGCCGCGCCAAGATGGCCGCCAATTTTGGGCTTAATCAGCCAACATCGAACGGCTGAAAAAGCAGTTTTTGCCTACCATACGCGAAAAAAAAAGTCTGCAGTGTTTCCAAGTAAGGTTGAAACTTTATTACCAAGCAAAAATCTCACATACGAAAATTTCGTTTCAGTAGCACTTTAAAAAAAACAACAAAGAAAGGGGGGCGCAACGCCAAACTGGTCTATGGCAAACTATACATCAATGGTCAGAGACACCTACCATGATCATGAACAGACAACTTTTCTAACACCAGTAATAATCTTATAACGAGAGGAGGCTTGACATCTATTCACCAAAAGAAAATTTAGAAAAAAGCAAAATTGAGTGATTTCCTGCAGAAAACTGCCATTTGAATCCGTGGTAGGTTGCTGATAGCTCACTGTGTGAAGAATTTTACCCTTCAGTGGTCACCGATCAGTCAGCGGTTTACTGTATACCTACTGTAACTGTAACTAATTAAAAGAATGATAGTTTTTTTCATGAATAATTCATAAGGTGTACAATGGCAAAGTGGTATGGTTACAGTCAGGTGATCTGAGGTTGGTAGCTTTAGGTTGGTGGTTTTATCCTGGTGTGGGACTAACTTTTTTCCTTTGAGCTACTAATGGATGGTTTGTGTTTATATAGGTATTGGAAAAAAATGGTAAAGCCATAAAATACTGTAATTATAAAAGATCAAAAAGGCTTTCTAAGCCAACTCGTGATACTTAAAATTTGAAACTGTCATGTTTCATGTTACACATATTACAAGGGTGGTCCAAAAGATCTTAAGGAGGTTGTCACCGTTACATGAAAGCATAAATTTTACAACAATCATTAATTTACAGATAATCTTTAAGTATATTTAGGTGGAACACTTGAGCTGTTTTGATCGTTACAGCTGCAATGAGTTCTAACAAAAATCTGAATGTGTTATGTACACAGTACCTTACAGATACATAACCACAATCGACTTAACCACTATAAAATGAGACCAAATCCACATTTTTTTTTACTCTACTATCCTTTAGAATTACCCTATCAAGTCCAAGGTTATTCTGATGTCAATGTTTCTGTCGTTAGGACTTAAGTTATTAAAAACATCTTTGTTCCTTCATTGCACCAAAAAAATCCTTGAATCAGAGAATAGAAACAATGGTGAGCATATTGAGTGATTTCTAGCAGAAAACAACAACCACTTAAATTTGTACTTGCTCGCTGTGCGAATCAATTAATCCAATGGTAATCATCAATCAATCAGCGGTTTCAACCTAACTGTGATGAATTAATAGAATGATGTTTCTTTTCATGAACTACTCATTATGGCAAAGTGGTAAAGTATCAGTCAGATAATCAGAAGTCAGTTCAAAGGTCGGCGGTTTGAATCCTGGTGTGAGCAGCTCTTTTTTTTTCTGAACTACTAAAGGATGGTTGGCATTTATAAAGGAAAATAAAAATCTTCAAGCAACAAAAGTAATGTAATTATATAAAAGCATGGCATGATACAGAAATTTGAAATAATCCGCAGAAGAAAAACACTTCTTGAGCATGAAACTTTGCACAAGATTTTTGACAAAGTTCTGGTTAAAAGCCACTGCCAAAGCTATTGATGGATCGAATTATACACCACCCCTGACACATACCAAAGTGTCTTTAATTTGGGAGAATTTGTTTGACTCCAAACATGGTATGGCAGCCATATTGTTCACAATGGTTGGCCAAATATTGCAACTCTTCCAAAATACCCTGGTCAGTGGGATTACCACCAGAAAATAGTTTTTGACCCATCAGCAGACTGACTTACTGACTGAGAGAGTGAAATATTTCTTCTCCAAATAACTGCTAGAACTCACACATTAAAAAGGATGACAACATTTGGAAATGTATTATTATTAATCCTGCAGACCCACTATCACTGATTGTAGTGTTTAGTACCCTTGTACAACTGTGGATCTGTTTAGACCTTCAAGACCAAATGGTCCTGATCTGAAACAAACTAAAGCTGCCTGTTGTATACTGAAAGTTTTTGGTATGCTTGAAATGATTAATAATAATACTAAAAATAATAATACAGGATTCTCCCTTGTTTTCAGTACAACAAGTAAAAGAGCATTTTAAAACTGGTAAAGCAATCAGGTGAATCGCAGCCTTGTTTATTAGGCCTTCTCTGTGTATTACAGTTTACTAATATTACACCTTTGGCTTTAGATGTCAAATGAAATCAAACAGCATTTTCATATTTAAGTGTTTTATTCTTTGCCTTAATTCTCTTGCCTTAAAGTCACAGAAAAATAGGCAAAAGCCACTTCCATGGTATCCTCGCTGTGCATACATGCAGTGTCACTACAAAAGCAGCGGTCGTCTCTCAAAACCAAACAAAATCGCTGCATATTCGTTTTCATTCAAGTTCTGGAAGGGTTTTATTGTCAAGGATTCTCTCAAAACGTCATCTGAAAATAGATTTTAAACACTTTTGACCTGAATGTGGAGCATTTCATGACGAAGACGAAGTTTTCGATCACCACACGTGAATGTTGGTCAATTTAGTAACACCAGTTTTCTAAAGCCAATAGTTAGGTGGGAAGATCATGGAACTGATTTCCCCACATTGCTTGCAAATCAAATACTTGTAACCTGTAACTGTTTCCATTCGTGACTTCTTGCCATTTGCTGACGGAGAGAAATGATAACAACATCTGTTGCCGTTTCATCGTGAAACTGAATGTAAACAACTACCAATGCATGTGTGAAGAAAGGACATCTGCCACAATGGAATTGTGGCAGAAAGCCCACCAAACATTTGAGGATCTTGCCTTGAAGTTTGAAAGCCACAGATAGTACTTACAAACCATAGCCTGCACAGTTTATCTTTTAATCTGTTAATTTATTCTTTTACAAGGATAAAATACTGATTATGTCGGTGAAACAACTATATTTTTTTCTTCTACCTGTTGAATTTGCAAGAATTCCAAGGGATTTTAGGTGGTAATGAGTGGTGCTACAGGCGGTAAATTTTATCGGTTACCGCCTGAAAAGGAGAACACTGATAATAATAATAATTTTAATAATAATAATAATAATAACAATGATAATAATAATAATGGTAATAATAATAATAATAACAAAAATAATAATAATAATAACAAAACTTATTAAGTGTCAAATCATGCAGCCTGATTACGTGGATCGGGAATAGATTCCAGTTCAAATGTGCTACCCTTGAAGATGTGTGGATCTGTTTATACCTTTGACACCTAGTCTTGATAGATTTTTTTTTTTTAATGAATTTATTTATTTTATGCACAACAAATTACTTTACAATAAGGTACTAAAAAAACGACTCAAAGAAATACAAAACTACTTACAATACGATAATACTAACAAAACGATACTAATGCTACTAAGAACAATACTAATACTTCGATACAATATAATTACTTACACATTGATAAATTTAATTAAGTTACTTACAAATGGATAGTAACAGTATTTGCATTTGCACAGCTAGCCTCCAATAATTAATTGTTTAAAAAGTGGGACATTTTTTGTTAAAAGAAAGTAGTTTATTAAGTTAGTTTATATCTCGATAGAATTTTGGGGTAAATATTGAATGTTATAGTTACACCAGAAAAGATAACAGATAACAGATTGCTAAGGTTTTAAACTTGGTTTGCTAATAATTGTTGCTGCAAACACACATTTATCTTTGTAACAGCTTTTTTTAGGACTGTGCGTATTAAGATGTGGGATTGAAGCCAATAATGATGTATGCATTTTTGTTCTTGTTAAGTATCTCTACTATGCACTGTACATGTACCTGTGGAATAATTTAGCCATTCTCAATTTGATCATAAGATATATATATATTTTTAAGTGATTGTTTTCTATAAGACGGGAAAGGTGTAAATAATATATTTTTAAATATATTTCTGTCAGAGCTGTGATTGTGAGGTCTTGTAAGGTCTTTGTGTCCCATGCAGGGCAGGAAAAAAATTTGAAATCCAGTTGCCTGGAAGGCCTGTACATTTTAGTTTTCAGTTGGTTGAGATGTCTTTGACTGCTTTGTACAACCTGAAACATATTTCTATGAATTTCAAACTGTTGACATTGCGATGTTTGGGTTTGGAGTACTCATTTAAAGTTTTTTTTTTGGTTGCTGGGAATTTTGTTAGCTGGGAATACATTTTTGGTGTTACTAAAATAATGTATGTAAATTGTTGTTGTTGTTGTTGTAACAGACAGTGTGGTTCTTGAAGTATGAAAGTCTGTTCCTTAGAAAGTTGTTTTTCTCTCTCTTCATGAATAAGTAGTACCTTATAGAAGCAAAACATTCACTCAGGGATATTTTTAAGGAATCCCCTCTAATTTCCTATAAGAGGGACAAGTCCTTAAGGTATTCACTAGTTACTGCTAAACTGTAAAGGTCTTAACAATAATGTGCACGTAAGAGTTATATCAAGCCTGTCAACATCTTTTAACATATGGGATATTTCACTTATGCACTTGTTATTTTAGATCATTTGTTAATCATGTTCATTTTGTTAAGTACATGTCTGCTCCAGCGGATTAAGACCCATTACATCACAATAGCTTGCATTATGGGCCACACAATCATCCCAAGTACTTTGTCGATTGCAAGTAATTTTTGTTGCTGGATTTATTTATTAATTTTGTAAGTACATCCACAAAGGCTCAAAGCAATATTTAAAAAATTCAAGAGAGATTAAGGTTCATTGTGTACCATTACTGTTCTGGGATTCATTTTTTCAGTCTGCCATGTTAAGTTTTCTATCAAAGTAGCAGGGGCTGAAACTCACTGCAGCTAGAGAAAATCCCTTGCTCCTGGCTGTTGCTAGACCTCCTAGCAATTCCCTCTAAATAAATCAATAATAAGTAGTTACCTTTTTATCAGGGTCCCTGATGTATGAATTGAACTCTTCTCCATCATACACGAGGCTTTCATCATTGGGTTTGATGATGCCACATTTGACAGCCACAGACCTTGCAGTGATTACATTATCTCCAGTCACCATACGCACAGTAATACCAGCCTTCTGACATTGCCTTATAGCATATGGTACCTAGCAATAAATGACAAACTCTCAAGGGACTGCTGTGAAAAAATATTTGGAACTTTGTGTCAATGAAGGGACGAGGAATCTTCCTTTAGTATTTGTAAATCTTGAAGATTAACTCTAGCCTTCATTTTTCAGTTTTGTTTTTCTTCACATATAAAACATATGGTATAAACAAATAAAACTGATATCATCATAAATAACTGGCTTTAATGTAGCTTTACTGGCTGAAATTACCCTAAATTTCATACTGCCTGTAGATTGTCAGACTACGTAAGTTTGTAACAAACATCACTGACGAACATTTGCAACAGGTGGTCTATTAAGAAAAATGACAGGGAGAAGTAGATGTTGAAAAACCCTATGCATTCATAGGTGCCAAAGCATGAAAAGAAAACTATTTGCCATCCCTTCTTGCTGTTATGTGTGAGAAATACACTTTCCAGTAAAACTGTCCCTGTGAAATATTATTTAAAAAAAGGACTTTAGTCTGAATATCTTTAACTTTGCTGTTTGAACAGTACTGAACCTTTAAGATAAAAGAGATCTCCACAGTTCAGTTAAGTGGAAGCAAAAGTGGTGGCAAACTGAAAAAGTATGTTTCAATTGGCCATCAGTTGGCACTGGAAAGGCAAGTAGAGTCTAACCTGTTCTCTGACTGGATCTTCAATGCCTACAACTGCCTGGAGTATCAAATCTTGCAATATTTCTTTCTCCCTTTTACTCAGAAGTTTCTCACCATCTTTAAGAGACAAGAGGAGTAACATGGTAAATGGTTTGAACCCAGGAGTATCAGTAGTTTGTATAGGATGATCGTCCAGGTGAGGGTACTTCTGAAAAGAACTGTTGTTGGTGCCTGATGTTTCAACAGCCTGAGCGGAAGTCACCTTCAGAGTCAAGTGAATAGTGTTTGTCAGTCGATGATGTTATAAGTTTGGTCCATTGAACATGATTGGTAAGTTGAGCTATTCCTGTCTTTAACCTTGGTCTTAAACGTACCCAACAACAGACAGGGAGCAATTAACAAGATCAAATGCTCTGGACAACTGCCAGTTTTGCCAGCACAGCCCAGTTACAAACAATGAGTTCAACACTACAGCATAAATTACAATAATGCTGAGTGTTACATTTGGTTGAGCACCTCAAATTATTTTGTAAAAAAAAAATTTAATGCTGCATTTTGTGGACTGCATACTGCACAACACTTTCAGAGGACTGAATTATCAGCTAATTAATTTTTACCTTCAGGAAAGATATTCTTAGTGGTTAAACAAAGAACACGCAAGCCTTTCTGCTGCCATGGGTCAATTAGATCCCTTGAAAGATTCTCAGCATCCTCCTTACTAAATTCTTTCAGCTCCCCTTTCATTCCAACAACATGGGTGCAAAGTTCAAGGAGTACTTCAGCAGCTCCCTTGGAATATACCTTGTACCCTCCATGATCATCACTTATAATTGTTGTCATACATTTACGATCAGGGGTGAACTCAAAGACCTTGATCAATTTATTTTCAGGATAGTCATCTCTCCATGACTGGTAGTATTCACCAAACTCAGACAAAAACTGCAACAAAGCAGCATCTGTCTCGTTTCCACTCTGCTTTGGAATTTTGTCTTCTGCTGCTTGCTGGCAAAGAATTAAGATTAAACTAATATCAGCAAACAAGAAGCTCCAACTTACAAATAAACTGAAATTAATGTAGGTATATGTTAAATCACAGTTATATAAAACATGATCAAAGGCTCAACGTTTTGTCAAAAATAGAACCAAGGGGACTACAATATAAAAAGGATAGGGTTGCCTGTCTAATTTTGAAAAGAATCCTATGAGGTATGAAGATCTTGTTTTGTGGGCATGGCTTGAAATTCCTTTCACCCATCATAAGAGGTAACAATTCTAAAACAACTCATTAACTGACACATTCGTTATTTTTAGTAGTGGTAAAGATGATTGCTTCAAATATCTTCTACTTGTAAAGTTGATTTTCAAATATCTCTTGTTATTTTTTTTGACTCAATACCCTAAAAGGTACCGCTGAAGTCCAGCTGAGGACCACGTAAAGCTGAACACCCTTAAAGCAAATAGATTTACAGGCGTTCTGTACTGAGCAATTTTGCCTTGTTGACTTAAATACAACACAAAGAAATGAGGAAAGGAAATTAGTTTGGGGCAGTTTTCATTGCTAAGTTCAAAATGCTTGGAAAGTGCCCAACTGGCCTGCACAAACAGAATTGGTCACCTTAGCTTGTTGATGTGCTGTTTTTATTCTTAAAAAAACAACTTTATAAAAGACCACCTTCAACCAGTGTTCTTTGGTGCATCTGTTGTTATCATCATCCAGGCAATCACCCCATGAGCACACATCTCACTTATACAATGATGAATGTGTAAGAAAAAGTCACATTGAAGTATGGCAAAGCAGCCTCAAACAGGGAAAGCTCAAAGAAAGCAACAAATTTCTTTACTAAATGAGTGAGTTTTTTGGAGAATGTTCTGCTCACTGCTATGTTGCTATGATAGTTCAATCACATTGCACAACAAACAGCTTAAATTTTATGTTAAAAATGGTGACCAAAAACTGCAATCTGGTGACCAAAATTTTGGAACTAGTCGCCACTTGCCTCCTTAATGAAAAAAGTAAATTGCAAGCCCTGGTAGTGCCATGGAGCTGCAGAGTACAGTATCTAGAAATATGTGATAGCATTAGAGCTATAGATTTCATTATGAAGAAATGTGTTCATAGAGCAGTAGAGCTTTAGAGTTAATTATGAAGTAATGTGTGATCACAGAGCTGTAGTGAGCGCAGAGTTCATTATCTAGAAATGTGTGATTGTAGAGCAGTGGAGCCATGGAGTACATTATTTAGAAATGTGTGCATTTTAAAAATAACAATTCTAAATTGAAAATATATTTGCCGACACTGTAAAGAGTACAGCATAAAAGAGGCTCCTTGGCAGTAAGAAATGATGACACCATTTAAAAAAAGATAGAAAAGCATAATCATTACCCACTGTCCTTTACTTGCTATACAGTAACTGAATGCCTTTAGGGATGTACCCATTTCTCAGAGCAATGAACTAATTTATTCAAACAACTTTAAGTAGAAACATAGAGCCCTATGAAATTTTCTAGGCCTATTCACTCCACAGAATGGGCTGGGTATACACATATCATTGTTAACGGAAAATTACTTTCTGGTGAATTGGTTTGATTGGTTAGATCAGTACATCCATGTGCAGTTTTACAAGAATTGTGAAAAGAGACTTACGATTAGAACTTAAATGTGACCCGATGCCAGCACTTCAATGTAAACTTAACAGCAGAATACGCTTAAGAAGACTGACACTATTGACACTCAATGCTACCACCGACTGAGATGCTCAGTATGAAAACCACCGAAAATCTACCGACATACTGAACTGCACAAACCTTGTATAGAGATGTAACCTATAGCCTCATTCTGTGGGTCCCTGACGTATAAACTGTCCAAGTACTTGACAACCATACTACAACTCGACACAAACTACAATCTATGGAAAACTTTATTGACGCTATTAAGAAAGTACAGATACCTGATGACTACAAACTTGTGTCTTCATTTGAAATCACGGTTCACCAGTATTCCACTTCAATTGGCTTTACAGTTTACTGACAGAAGACATCATGGACTTCCTGAACCTTTGCCTAACATCAACTTACTTTCAGTATTGGCCATGTGCACGGTGTTGGTGTACAGTTGCTAATCATTGACAAATGTCTGACTTTTACTCGAGTATTTTTGGTTATGGACTGACTGTGAATGAAAATAATCGTAGTCATAGATTCTCTGCTATATCAGCTTGTCGTGGTGTTGTTTGAAGCTCCTCTCTTTTGCTGGGTTAGAGAGTAACAAGCAGAAAATTTACCGAACTCACTGAAATTCTTGTAGGCAGCATAACATTTTCAATCCCAAACAGCGCAGAGTTTACAGTGTTTACAGCTTTTGCAGCGTTTACAATGTGTTTAACGTTCCTTTGGTTTCCTGGTGTTAAATCATGTCAAACGTTCCATTTCTGTCATTTCTATCATTTGTTTTCCTTCTATCGTTCGTTCATTTCAAACCTTTAATTGCACACCTCAAGTTTATTTATTCAAAGACCTATGTGATCGGTTGACATTGCGAGGGATTTCCAGGGACTCTTCATGCAAAAAACTGGCTTGGTAAACAAAACAATCATCTGTTTGTTACAACCAATTTTGTAGTGTTTTGAAATGTTGAAAAAACTTCTAACGGGTTGCTTTGTGCAGACGATTAAGAAACTGCACATCAAAATTGAAAGATCTTATCTTCTGCTGAAGTTAACTTAAAGATCAATTGCTCCATTACCTATAAATGATGTCACAAAAATTAAGATGTATCAACTGATAAAGCTGTTACACAAAAAAAAATGGATAAATCAGTGGTAAACCTTTCTGCTTCATTCAACCTGGAATTTTACTAGGCGTGGGAACCAACGATTCTGATTGGCCAGCCTGTAATTGTAATTTATCAAAAGTCAACAAAAAGAGTCAACACAATCATTTCGTCTGGGATCCGTCTAGGTTTTTTACGAAGGCACAGGAAGTTTCGTTTGTAGTTTAAAACAAGTTGTCATGCTAAACATGCCTTAATGTAACAGAAATTGACATGACATGAGTAATTTAGTGTTGCCACTGAAAGCCACAAAACTTTCAGCTGATCCCAAGTTAATGAGATCAAACCTCTCATAGCACTGGCTCGTCATGCGATAAATTTAGGAAGAGCAGCATGGTTCTGGTCCAGTTTAGGAACAAAAATGATACTCCAACAGCCTTCCAAGTAACGTTTTCAAGCAATTCACTTCAAACATTTTGCACATTTTTTCAATACATTGGGAAAGCAGGCTTGCTAATGCTTTCAGTGAAATAACTCTAAATCCATCCTTGAACAATGTTGATGAACATTTTAAATGACCTGCACGTTGGAAGATTCACAAACTGTTATGTAAAATTTGCATTCGTTGTGCCTAAACTGTGCCTGCCTGTGCCTGAACTGTGCATCAATTGAAGCTGAAGTCGAGATTCATGTGCTGGTGGCAAGTCACCAAGTAACAGACGCAAGAACAATGACGCCAAAGATAGTTCAAAACCCGGGTTCTCAACAATACTCAAAATAGAAATCAAATGAATGATAGAAATGATATGAACGTACAATAAAAATGAAACGCATGATAGAAACTTTACAAACAATAGAAATGATCCAAACAATGGAAACAAAACGAACCAGACGAACAATGCAAACATTTTCACAAGCTGGACAAAACCCTTATGTTTAACGTTGAAATTTGAACCAAAACTTTGGTTCATAAATATGAATGTAACGCTGGCAAATCACTTTTATCTTTGATTGTGTTGACCTTCTGTGAAAAATACCTATTCGACTTGAATCTGCAACTCATGTGCACCTCGATTTTGAAGACTTTTGTCTCCAAATTTTAACAGCAACGGAAAGGATGTCAAAAATTTCAAACTCGTACACTCCTGTTTTTATCGTCAATTTCCTGTATGGTGTTTTCATTTTGTTTTCAAGTGAAAGTAAGTAGATATTCTGGGATTTTCTCATTAGGAGATAAATGCACATATAATTTACTTTCATTTG